>Ga0123357_10009595_pt1 | contig 12228 bp, 12 predicted proteins | sample TergutEmb28metaG_FD_89873 | JGI IMG/M metagenome (GOLD analysis project Ga0123357, IMG submission 89873) | Embiratermes neotenicus P4 segment gut microbial communities from Petit-Saut dam, French Guiana - Emb289 P4 | ecosystem: Host-associated > Arthropoda: Insects > Digestive system > Gut ...
AGAAAATAATTGATCTTCAAGGATAGTTAATTTTTCATCAAAAGATAAACTATTATTTATTATAATGGAAGATTTTATTACTAACGAATGTATATATCCTCCAACATCACCTTTATTGAAATACTGATCTTTAGTTACAATTTCCCATTTATGTTCTCCGCAACCTTTTGTTGCAGAGAATCGTTCTTTTGTTTTATTACAATATAGTCTTATATAATCAACATCCAAATTTTCAAGAGCCAATGCAATATCCTCATACATAGTTGGACTCAAATAATCATCAGCATCTACAAATGAAACCCATACATTAGGTGAAATCTTTGATAAGGCATAATTTCTTGCAGAACTTGCTCCACCATTGTTTTTATGATAAACTCTTATTCTTGAATCTTGTTTAGCATATGAATTCAATATACTTGCACTTAAATCAGTAGATCCATCATTGACACAGATAGCCGTCCAATCTTGATGAGTTTGTAACAATATACTGTCCAAACATTCTGAAATATATTTCTCAGCATTATAAATTGGTATAATTATTGCAAAGAACATTTTTAACTATTTTCATTTAGTTTTTAAAATTTTATAATAAACGATTTATTTTTAGATTTAGAATTTTATTATGTAATATAAATAGCATCATTTCTTTTTGCTATTTTTCTATGTTTAATAATCTGTGGAATAATGCATAATAATTTTATCCAATATTTTATATAAATTAATGTAATTTCTTGTTTTATCATTGCTTTAAAAACTATTTGTATTGAGTTTATTGAGCAATGAAAAAAAGAGTAATTAATATTACATAACGTAACCAAAATACTAGCATAATGTTGTTTTTCACGTTGATATTTATTTATTTTTGAAGTTCCTTGCGGTCTGTCATGAACTCCTCGTGCATATGGGGAAATTCCAATTTTCAATTTATGATATGATAACCGGAAAACATAGTCAACATCTTCGCCATAGTGAGGAAACAACGGGCAAAATCCCCCTATTTTTTCTAAACACTCTTTTGAAATAAGCCATAATGCCGCATTAATAAATCTTACAGAATAAATTTCATCTCGCGGTTTCCCGCTTACAATATAATCCGAAATTAAATATGGACATGATTGAGGATTAATGTACATTGAAAAATTCAAATCCAATTCTGTTTCAGTTCCATTAAGATGGATAGGACTCAAAATTCCATATCCCGGATGAAGCTGCATTTGCTTATATAGTTTTTCAATTGTATCAGGCATCACCCAAGCATCCTGGTTTAAAAGAAAAACATAATCAGCACCTTCTCTTTGAGCTTTTTTTAATCCTACGTTATTGGCTTTTCCAAAGCCAATATTTTTTTTGAATTTGATTAATGTGATATAAGAAAAATTGTCTTCAATAATATTTATTGTATTATCTGTTGATAGATTATCTAAAACAATAATTTCAAGTTGAATAGATGAATTGATTAGACTTGTTATGCATTTTTCTATCCATTTTTCTCCATTGTAAGTTACTATGATAACAAATATTTTCATCTGTTTATAATTTTGTATTTTGTTGAATTATAATTATTTTGCTTAGTGAGTTTTTGCAAATAAACTCATGGATATTTCATTATCTTTCCATTATTTTTTCATAAATAGAAATCCTTTCGCTCCCTAATTTTTCAATAGAATATTGATTGTTATACCACTCTTGTGCATTTTTTACAAAAGTTTCCTGTAAACTCCAATTATTATTAAGTTCTAATATCCTTTTTGCAAATAAATCAGGCTCGTCTTCTATAAAACAATCTCTGCCTGATTTGAAATTTAGCCCTTCAATTCCTACACTAGTACTTACAATAGAACACCCTGCATTTATTCCTTCCATGGCCTTTATTCTCACGCCACTACCTATCAAAATTGGGATAATCATTATAGTTCGTGGAAGAACTTCCGAAAGATTTTCAACAATTCCTAAAAAGTTAACATTCCTATATTTACTAAATTTATTTTTGCAGATAGGAGACCATTTACCTATAACATTTAATCTAAAATCAGATTCTTGTTCTAATATTTTTCCCCAAATATTTTCTAAAAACCATGTGATTCCATTTACATTAGGCGGATGCCCGCTTCCTCCTAAAAATGATAATGTATTAGGTTTATGTATAAATGTAAAATCAATTTCCGTATTGGGAATCCCTATAGGAGAGCTAAAGATTTTATCAGATGAAATGCCTTCTTTTATTATTTTTTCTCGATCAATATTTGATAATGTAATTATCGCATCATATTTTTGCATAGCACTTATTTCATCGGATTTTGTTTTGTTATATTTATAGATATCTATTGAGGTAACCTCCTTTGAATTTTCTAGAACTTGTTTGATTCGTTCAAATCTTATTTCGTGATTTACAAAAACTTTTTTCACATATTTAGGTAATGAATATATTAAATTTATTGTTGTAAAAAATTCAGTTTGGACTATATCTATTTTCTTTTTTATTATTACATAATTTATATATTCCAAATACTCTGCATTTGGAATATCAAAATTGAATAATTGGTTATCTAAAATATTATTATTAAATATTTTCTTAAATATTTTTATTATTATTTTCTTAAATATATTATCCTTATTAAAATGTTTTTCTTTGAAAATAAAGAAATCAACATTAGCCCAATTTGATTGTAATTCATTTACTCTTTTTTGATTATCATCACCTTGATAAGGGAAAAGTAGTGAAATATCAATTCTATGCCTTATGTAATTTATCATATGATAAACCGCTTGTTGTCCACCAGATTTTAATTCATAAGGGACTCCACTTTTTAAAATAATTAATAATTTCATTTGATAAAAAAGTTCAATTATTTATTTCTAAACGCATACAACATCCCTATATTTGAATTGTGTTCATCCATTGATAGAACTTTAAAATTATTGTCAAGTAATATTTTTCGCAAAGAGCATGGACCTTTGATATGCCATTCTATCATGATTATATCAAATCGAGATAATAAGTCTGTTTCATTTAATCTTTGCAATATTTCATATTCACTTCCTTCACAATCAATTTTAAGAACTATTCTTTCATCAACAATACTATTTAAAGCTTCAAAAACATCCATGATAGTTAGTTTCTCCTCTCTCATATCTTTTTTCCCCTTCAAATACGAAGCTACGCCATTAATTCCAACACTTCCTTTAAATTCTTCAGAATAATTAATTGATAGCGTGCGTGGGGGATAGCCAAGTCCAACTTCATTTATTTGAATTTTTTGTGCAACGTCGTTTTTTTCTAAATTCTTTCTTGCAAATAATAATGTTGGCTGGAATGGTTCAAAAGCTACTACTTTTTTACATTCAATGTTTTTTGCAAAAAAGAGAGAAGTGATCCCGACATTCATCCCTATATCAACAAAAATGAAAGGATGATTAATAGAAACATTGTAAATTCCATTGATGAATACTTCTTTTAATATCAGTAACTCTTCCGTGCTGTTGATTGAAAATTCCAGATCTTCAATATGACAAATCCACTCTCCATTAGAATAACTCAATGAAAAATCATCAATTTGTTTTAAGCCTTTTATATGATGTAACCCCTTAATTAAAAAAGATGGATAGCCAGTCGAAGGTTGATCCCCCAAAATCTTCAATAACATACTCTTTAATCTGCTTTCCCTTACTTTATCTAATATCCTGTGTATTATTGATTTTGTTAATTTTTTTATCATAAAATTTACATTTTAATATGCTGTTTGAATACTATATTTTTTATTTGATATAATAATTTTATTCTTGTCGTTTTATTTAATGCAATAAAATAAACAGATATACAAACTAATAATTCAGAAAAAAATACGGTTATCATAAATGGAAAGTAGTTGTTTACAATTATCGATGCAGGTAAAGTACATCCAATAATTAGTAGTAGTGGGATGAACACGTTTTTACATAAATCAATAACAGATAAATCAATCCATCTTTTCAATAGATAGAGCTCACATAAAAACTCAATAGAAGTAGCCAAAATATATATAACAAAAGGTATATAAGGCGCACCCCCTGCTTTCAGAAAAAAATATGAAATTGGCAATACAGATAATAATACAGTTCCTGCGGTCAATTGTAATACTTTCATTCTTCCCATGGCATGTATAATCATAACAAAGGGTCGTTGAACGCAAGATATTAGTGACTGTATAAGTACCAAGCGACAAAATAAAGCAGTGTATTCAGGTACTTTGACTAACCAGATATGGAGAATCGTTTCTAATATTAATAATACGGGAAGTAATAATAACCACATTATCGAAAAAGAAAATTTTACATTTTGAAAAATTAAACTATATAATTCACTCATTTTTCCGGAAGCGTAAAGCTTTACAATTTGAGGATTAACAGCTGTTTGAAAATTATTCACGAATGAAGTTATTGTACTACTTACCTGCACGGCAATTCCTCGGGCAGCATTTACCACAGGGCCAAAAAACAAATTTAAAATAATATTAACCCCCTGTGTTGCCCCAATTACAGCTCCACATCCCAGAGTGTTCCACCCTGAAAAACTTAACATTGGACTAATAATTTCTTTTTCCCAAGTAAATTTGTAATGAGATTCGAGGAAGTTTTTTGTACAGTATAGCTTGTAAATTGTTGTAATAGTAATTGTTATACTTAAAGTTAAAATTGCATATAATGTCAATTTATCAAAATTGCCAATAACTAATAAATAAACAATCCCCAATTTTAATAAACTGTTCAGAATTTCCACGTAGGCATAAACATTCATTCGTTCATGAGCTATAATCGTAGCATTATAAGGAACTTGAGTGATACTAATCATAGAGCTGATAATAGATAACTGGTAAACCCATCTTGCTGCAAACATTCGTTCGTGTGGAAGTACTAATTTATTTTCCAGCCACCATAATCCAATGGTTTCGCCAAAAACAAGAATGATTCCAGCTATAATGAAATGTATAGTTAGCGCTGCTGAAAAAGTTTTTTTCAGTTTTTCATAGTCGCCGAACCCCATCTCAAATGTCAAGAATCGGGAGGTTGCTCCGCTCATTGATGAATTTATAAAAGAAAACATTGCAACTACTCCTCCTACGACATTATAAATACCATAATCATTCACTCCCAACGTAGCTAGTACAACGCGAGAAGTATATAAACTTACTCCCATTGACAATAACAATCGTAAATAGAGAAATAACGTATTTTTTGCTATGCGTTTATTATTTTCTGAAGGCACTTTAAAAAATTATGAATTTTCTCTCTCGATAAATAATGTGTTACTTTCTCACCCCACAAAAATCCAACTCAATTTTTTTACTGTCTTTGGGTATGTCGTAAAATGGCTTGTGGGCAACTAACCAAGCGACGATATCCGCTTTCCGGTATGCCTCCATGTAGTCGGTCAAATGAAACGTCTTGTGTTGTGAAATATTCGGTTCAACAACCAGCACTTCAGCGTTCGATTCGCTGATGATTCGGGAAGCGATATATTTAGCCGGCGATTCCCGCAAATCGTCGATGTCGGGTTTGAAAGCCAATCCCATGCAAGCGACTACAGGGTCTTTGCCATTTTTCCGTTCCAGTTCACGACAGATTTCCAGTACTTGATTAGCGCACCAGTCGGCTTTGTAGTCGTTGGTCTCCCGCGAGCGTTTGATGATTTGCGCCTGCTCGGGATAGTCGGAAACGATGAACCATGGATCGACCGCGATGCAGTGTCCGCCCACGCCGCAGCCGGGTTGCAGGATACGGACGCGCGGATGTTTATTTGCCAAAGCAATCAATTCCCAAACATTGATGTCGGCTTTGTCGCAGATCATGGACAGTTCGTTTGCAAAAGCGATTTCCACGTCTCGGGACGAATTTTCCGTCAATTTGCACATTTCTGCAGTGCGGGCATTGGTTGGGTGCAGGGTTCCCTTGACAAAACGAGAGTAAAAAGCCATGGCTTTTTGTGTGGATTCGGGATTGATTCCGCCAATTACGCGGTCGTTATGCTCCAGTTCGTAAATCACATTGCCGGGCAGTACCCGTTCGGGGCAGTAGGCGATATAAATTGTATCTTTCAGCTCAGGACGTTCTTTGAAAATCAGCGTTGCCATTTTTTCGGTAGTCATCACCGGCGAAGTGGATTCGATAACAAACAAATCGCCGGCTTTCAGGTAGGGGATAACGGATCGAGTAGCCGCTTCCACGTAAGAAATATCTGCCCTGTGATTCTGTTTGAACGGAGTCGGGACAACAATAAAATAAGCGTCGGCAGTTTGCGGTTTTCCGGCAGCTTGCAGATGTCCCGAGCGAATCACGCTCTTTACCAAATCACCCAAATACGGCTCCACAATGTGGATTTCTCCTCGATTGATGGTTTCTACTACTGCAGGGTTAATGTCAACGCCCAAAACCTTCAATCCTTTGGATGCGGCAAAAGCAGCGGTGGGGAGACCAATGTATCCCAAGCCTATGAATACTGCGTCGAGTTTTTCGTCTTTTAACACTTGAAAGAATTATGAATTATGAATTATGAATTATTTTCCAATATCCGCCAAAATCAGCGCCTTCTCTTTCTATAGCTCCCATTTGTTTTAATTTTTCTATTTGTTTTTGCAATGCAGAGATATTAATATTTAATGTTTCCGACATTTTTTTATATGAAAGTTTAGGGTTTTCTTTAAGAATATTTATTATTCTTTCTTGTGTGTCTGTTATTGTCATACCACCTGTCATACCACCTGAATTTCTCCACAGAGTTACAGAAAAAGTTTCTTCTTCAATAAATTCAGGTTCTTTCAATCCTGCTTCTTTGCATTTCCTTATTATATCCAAAGTGCCTGTTCCCATTCGTTCAATGCTTCCAAACAAATATAATGGCTCGGCAATCAATGGATTGACCGGAATAGAATTATGCCGTTGTTTTAGTTTGGCAATAGTCATTCCGAAAGGTAAGTGTCCCGGATTCCATATTTCGAGGCGATCTTTGAACAGCATAACCTGTATGCTTGCATTACTTGTATAATCGCGATGAGCAACTGCATTTACAATTGACTCTGTTACTGCCCGCACCGGTAATTCGTAAGTTATATCAACCTGTACTCCTTTATCCCTTGCGCCTGTTTCAACATCAATATTTGAAAGTACAAAATTTACGGCTTGTGTTATCAATTGAAACACATCGCCTTTATAAACCTGATAATTTGGAATGGGTTTTACAACATCGTACCCGTGGAAATGAGCGCAACGAACTTCGGAAGTAATAAAAAACTTTTGTGGATTTTTACCGAAAAGTAAAAGCGCTGCATTCGTAATTTTTTCGTTTTCAATCAGATTAAGATGAGTGAGCGTTGTTTCAATATCCGTATTGGAAGTAAAAGGAAATTTCCTTTTGCGGTGGGCAACATGCACAAACTTTCTGATTTTCGACAGCGCAGTCAAATTCGTGTTCCGTTGGTGAAACTCCTTTTTCATCCTCAAAACCATATTCTTTACCAAATAATCCGAGATAAATATTACACTGCTTAACCTCATCAAGATAAATTTTTTGCGGATTATGATTTACGGCAGGCAAATTTTCAAAAGCAAAAACATCAAAGAATTTTCCAAGTAAAGCATCCGCAGACAAAAATTCTACCAATTTCTGTCTTTCTTCAATAAATTCCGACTGTACGCTACTTATGAAAATTTTGAATCGCATGCTTGAGAGTCGTCGTTCTGCCCCGAGCTGCGCTTCGCTTGCACGGGGTTATTCATGTTATACGCCATGCGGCGTACGCTCATCGCCATAGTTTCTTCTTTGTTTATTTTCAATTTTGAAAGGATTTTGAAAGAATTATGAATTATTTTTCAGAAAATATCGGTTGCTATTCTGACTAACTCTTCTTTCACTTCTTCGTCTGTCGGCGGATTGGGTATCATATATTCTACATCTTCGCTATAGTTGATGTCTTCAAAATAGGTCAGTTGTGCTCTAAATAGTTTTTCTGAAAATAGGTCGCCATAAATTTCATTTGCTCTCTGTGAGATTTCTTTTATTGAGAACCTGCTTGTTAAAAGAAAATATAAATCTACATAATCTTTCCACTTTGCACGCCGTCCTAAAGCATACGACTTCATTGCAGTCAAATCCAATAAAGACGGAAGTTTTATAATATTATCGAACATTGTGTTTGTTTGAATATGAAAAGGATATTGAAAAAAAGTAACTTTGACATCGTGGATATCCAAGTTCATCTGCTCCATTACACGTCGTTTTATGCTGTATGAAAATCCGAAGTTGCTTATTTTTCTCAAATTCTTTGTATGATTGACAATAGAATATTTGAACAAATCGAAATCAATCGAACGGCGATGTCCCAGATATAGAGCAATTGCCGTTCCACCAACCAAATAATATTCTCTTTTAAAAGAACTTATCAAAGGTAGCAAGTCAATTTGATTTGGATTTAATGTTTCCTTGTGCATATTTTGAAAAAACGAGATCAAAAAAATGATATATTTCAGGGTAATAATTGCCTATCATACGTTCTTTTGCGGAATAAAAAATATCGGAAACCGAATTTATGCCCAAAATTTTTATCAATTCCTTTACATCGGCTATCGTTCCATAATTTAAAATGTTTTCTACCAACAAATCATTGCCTATATCCAATTTTTTATTCTCAGGCGTGTACCAGAAAAGATTTTTATGTTTGTCGATAAATTGCTTTAACTCTTCGCTCATTGTCAATTGTTAATTAAAACTGCTCAAAATTCGTTTTCTTCCTCTGTTCTATTTTCTAAAGTAATAATAATTCATATAAGCAAACGTGAGAAAGAATAGATACAGTTGATAAATAATCCCGTATTTACAGTTTCTTTTCACGATATTCGTAAAATCTTTCAACACATCAGTATAGCTTATTGAGGAATAGGTCAGCCGTATGTCGCCGCAGTACCTTTGCATAGCAACAAATAACAATGTAAACTTTTTCTTTGAAACGCAATAGTCAATCACTTTAGAATGATATATAACTATGGAATTGTAACCCGATCTATTAAACAGCACGCTGTTCATGATTCTGTTCTCGTCGTCGGATTCCATAAAAACAGATAATATCTGCTTTGTAATTGAAATTTTCGGTTGTAACGTGAGTATTCTAAATGTAATATCAACATCTTGCCGGCATTTCAGGGATTCATCATAACCGCCGGCTTGCACGATCAAAGATTTTTTAAACATCCAGCTTTGAGTGCTGCCTAATAGTTTATTTTTAAGAAAAGAATACAATACCTCTTTCCCCTCAATAATAGTTGGTTGATATTCTTCCTGTTTGCCATTCACTAAGAAACCGCAGGCACAGCAGTCGGAATTTTCTGCCATCATTATTCCGGTTTGTATTTCTATTTTTTCAGGCAGCATAATATCGTCCGAATCAAAAAATACAACATATTCTCCATTTGAATTTTTTAATCCATTGTTTCTTGCCGCCGGAGCGCCTGCATTTTTTTGAGTCATAACTTTGAATTTCACCCTGTCCTGATTGTTCTTTTCATTATATCCGTTCAATACTTGCAGGGTATTATCCGAAGAACCATCATCAACAATAATAACTTCAAGATTATTATAAGTTTGGGCAAATATGCTGTCAAGCGTTTGAATGATTCTGATTGCTCTGTTATAAGTAGGAATTATTATAGAAACTAACGGCGCCTGATAATTCATAATTACTTAACGCTGTATTTCACCCCGCCGTCTTTCACCAAACCGGAGAAGTCGATTTTCTCAAACTCTTTGTGCGGTACTGCCAATACAACTGCATCGAACTTGCTTTCAGGCATTCGAGTCAATACATCCAAGCCATATTCGTGCTTCACTTCTTCGGGGTTTGCCCAAGGGTCATGAACCGTAACGTTCGTTTCATAGTCTTTCAACGAGCGGATCACATCAACTACTTTGCTGTTGCGGATGTCAGGACAGTTTTCCTTGAATGTGATTCCCAAGACGAGAATATTGGAATTTTTCACGCAAAGCCCTTTTTTGATCATCTGTTTGATTACCTGCGAAGCTACGTACTCGCCCATGCTGTCGTTCATGCGGCGTCCGGCGAGGATGATTTCTGGATGATAGCCGTATTCCTGAGCTTTTTGCGCCAGATAGTACGGATCGACGCCGATGCAGTGTCCGCCTACCAATCCGGGTTTGAATTGCAGAAAATTCCATTTTGTTCCGGATGCTTCCAGCACTGCGTTCGTGTCGATGCCCATTCGATCGAAAATCTTCCGCAATTCATTGACAAATGCAATATTGATGTCGCGTTGTGAATTTTCAATCACCTTAGCGGCTTCGGCAACCCGTATGGTTGGAGCCAAATGCGTTCCGGCAGTTATAACCGATGAATAAAGGTCGTTTACTTTTTTCCCGATTTCAGGCGTTGAGCCAGAAGTTACCTTTTTTATCTTTTCAACCGTATGCTCTTTATCTCCGGGATTAATCCTTTCTGGCGAATAGCCTGCAAAGAAATCGACATTGAATTTCAGACCCGATGTGCGTTCAACTACAGGAATACAGTCTTCTTCCGTAGCTCCGGGATAAACCGTTGACTCGTAAATCACCGTATCGCCTTTTTTGATTACTTTTCCTACCGTTTCACTCGCTTTGTACAAAGGCGTTAAGTCGGGACGGTTGTTTTTGTCCACCGGCGTGGGGACGGTAACGATATAATAGTTGCAATCGCGGATGTCGTCTAAATTGCAGGAACAGAATAATCCGGGACGATCGTCGGGACTGTCTTTCAACACTGCCCGCAGCAGTTCCTCTTCCACTTCCAGCGTATGGTCGATGCCTTTTTTCAATTCTTCCACCCGTTTTCGGTTGATGTCGAAACCCGTTACCGGATATTTCACGGCAAACAGGCGAGCTAAAGGTAGTCCCACATATCCTAATCCGATAATTGCTATCTTGTTCATAATTCTCAATTCTCAATTCTCAATTCTTTATAATACCATTCAATCGCTTCCTGCAGTCCTTCTTTCATGCTGTACTGCGGATTATAATTCAACAGTCGTTTCGCTTTTTCAATGCTTGCCAGCGAATGGGGAATATCTCCCGCCCGGTTGGGCCCATGCAGGATTTCGACGGATGCTATCTCCGGATCGTATTTGCTCAAATATTCTTTCAGATGAGCGGTCAACTGATTCAGCGTAGTCCGTTCGCCAAAAGCAGTATTATATATGGTGTTTATCGCGTCCGGATTTTGCGTATCCATTGCCAGCAGATTCATTTGAATCACATTCTTTATATAGGTGAAATCGCGGGAATATTCTCCATCTCCGTTTATAACCGGCGATTGATAGCGGAGGAGCTGCTTGATGAACAGGGGAATAACCGCTGCGTATGCTCCATCAGGGTCTTGCTGTTTGCCAAACACATTAAAATAACGCAAACCGATACATTCCATTCCATAAATTTTGGAGAAAATTCCGGCATACAATTCATTTACATATTTAGTTACGGCGTAGGGTGAAAGCGGCTTGCCGATAAATTCTTCTATCTTTGGCAATGATTCTGAATCTCCGTATGTTGATGAGCTGGCGGCATAAATAAACCGTTTCACTTTGGCGTCTCTTGCAGCAACCAGCATATTTAAAAATCCCGAAATGTTCACTTCGTTGGTTGCGACCGGATCCTTGATTGAGCGGGGGACGGAGCCTAATGCCGCTTCGTGCAGTACGTATTCCACGCCTTCCGTCGCCTGGCGGCAATCGTCAAGATTGCGTATATCGCCAACTATCAGACGGAAATTTCTATGATCGAGTAGATGCCGGATATTCTCAAATTTTCCTGTTGAGAAATTATCTAAACAAACGACTTTGTTGGATGCTCCCAATAGTTCTTCGCAAAGATTCGACCCGATGAATCCGGCGCCTCCGGTAACTAATACGGATTTATTATTAATCAATTATGGATTATGATTTATGAATTAAAAAACAGATAATGCACAGCCTCATGACCATTTTGTGAGTCATGCGAACAAAAACACTCAACCTATTTTCTTAAACAGAAAACGTTAGTTGAGTGTTGTGATAAGGCTATATATCATTATAGCTTTTAATTTGGGGGCAAAAGTATAAATTTCTTTTTATTTTGCCAAATAAATTTTACAAAAGTCAAATTTATAATTTATAATTCATAATTAAAAAAATTGATTTATCTTTGTATTTTAATTCATTAAACAATGAAAAAACTTTTAC
>Ga0123357_10009596_pt1 | contig 12228 bp, 4 predicted proteins | sample TergutEmb28metaG_FD_89873 | JGI IMG/M metagenome (GOLD analysis project Ga0123357, IMG submission 89873) | Embiratermes neotenicus P4 segment gut microbial communities from Petit-Saut dam, French Guiana - Emb289 P4 | ecosystem: Host-associated > Arthropoda: Insects > Digestive system > Gut ...
GAAGCGGGGCGGGTTGGGTTGCACCATGAGGTCTTTGGCGGTGACGGCGGTGTCGGTGAGGAGCGCGGAGCGGAGTTGTTTGTCGTGCGCGAAGGCGAGGAATTTCCAGCGGGTGAGCGCTTCGGGCACGGTGAATTCGATGCGGACGGAGCCGTCGGGGTCGGTGAGGAGTTGCGGGTAGAAGAAGGCGGTTTCGTTCAAATTTTTGCGGGCGGTGATGGTGGAGAGGTTGGGGGCGGGGTTGGCGGGAGTGGGTTTGGCGGGGGTGGCGTGGGACGCTGGTGTGGCTACGGTGGTTGCTCCAACGTCATTGAGAAATTCAGATGAGAATGAGTTTGCGGGTGCGTTAACAGGTCGGGCGTCAGCGGGGGCGATGTATTCGACAACAGAGGCTTCACCGATGGCAACTTTTCGGCTGCGTCGCGCGCCTGTTACTCTAAACGCCGACATCGTCACGACATCTTCGCTTTCGACGTTGCCAAGGTATAGGGACTTTGGCTCCCAATAGCTGAAGATGTCATCCCATTGCCGGTAGGTTTGGTTGGTGCCGGCATTGGTTTGCAAATGAGGTTCGTTGGTCACATCGCGGGAAAAGGAACGCAGGTCGTTTGTCGATATCCATGAGGCGTTGTTTTGGTTGCGGCGGAAAATGTTGGCGAGGTCACCCCATGCGTGGGGATAAAATTGGTCGAGCGAGGCGTCGTAGAGCGCGGCGGCGAGTTCGGCGGTGGCGGGCGTCGTGTCGGGGGCGGTGATTTTCGCTGTCCATGTTTCGCGTCCGCCGGGGACTAGTTTGGAATTAAAATGCTCCCAGGTGATTTTCAGTTTTTTGTTGTCCCAAGGCACGGAGATGTCTTGGGCGCGCGAGACGAGGCGGTTGTCGCGGAATTGGAAAACGCGCAGCGTGATGCCGCCGCGCATGGTTTCGGTGATGGCGATGGGAATTTTTTGCTGGGTGACGCCGGGGGTTGTCCAGAAGCGGCTGAGAATTTTTTTGTTTTGTTCGATGCTGACGAGGGCGCGCGCGGTGTCGTAGCCGGTGCTCCAGAGGGCGGTGATGGTTTCGCCGGGTTGCGCTGTCCACGCGGGGGCGGCGAGGGAGAGGGCTTCTTTCACGGGATACGTGGCGGCATCGGGGTCGAGGACGCGAAACTCGGCGCGGGCGGTGACGGGGGCGCCGAAGCGGTCGGCGGTGGCGAGGGTGGCGCGGTAGATGCCGGCGGGGAGTTGTTGCGCGATTTCGACTGTGCCGGTTTTGGCGTCGGTGGTGAAGGTTTGCGTGGTAATGGCGGCGTCATCGGGCCAGTTGCGGATGTCGGCGGGGTCGTTTTCGGGGGTGTTTTTGCCGGCTGGGTTGGAATAATAATAGTGGCGCGTCTCTTGGAGGGCGGGTTGCGGGACAGTGGCGGGTTGTTTGAGGGTGTGGATGGTGATGGCGCCGGTGGCGGATTGCGCGGCGCCGTCGAGCGTGGCGGTGGCGATTTTGAGCGTGGCGGGCGCGTTGGTGGTTTGCCATTCGCCGATGGTGATCTCGGCGGCGAGCGCGGTGTAGCCGGCGGAGGTGACGCGAGTGGCGGTGCGGGTCTCGCCGGTGGCGTCGGTAACTTCGGCGGTGATGGCGTAGTCGAAGACAGGTTCGTCTTTTGGGTCGGCGGCTTTGTCGGGGAGCGCGGGGAAGTTGATGGTGAATTTGCCGGTGGCGTCGGTCGCGGTGGCGCCGTGGGCGATTTCGCGTTCGGTGATTGTTGGGAGAAACCACCAGCACCAGATTGGCCAGCGGACGAGGCGGCGCACGCGCCATGTGACTTTGGCGTTGTCGATGGGCGCGCCTGTGTAGGAGGTGGCGGCGCCGGTGACGGTGATGGTGGAGTCGAGCTTGGGCGCGATTTCGGGGGCGGGAATCGTGACTTCGAATTTTGGGCGTTTGTATTCCTCGACGCGGATGGTGGAAGAGCCTGTTTCGTCTCCTGTTGTGGAAAGTCTGTAGCGTCCGGTGAGGCGTCCGGTGGGGACGGTGAAGCTGCCGGAGATGGAGCCGTAGTCGTTGGTGCGAAGCTCGGCGCGGGCGGCTTCCTTGCGGTTGGGGTCGTTGAGGACGACGGTCACGGGGCGGTTGGGGAGGAGTTTGTTGCTGCCGCGAGAGGAATTGTTGCGAAGGAGAACAGCCTTGAACTGGATGCTCTGGCCGGGGCGGTAGATGGAGCGGTCGGTGAAAAAGAAAACAAAGTCGTCAGAGCCGGATTCGCGCGAGTTGTAACCGGGGGAAAACGAATCGTCAGTGGCGCCGGTCTGTCCGTCTGGCGTGGTGGCGCGGAGAAAATAGTTGTGCGATGACTTGCCGAGGCTGAACGCGCCATCAGCGCCAGTTTGCATGGGGCCGCGGGAGAAACGTATGCCAAAGAGGGAAGTGGTGGAGCGCCACGCGCGCATGGTGGCGCCGGCGATGGGTTCGCCAGTGGTGGCGTCAACGACGTAGCCGTCGATGCGTCCGTTGTCCGCGTCGTTGCAAATGATGGCGAGCGAACTGACCCAGACGGGCGTCCATGCGATGATGTTGTTCTTGTAGGAAAATTTTTCGTCGAAGCTGGCGGCGATGAAATAGAAGCCAGGCTTGAGGTCGCGGGGGGCAGGGAGTTTTTCGTCGCGGAAACGGAAATCGGGCGTGGCGGGCAACGGGGCGCTCCAAGTTTTGGCGGGATTGCGGGAGAGAAATTCGGCGCGTTCTTTGTAGTTGAAATTGTAGAGGCGAATTTTTCCCTGGCGATAAGTTGTCCAGTCCACGGGGATGGCGTGGAAATAAATTTGTGTTTGGTTGCGATAGCTGACCGTGATGAGCGGCGTGGTGGCGGCGGGATTGGCGGGCCAAGTGGTTTCGGTGGAGATGCTGGTGAGCGATGGGTTTTCGAGGCGCGCGAGGATGTTGCGGCAGGTGTTGGCGGGCGGAGATGAGTCGGGAACAGCAGTGGTTGTAGCGCGCTCGGCGATGGCGAGGCCGCGCGCGGCGGCGGCGTGCGCGGCGGCGGGGTCGGTGTCCTTGAGGAGAGTGGCGAGGCGAGCGCAAGCAATGACGGCGACGGGAGCGGTGGCGGTGTCGGTTTGCCAGCGGTCAATAAAGGCGCGGAGGGCGGCGGCGTAGCGGGTGTTGGTGTCGTCGTTGTTGCCGAGGGTGTTGGCGGCCCAGTTGAGGCGGGCGAGGTCGGCGTCGGCGAGGGCGAGGCGCGGCGCGGGGTCGGGTTGGTGGAAACGGAGGAGGGCTTGATAAAGTTGGAGGGCGCGGAGGGTGGGTTGAGTGGCACGGGCGACTCGCCCGTGTTCTGAAAGCATGGCCGAGTCGGCCATGCCACTCAAACCCACGGGCGAGTCGCCCGTGCCACTCGAACCCGTGCCACGTTCAGGATTCCATGCTAGAAATTCTTCCAGCGGGGCGAGGATGGGGGAGTCGGCGGTGGGTTCGAAGGCGTTTTCAGCGGCGGGGAGGCCTTGCTCGCCGGCGCTGTAAAACGCGATGGCTTCGTTGACTAGGAAATCGTAGAGCGTGGGGCGATAGGTGTCGGGGAGGTCGCCGGCGGCGAGGAGGGGGGCGAGCGTGGCGATGGGGGTGCGTTGGAGCGCGGCGGGGGCGGCTAGGGCGGACTCGAAGTGTTTCGCGGTTTCGGCGAGGACGCGGCGGGCGTCCCAGGTGAGGAAATCGTCGGAGGGTTGGGTGGAGGTTTGGGTGCGCTGGAGGAGTTGCCAGCGGTTGGACTGGTAATAGGACCACCAGGTTTTCGCGAAGGCAGCTTCGAGGAGCGGACGCATTTGCGGGGGGAACGCGAGGGGCGATTTTTCGCCGAGGTAGGAATTGAGCGTGCGAATGACGTAGGCGGGTTGGTCGTTGCGTTTTTCAAGGGTGGCGTCGGTTTGGGTTTTTTGGAGGAGGGCTTTGAGGGCTTCGGGATAGGAACCGTCAGCGAGGGCGGAGGCGATGATGCGGTCGAGGGCGGCGGTGGCGGTTTGGGGTTGTTGCGCTTTTTGGGCGTCGGCGACGGCGCGCCAGTCGGGGGCGCGGTCGGCGGCGGGGAGACAGAGGGCAGAGGTCAGAAGACAGAGGATAGAGAACAGGAGGCGGGTGGTTTTCATGGAGGGATGCGAATGAAGGATGTTACTACAAGATAACGGTCGAAAACGAGTTTTCTTAAAAAAATGAAACAAACCAGGGACGCTGAGAACGCATAGAACGCAGCGCGGCGCAGCCGCAACCGAAAGGGGATGTCCAATGCGCGCTGCGTAAAATCCCAAATCCCAAAATCCCAAATCCCAAAAAAATTCCAAACGACAAAATCCCAAATCCCAAAGGGCGGCGCGTTGCGCCGTCACTTCGGGTTACGATTGTGTGCTAGTGTTCGCAGGCGTGGGTTTGTTTTTGGGATTTGTGATTTGGGATTTTTTTGGGATTTGGACATTGGGATTTGGGATTTCCCGCCGCACGGCGGGCAGCGGGGCATTGCTTCTTGCTTTGAGTAGGGTTTTCACGTTCATACTGCGCGCACTTAATTCCTCTTATTCCTGATGGCCCAAACATCCGCAGCTTCCTCTCCTTCGACCGAGTCTTCACAGGCCGCTTCCAGCGGTTATTCGTTTTTCGGGTCCCGCAGGTATTTGCCGTTGTTCCTCGTCCAGCTCACGGGGGCGTTCAACGATAATTTTTTCAAAAACGCTTTCGTCATCCTCGCCACGTTTCACTTCGCCGTGGATCGGCAGTGGAACGCCGAGGTCATCACCCAAATCATCGCGGCGTTGTTCGCGTTACCGTATTTCATTTTCTCGGCGTTCGCGGGGCAACTGGCCGACAAGTTCGAGAAGGCGCGCATCGTGCGTATCACGAAAATCTGGGAGATCGTCGCGCTGGCGTTCGGCGGCGCCGCGTTGTTGCTCGACAATCCTTGGATGCTTTTCGCAACGATTTTCATGCTGGGCACCCAGGCGGCGTTTTTCGGGCCGCTCAAGTATTCGTTGCTGCCGCATCATTTGCGCGAGGGGGAGTTGGTCGCGGGCAATGCCATTTTCGAGGCGGCGACTTACCTCGCCATCATCGGGGGGACGTTGCTGGGCGAGTTGCTTATCGGCGCGTCGGGCGGGCGGTTTTTCGTGAGCGGGGGGTTGCTTGTGTGCGCGGTCGCGGGGTGGGTGGCGAGTTGGTTCGTGCCGGCGGCGCCGTCGCCAACGCCGGAGTTGCGGGTCGACAGGAATGTTTTCACGGCGACGCGCGCGCTCATCGGGTTCACGGCGCGGCGCAAGCGCATTTTTCTCACGATTCTGGGGATTTCGTGGTTCTGGCTCATCGGGGCGTTTTGGATTACGTTGACGCCGGCTTATGTGAAGGTGCAGTTGGGGTCGGACAGTCCGGCGGTCATCGCGACGATTTTGTGCACGTTCGCGATTGGCGTGGGCATCGGTTCGATGTGGTGCAATCATTTGTTGCGCGGGGAGGCGTCGGCGAAGTTCGTGCCGTTGGCGGGTATCGCGATGTCGGTTTTCATGGCGCATATCGCGTTGTTGACGGCGGGGTTCGCGTGGCGGCATGGCGGGGGCGGGGGGGCGGCGTTCACGTTTTTCTCGTTTCGGGGGGCGTGGTTGCTGGTGGATTTGCTGGGGATTTCGGTTTGCGGGGGGATTTTCAGCGTGCCGCTTTATGCGTTGATGCAGATTTGGTCGCCGCCGGCGCATCGGTCGCGCATCATCGCGGCGAACAATGTCATCAACTCGCTTTTCATGGCGGCGGTGGCGATTGTGTGCGCGGTGTTATTCTGGGCGGGGGCGTCGGCGGCGGTGCTGATTTTGTTGCTCGCCATCATCAACCTCGTGATCGCGCTTTATATCATCGCGTTGGTGCCGGAGGCGGTGATTCACACGTTTTTGCGGTGGTTGTTGCGGGCGTTGTTCAAGGTGGAGGTGCGGGGGGCGCGGCATTTCAAGGAGGCGGGCAAGCGGCGCGTGATCATCGCAAACCACACGTCGTTTCTCGACGCCGCGCTGCTGGGCGCGTTTCTGCCGGAGCGCCCGACTTTCGCAATCGACACCAATTTCATCTCGAAATGGTGGATGAAGCCCGTGCTGCGTTTCGTGAACGTCCACCCCATCGACCCCGACAAGCCGATGGCCATCAAGACGCTCACCGCCGTCGTGCGCGCGGGCACGCCCGTGGTGATTTTCCCCGAGGGCCGACTGACCGTCACCGGCGGCATCATGAAAGTCTACGAAGGCCCCGGTCTCATCGCCGACAAAACCAACGCCGACCTCATCCCCGTGCAAATCGACGGGGCGATGTATAGCATCTTCTCGCGCATGCGCGGCAAAGTGCGCCGCCGCCTCTTCCCGAAAATCACCATCAGCATCCTGCCCCCGCGCAAATTCCACCCGCCCGCGAACCTGCGCGGACGCGACGCGCGCCATCACATGGCCCGCGACTTGTATGACATCCTCGTGCAAATCAACATGGCCACCTCGGACTGCGGGCGCACGCTCTTCCGCAGCGTCATCCACGCCGCGCTGATTCACGGACACAAATTCAAGATACTCGACGACCCGAATTTCAAACCCGTCAATTACCGGAAACTCCTCATGGCGAGCCTGTATCTCGGACGCAAAATGTGCCCCGGCACCCAGGCCGGCGACGCCGTCGGCCTGATGATCGCGAACAGCTCGGCGGTGGTGTGCGCGTTTTACGGCCTGCAATCGATGGGGCGCGTGTGCGCGATGCTCAACTACTCCTCCGGCCCCGCGAACATCAAGGCCGCCTGCGCGTGCGCGCGCATCCGCGTGGCGTGGACATCGCGCAAGTTTGTCGAGATGGGCAAACTGGAACCTCTCGTCGAGGCGATGCTCTCGAGCGGAGTCGAAGTGCGCTACCTCGAGGACGCGGCGAAACGCAACCTCGGCGACTACATCCGCCTGCCCTTCTACATGCGCGCCGCGCGCTGGGTGGCGACAAGCCGCGAACGCCGCGCCGCCAAGGAACTGTTCGCGCGCGCCCCCTCGGGCAACGTCTTCCCAACCAGCCGGACCACGCCGCCATTCCCGCCCGCGGAAACCCCCGCCCCAAACGCCGCCGCCACCGCTGCCACCGCCAGCACCACCGCCACCGCCGCCGCCAGCACCGGCGCCACCGCCGACGCCGCCGCGCCCGCGCTGACCGGCGTGGCAGCGGGCCGCCAGCGCCTCTACGACATGCTCTCCAACGCCCGCTCCCGCCTCGTCGAAACCATCGCCCGCTACACGCGCTACGACGAATCCGTGCTCGCGGACAAACCCGCCGTCATCCTCTTCACCTCCGGCACCTCCGGCACGCCCAAAGGCGTCGTGCTCTCGCACCGCAACCTCATCGCCAACTACCAGCAAATCGTCGCCTGCGTCGACGTCACCAACCTCGACAAGTTTTTCAGTTGCCTGCCCGTGTTTCACGCCTTCGGACTGGAAGGCGGCGTTGTCCTCCCGATCCTGCACGGCACGCCCACCTTCATGTATCCCACGCCCCTGCACTACGGCATCATCCCCGAAATGGTTTACCAGACCAACGCGACCATCATCTTCGGCACGCCCACCTTCCTCACCGGCTACGCGCGCCGCTCGCACCCCTACGACATGTTCTCGGTGCGCTACATCATCAGCGGCGCCGAGAAAATGAAACCCGACGTGCGCCGCGTCTACTCGGAGCAATTTGGCGCGCGCATCTTCGAAGCCTACGGCGCGACCGAATCCTCGCCCGCGATATGCCTCAACACCCCCATGCACAACCGCCACGGCACCGTCGGCCTCTTCCTGCCCGGCATGGAATGGCGCCTCGAAACCGTGCCCGGCATCGAACGCGGCGGGCGCCTCTGGGTGCGCGGCCCCAACGTCATGCTCGGCTACCTCTTCGCCGACGACCCCGGCGTGCTCGCCCCACTGCCCGGCGGCTGGTATGACACCGGCGACATCGTCGACGTCGACGACGACGGCTTCGTGACAATCCTCGGACGCGCGAAACGCTTTGCGAAAATCGCCGGCGAGATGGTGTCGCTGGCGGCGGTGGAAGAACTGGCCTCGGAAACCTGGCCGGAGTCGCTGCACGCGGCCCTGTCGCGCCCGCACCCCCAGAAAGGCGAGGAAATCATGCTCATCACCGACTGGAAAAACCCGCAACGCGCGGACATCGTGGCGAAAGCGCGCGAGCTGGGCGTGAGCGAGCTGCACATCCCCCGCGTGATAGTGGAGCGCCCCGTGCCCGTGCTCGGCAGCGGCAAACCCGACTACATGACGCTGGAAAAAGAACTGGGCGAAACAGCGTAGGCGGCGCGCGAAAAAAATCACGCCAGGCAAGCCGGAGGCTTGCCAGCTTGCAGCCGGCGCCCGGGCGGGCAACGAACTGAAAAACCCGCGCGGGATCATCGAAAACAGCGAAGAACCAAAAAACCTGCTCGCGCCGCGCCGCGTTTTTGTCGCATAGTGCGCACCCTATGAAAGTCGGAGTCATCGGAGCAACAGGTTATTCGGGCGAGCAGCTCTTGAAGCTGCTCCTCACGCATCCGCGCGTCACGCTCGACGCGGTCACGTCGCGCTCGCAGGCGGGCAAGCCGCTCGCCTACGTCATCCCCGCGCTGCGCGGGCAGGACCGCGACTTGAAATTCACGAACTCCGACGCCGCCGCGCTCGCCGCCAGCGACATCGACTTGTTTTTCCTCGCGCTGCCGCACGGCGCCGCCGCCGATTTCGCGAAAGTGCTCGTGCCCGCCGGCAAGCGCGTCATCGACCTGAGCGCCGACTTCCGCATCGCCGACCTCGCCACTTACGAAAAGTATTACGGCAAACACAACGCGCCCGAATTGCTCCCGCTCGCGCGCTTTGTCCTCCCCGAACTCACCGCGCCCGCGTGGAAAACCGACGCGCAATTCATCGCCGCGCCCGGCTGTTACCCGACGAGCATCCTCATCCCGCTCGTGCCGCTCCTGCGCGAAGGCGTCATCATCCGCGAGCACATTGTCGCCAACTCCAGCAGCGGCGTCAGCGGCGCGGGACGCAAAGTCGACGACATGTATCTCTTCGTCGAACGCGCCGAAAGCGTGAAAGCCTACGGCCTGACCAAGCACCGCCACCTCGCCGAAATCGAGGAGCAACTCACGCTCCACGCCAACGCCCCCGGCAGCCTCTCCGCGAGCAAAACCGGCGCGCCCATCGTGATTCAATTCAACCCGCACCTCGCCCCGATGCGCCGCGGCATCGCCACCACCATCACCGTGCCCGCCGCGTCGGGCGCGTCCATCGACACCCTCTACGGCGCGTGGCGCGCCGCGTATGCCACTTGCCCCTTCGTGCAACTGCTCCCCTCCGCGCACACGCCCGACACCGCGCACGTCACCGGCACGAACCGCGTCGACATGGCCGCCACCTACGACGCGCGCACGAAAAATTTCGTGATCACCTCGGTCATCGACAACCTCGTGAAAGGCGCGAGCGGCCAGGCCGTGCAAATCATGAACCTCTGGTGCGGCTTCGAGGAAACGGCGGGGCTGGTATAACCTCCCGCCATTGCCGCGTCCATGTCCGCTCTCGCCTACGACCACATCCGCGACGCCCTGCGCGCGCAGCCGCTTTTTGAAAACAAAACGTGGCAGCTCTCCCCGTCCGCGTGGCCGCTGACCCCGGAACAAATCGCGCAACTCGACGCCATCGGCGACGCCTGCCTCGAATTTCACCAAGCTCTCGAAACCCTCTACCTGCGCTCCGCCGCCGGCAAAAATCTCCTCCGCAACAAAACCCTCCTCGCCCCCTGGGTCGCCGGATACCTCGACCGCGGCAAACCCCCCGCGCTCATCGCGCACGCCCGCGACCCGAAAAATCGCGGCGTTTTTCCCAGCGTCCTCCGCCCCGATTTGCTCCTCACCGAAGACGGCTTCGCGCTCACCGAACTCGATTCCGTCCCCGGCGGCATCGGACTGACGGCGTTTCTGAACCGACTCTATGGAGCCGCCACCACCGCGACTTCAGGACGCTGGACTCCGGACTCCGGACTCCGCCCCCCGGAGTCCGGAGTCCGGAGTCCAGCGTCCCCCAGCGAAGCCGCCACCGCCGACGCCATGATAACCGCCTTCCACGAATCGCTCGCCGCGCACCGCCCCGACCAGCGCAACCCGCTCATCGCGCTCGTCGTCAGCGACGAAGCCGCCACCTACCGCCCCGAAATGCGCTGGCTCGCCGAACAACTCCAGCGCCTCGGCAAACGCGTCTATTGCCTCGCCCCCGACGACATCTTCCCCCTCGGCACGACCCTCTGTTTCGACATCGAAGGCAACCCCGAAAAAATCGACATCATCTACCGCTTCTTCGAACTCTTCGACCTGGCGAACATCCGCGCCGCCGCCTGCATCCTCGAATCCTGGCAAGCCGGCGAAGTCGCCATCACCCCGCCCATGCGCCATTTCCAAGAGGAAAAACTCGCCCTCGCGCTCTTCCACCACCACCTCCTCGCCGACTACTGGACGGAGGCGCTCACCCCGCGCGCGCACAAACTCCTCCGGCAACTCATCCCCGCCAGTTGGATAATCGACCCCGCGCCGCTCCCGCCCGGCGCGGTGCTCGACGGCCCGCGCGTCGGCAACCACGCCCTCGCCGACTGGCGCCAGCTCGCCACCGCCTCGCAAAAAGAACGCGACCTCATCATCAAAATCAGCGGCTACCACGAAACCGCCTGGGGCGCGCGCAGTGTCATCCTCGGCAGCGACAGCTCCCGCGACGAATGGCAGCGCGGCATCGAAACCGCCATCGCCGACGCCCCGCGCAACCTTCACATCCTGCAGGAATACAAAAAACCCAAGCGCGTCCGCCACCGCCTCTACACGCCCGACAAACAAATCCACGAGACCGACGGACGCCTCCGCCTCTGCCCGTATTATTTTGTGACCAAAGGCAAACCCCGCTTGGGCGGCGCGCTGGCGACCTTTTGCCCGCCCGACAAAAAAATCATCCACGGCATGCAAGACGCCGCGCTGCTCCCGTGCGTTTGCGGGAGCATACATTCGCAACCATGAACACCGACGACTCGCAAAACACGCAAAACAATCAGCCCGCCCCGCCCGCCCCGCCCGCCGCTGACGATACCATCCTTTCCTTCCGTCCCCGCCCGCGCGAAATCCCCGTGTGCGGCCTCGCCTCCGTCTCCGCGCTTTTCGCCCGACGCCCCGACGCCATCAAACGCCTTTTCTTCGACGCCGACAATTCCTCGCGCCTCGGCAAAATGGCCGGCTACCTCGCGAAAAACAAAAAACCCTACCGCATGGTTTCCGCCGGCGAACTCGAAAAAGTTTCCGGCACCATCCACCACGGCGGCGTGGTCGCCATCATCCCCGCGCCCGAACTGCGCGAACCCACGCTCGACGAAGTCGTCGCGTGGGGCAAGGCGCGCGAAGCCGTTCTCATCCTCGACCGCATCGGCAACGCGCACAACCTCGGCGCGCTCGTGCGCACGGCGGCGTTTTTCGGCGTCAAGAAAATCGTCCTCGCCGACGACCAGCGGCAAGCCCTCCCAAGCGAGGCCGCCTACCGCGTCGCCGAGGGCGGCTTCGAGTTTGTCGAGATTTTCCGCGTCTGGGATTTGCCCGGCCTGTGCCGCGCGCTCGTCGAGGACGCCGGCTACGACGTGTGTGGCGCCGCCGTCGCCTCGAAGGAAACCCTCGACAAAGCCATCCGCGAAATCGGCCCGTCGCGCCCCGTCGCGCTCGTGCTTGGCAACGAGGAAACCGGCCTCAGCACGAACATCGCCGCCGCCTGCACGCGCTTCGTGACAATCCCCGGCGCGGGCGCCATCGAATCGCTCAACGTCTCCGCCGCCGCCGCCGTGCTCATGTGGGGCCTCTACGCGCTCCGCGCTAATGAAAAATGAAGAATGTGGAATGTGGAATGAAGCATGGGGCATTTGCGCGCCGCTGCCGCTATGCCATGAAGTCCACATAATCCAACCCCGGCCTGTTTTCAACCCGGATTCCGCGATTGCAGTTTGCGTAGCACGGGCTTCCAGCCCGTGAGTTTGTGGCGCACAAATCGGTGCGCATGTCCAAGTCCAAGCCCACGGGCTGGAAGCCCGTGCTACTCCAAGCCAATCGTGTGGACATGCGTCCAAAAAGCCAGAGGGGAAAACTACCCGAAGAGCGAAAACAAAACCGGACACACAAAAAAATGAGCTTGTTAAGCAAAGCGGCCAGTGAGAGCAATGGAACC
>Ga0123357_10009597_pt1 | contig 12228 bp, 3 predicted proteins | sample TergutEmb28metaG_FD_89873 | JGI IMG/M metagenome (GOLD analysis project Ga0123357, IMG submission 89873) | Embiratermes neotenicus P4 segment gut microbial communities from Petit-Saut dam, French Guiana - Emb289 P4 | ecosystem: Host-associated > Arthropoda: Insects > Digestive system > Gut ...
ATTTATCTCAGTAATTAACCAACTTGATGCACAAAATTTTTGTTTTACAATAAGTTTATTTCATGCCTCTACATGTTTCTAGCACATGTGCTCGAAACATTTAGAGGCATGAAATAAACTTATCGTGAAACAAAAATGTTGTGCATCAAGTTGGTTAATTACTGAGATAAATATACTGAGATGCACGGTCAGCAAAACGTCAAAAATTAAAAAAAAAATTTAAGTTCAACACAAATCCCAATATCCACAGCAACAGAGCAGTCAGAGGGGAATAAGAAGATTTTAAAATTTTTTAAACAACTTCAAGAAAAATTCTTCCAGATGCAAAAGTGTCTTCGAATAAATACTTAAAAAATCCATTCTTTCGGATCACAGCAGCTTTCACTGGCTGTTTATTTTGAGCAAAATATTACAAGTTATTAGCTGATAAGATGGCGCAGATTTTTTAGTCACATGATCGACTCGTCTGTCAATAAATGATGTAATTCTTGCAGCTCATAAAATTACGAGTTTAAGGTTCACCGTCAATACCACGTGCTTTAAAAACGGTATTTAGAACCTCGTTCGAAGGAAAGGTACGTCTATATTCAGAAGCTGTCTTACGCTTGTATTTCTCCTCCTCCTCCTCTTCTTCTTCTTCTTCTTCTTCTTCTTCTTCTTCTTCTTCTTCTTCTTCTCCTCCTCCTCCTCCTCCTTCTTCTTCTTCTCCCCTCCTACTTTTCTTCTTCTTCTTCTTCTTCTTCTTCTTCTTCTTCTTCTTCTTCTCCTTCTTCTTCTTCTTATTCTCCTCCTCCTCCTCCTCCTCCTCCTTCTCCTCCTCCTCCTTCTTCTTCTCCCCTCCTTCTCTTCTTCTTCTTCTTCTTCTTCTTCTTCTTCTCCTCCTCCTCCTCCTCCTCCTCCTTCTTCTCCCCTCCTTCTGTTCTTCTTCTTCTTCTTCTTCTTCTTCTTCTTCTTCTTCTCCTTCTTCTTCTTCTTCTTCTTCTCCTCCTCCTCCTTCTCCTCCTCCTTCTTCTTCTTCGCCCCTCCTTCTTTTCTTCTTCTTCTTCTTCTTCTTCTTGGGCTGCACTGTTCTTTGTGAGTTTTGGCCTGCTCGATTATCCGTTTCCATCCACTCATTCTATTAGTATTCTCTTTCCAATTATATATTTTATAACTTTCAATTCGTGCTGTATATCACTTCCCTTTTAACATGCATCGTTCGTTGTAAGAGACTATACTTTCATTCTTATCATGACGATTCCGAACAAGAGATTTATTTTAGAGAAACAAGTAGTCGGCCTAACGTACAACTCCGTCTACCTTGCAGGACATACTCTGTACAGTTAGTGTTACCTACTTCAGGCAAATGTTCTGGTTTCTTGGCGCCAGAATTTCGCAATTCGTGTACTGTCATTTACTGTCCTCCAGAGTATTTTCCAGTTGTACTCCAGCAAGTGAGAGCCAGACTCACTAACAGACCCTCACAGGAAGGCATGTAAGCATTTATGTTCCAAACTGGCATAAGTGCGTCCCAACTGCGACCTGTACCACTTTTTAACTCTCTGCCTATATTTATACAGTGTGTCCCACTCGCTACCTAACCCGGCATTTCTTTAATAATCATACCACTAATAAGGATATTGCAACGAAATTTGAAGCGGACTACAGACACATTCCTCTTCATTTCTCACACAACGAAAGTATTCCTATTCAAATTTCGTTGCAATATCTTCATTAGTGTTAGAATTATCAAAGAAATGCTGGGTTCGGTAGAGAGTGGGACACCCTGTATAATGGCTTTGTGTAACTACGCTGCTGTTTCGATATTCTTGATTAATTTCATCTGATAAAACCGTAAAGGCCACTGGAATCCAATGGAATCCATTTTCAATCTACAACATCCCTTTCGCTCAAAGAACGTGTTCAGTACCGGCAATAAAAGCTTCGAATCATATCAACAGTTATAACATTTATGGAAGTTTTTGTTTTTATTAATACGAAAACTTGTAGGAAAAAAACTAAACGATTGACGGAGATTCTCATTGTGCCAAGCACGAAAGTAATCAGACTTACGTCATGAATGACGGAAGTTAATTGAGCATAGACACATGACCTAATTTTGACTCGGCGGCACCAGCTACGAGAAGTAAAAAATATCATTAAAATATGCGATAACGAAATATCTAAATCCCGAACATCGTGATGTGCTAGCATTGAAACTTTGCCATACGCATTATTATAATAAAACCAACTAGATGCACTAATTTCTCAAATTTGTTTTTGGAATAAAACTCTACATGTTTCGAATAGTTCCTCTGTCCATCATCAGGAGGTTTTCACTGAACACCGCAGTGGTATATAACATAAAGGTTTGCTGACAGCTGACACCTGTCAGCAAATCTGTATGACATATACCATTGCTGTGTGTTCAGTGAAAACCTCCTGATGATGGACAGAGGAACTGTCCGAAATGCGTAGAGTTTTATTCCAAAAATAAATTTGAGAAATTAGTGCATGTAATTGGTTCTATTATAAGAATTTATCACGATGCACGGTCACCTGAACGTCAAACTGTATTATACGTAGTACATAAATTGTTCGATATTTAGGGAATTTCATTACATTTAGTTTCTTTCTTGCGCTACTAGTCTGTACTAATGATTCATATAAACCTCCATAATTTTCATATGTCTAGATATTGCACCTTATTTTTTACGTTTCTCTATAACTCTTTTTCTTCAGTCTTTTCTAAGACTCTAGCTTCATTCCAATATCAGTTTTCTTGTATTCTTATCTTGCAAAACGAGAGAATATTCCATTGTAAGCGTGCAGTTTTCTGTCTCGGAAAATTTTTACACTTCCTTCCGTTTGTGTTAATTCCCTCCCCACTTACATTTCACAACCAGCAGCAGTGTGAGTCCCTTCTTGCTCTCGTACATGGGTGTGTTGTTCCCTGTTCCTTAGTGGGAAATAAAACCCACCATTAACGACCACGGTCAGTATCAGGATAAAGGTACTGCAGGGGGAAATGAGCAGAGGAGGAAGGGCGGAGGAAACAAAGGAAGTCGAAATGTTTCTCTCGAGTTCCATTTGAAATGAGAATTAAGTACGGATTTCCTTAATACGTGTTTGTGATAGGAACATTCAAGACAAACAATCATGCTTAAATCTGCGAAAGCATTTCAAATACAGATCCCAACACGAAGAGAAATACGTGTATAGACCCAGCTGCAATGATAATGGAGTTCGTCTGGAATGTGAAGAAGGTTTAGACTTCGTCAGACGAGGGTCTAATTTTTTTGGAGGAACCTCTTTCACATATTTTCAGTTTATTTTCTTACTTACTCCATGGAGCAGAGTCTTTCTTGAGAAGCTAACAGGTTTGCAGCTAGTCAAGAAATTCCCTTCATTTTACGGAACCCGAAGGTTCATTACCATATTCACAAGTGCCCGCCACCTATCTCTATCCTGGGCCAGCCCAATCCAGTCCATATCCCCACATCCCACTTCCTGAAGATCCATCTTAATATTATCCTCCCATCTACTCCTGGATATACCAAGTGGTCTCTTACTCTCCGGTTTTCTCACCAAAAATCTGTATACGGCTCTCCTGTCCTCTATACGCGCTACATTCCCTGCCCATCTCATTCTTCTCGCCTTCATCACCCGAATAAAATTGAGTGAGGAATGCAGATCATTCAGCTCCTCATTCTGTAGATTTCTTCATTCCCTCCATTACCTCCTCGCTCTTAGACCCAAATATTCTACTCAACACCCTATTCCCAAACAACTTCAGCCTATGTTCCTCCCTCATTGTGAGCGACCAAGTTTCACACCCATACAAAACAACAATCAAAATTATAGTTCTGTCTATTTAATCTTCAATTTTTGGATAGCAAACTGGAAGACAGAAGATTGTGCACCGAATGATAGTAAACATACCTTGACTTCAGTCTATTCTTTATTTCTTCCTAAATAGAATTTTGATTTGTTTAGGTTGTTCCCAAATATTTGAACTGTTCCACCCTTTCAAAGAAACTACTCGTATTATCGATATTTATAGTGTGATTTCGTCCTGCAATCTGATCTCCAGACATGACCCTATACCTAAGTCTTATGAGGATTAGCCTGTAGTTTAATCACCCTAGTAGTTACTACCACAACTTCTGCGTTTTCCTTTACAGTATGCACGCTTCCTCTCAATATATTAACATCATCATCATCATAAACCAGAAACTGATGTGTACCACTTAAGATCAAGCCATGCCAGTTTACCTGAACCCTCTTAATGGCGTACACTAAAGCACAGCTGAAAAGCAATGGCGATAAAGCGTCTCCTTCTTTCAAGCCATTCCTAATAGGAAACATGTCAGACAACATATTGCCTACCCAGACTCCGCTATACGTTTCATTCAGACACATTATTAGCCTTACCAGTTTCATGGGGATACCATACGCAATGAGAATATTATAAAAACCTCCTTCCTGGCTGAATCATAAGCTTTCTTGAAGTATATAAAGAGCTGATGCACTGCTTCGGTGTATTCACAGTTTTTTTCTCAAGTGTTAGACGAAAGCAGAATATATGATCGGTAGTTGTTCTGTTGTGTCGAAATTCACATTGATGACCCCCCAGTAATCATTCCTGTTTTTCACAGCAACCGACAGGTAATGAAAACAAATGAAGACTTTGGACTTTTGGTACGGCTTTCGTTGCTGCTGTGTTCACGTACACACAATAAAATTCTCGCATCTTCCTACTGAATTTGCAGGTTGCATATTACAAGTTGAGTAAAGATAGACCAACTTTATGTCACGTGCTTTATTATTTCTTCATTTAATGCTCAACATGTTTCGGATGTTAATACATCCATCCTCAGGAGCTTGCGACTTATTTGTTGAGTTATTTCATGGACTGTATTGATCTGGTTCGATGTGTGTTGGTGTTACGTTGTGGTTTTGCTGTGGTGGTGTGGTATTCGTATGCAGGCTGAAGCACTACTCAAACCACAACGTAACACCAACACACATCGAACCAGAGCAATACAACTCATGAAATAACTCAAAAAATAAGTAACAAACTCCTGAGGATGGATGTATTAACATCCGAAACATGTTGAGCATTAAATAAAGTAATAATAAAGCAAGTGACATCAAGTTGGTCTCTCTTTATTCAACTATCAAAATGATGCACGGTCCAATAAACATAAGATGCATATTACAAGTTTATTGGCATCTCTTCAGCCTTGCACCTATGATACTATTTCACTTTCCTATAGCCGGTACACTTAGCTAGTACGGCAAGAATAATTGTATTTTGGAGAATCTCACTGAATGAAGAAGCATTTAAGGCCGAAATGTGGATGAGGTGATGATATTAAAAACAGACATCGAGGGGAACAGTTTGCAAGAAAATGCAGTGTGATGAACTCTTTGTGATAATTGCTTAGTGGTGTTTATTAGCAAGATCCATAACAATATAAATTTATTGATCGTTTACATGACTTTTGATTTTGGAGAGAACGTCAATAAATGGATGAAAGTGAGTTTGGTTATTCTGGTAATAGTTCAGATCGTTGGTACTGAGAAAAGTTTCACTCGCTGTCTTATTCTTATTTGTAGTGATATCCTGTGCAGACAGGCCATACAATAATTAGAATGGACTCCCACTTAAACGTAAATAGAACCGATCGGTAGGCCGGTTAATATCTTACCTCTTTATAGACTAATGGTTTATTTCACGGGAACTGGAAAGCGCTATGCCGTTGTCAACTTTAATATTTCTTTCGGCGGAAGAACTCTGACAGCTCCTGCGCTCTAAGGGAAGAATTGGAACTATGTGCGCTCTTTCTGCCTGCTTTGCGTTTAGTGGGTGAAAGATCATTTTTTTATAAATAGCGCGCTCTGATTTGTCTGTCATAAAGAATTTAAAGGGTCAGGGATTTAGCACAGTGACAGAGAATACTACTAATTGTCCAACGAGACGCAAAACAAAGCAGTCTATTTTTTATTCTGCAAGTTCACTCTACGTGTTTCGGGTGTCAACAACAACCATCATCAGGAATACACAAAACTGTAACTACAGCCTCCGGTACTGGTCATATTTTTTGTGCAACTACCTCCAACGTGGCCAAGCTTGGCCACGTTGGAGGTAGTTGCACAAAAAATATGACCAGTACCGGAGGCTGTAGTTACAGTTTTGTGTATTCCTGATGATGGTTGTTGTTGACACCCGAAACACGTAGAGTGAACTTGCAGAATAAAAAATAGACTGCTTTGTTTTGCGTCTCGTTGGACAATTAGTAGTATTCTCTGTCACTGTGCTAAATCCCTGACCCTTTAAATTCTTTATGACAGACAAATCAGAGCGCGCTATTTATAAAAAAATGATCTTTCACCCACTAAACGCAAAGCAGGCAGAAAGAGCGCACATAGTTCCAATTCTTCCCTTAGAGCGCAGGAGCTGTCAGAGTTCTTCCGCCGAAAGAAATATTAAAGTTGACAACGGCATAGCGCTTTCCAGTTCCCGTGAAATAAACCATTAGTCTATAAAGAGGTAAGATATTAACCGGCCTACCGATCGGTTCTATTTACGTTTAAGTGGGAGTCCATTCTAATTATTGTATGGCCTGTCTGCACAGGATATCACTACAAATAAGAATAAGACAGCGAGTGAAACTTTTCTCAGTACCAACGATCTGAACTATTACCAGAATAACCAAACTCACTTTCATCCATTTATTGACGTTCTCTCCAAAATCAAAAGTCATGTAAACGATCAATAAATTTATATTGTTATGGATCTTGCTAATAAACACCACTAAGCAATTATCACAAAGAGTTCATCACACTGCATTTTCTTGCAAACTGTTCCCCTCGATGTCTGTTTTTAATATCATCACCTCATCCACATTTCGGCCTTAAATGCTTCTTCATTCAGTGAGATTCTCCAAAATACAATTATTCTTGCCGTACTAGCTAAGTGTACCGGCTATAGGAAAGTGAAATAGTATCATAGGTGCAAGGCTGAAGAGATGCCAATAAACTTGTAATATGCATCTTATGTTTATTGGACCGTGCATCATTTTGATAGTTGAATAAAGAGAGACCAACTTGATGTCACTTGCTTTATTATTACTTTATTTAATGCTCAACATGTTTCGGATGTTAATACATCCATCCTCAGGAGTTTGTTACTTATTTTTTGAGTTATTTCATGAGTTGTATTGCTCTGGTTCGATGTGTGTTGGTGTTACGTTGTGGTTTGAGTAGTGCTTCAGCCTGCATACGAATACCACACCACCACAGCAAAACCACAACGTAACACCAACACACATCGAACCAGATCAATACAGTCCATGAAATAACTCAACAAATAAGTCGCAAGCTCCTGAGGATGGATGTATTAACATCCGAAACATGTTGAGCATTAAATGAAGAAATAATAAAGCACGTGACATAAAGTTGGTCTATCTTTACTCAACTTGTAATATGCAACCTGCAAATTCAGTAGGAAGATGCGAGAATTTTATTGTGTGTACGTGAACACAGCAGCAACGAAAGCCGTACCAAAAGTCCAAAGTCTTCATTTGTTTTCATTACCTGTCGGTTGCTGTGAAAAACAGGAATGATTACTGGGGGGTCATCAATGTGAATTTCGACACAACAGAACAACTACCGATCATATATTCTGCTTTCGTCTAACACTTGAGAAAAAAACTGTGAATACACCGAAGCAGTGCATCAGCTCTTTATATACTTCAAGAAAGCTTATGATTCAGCCAGGAAGGAGGTTTTTATAATATTCTCATTGCGTATGGTATCCCCATGAAACTGGTAAGGCTAATAATGTGTCTGAATGAAACGTATAGCGGAGTCTGGGTAGGCAATATGTTGTCTGACATGTTTCCTATTAGGAATGGCTTGAAAGAAGGAGACGCTTTATCGCCATTGCTTTTCAGCTGTGCTTTAGTGTACGCCATTAAGAGGGTTCAGGTAAACTGGCATGGCTTGATCTTAAGTGGTACACATCAGTTTCTGGTTTATGATGATGATGATGTTAATATATTGAGAGGAAGCGTGCATACTGTAAAGGAAAACGCAGAAGTTGTGGTAGTAACTACTAGGGTGATTAAACTACAGGCTAATCCTCATAAGACTTAGGTATAGGGTCATGTCTGGAGATCAGATTGCAGGACGAAATCACACTATAAATATCGATAATACGAGTAGTTTCTTTGAAAGGGTGGAACAGTTCAAATATTTGGGAACAACCTAAACAAATCAAAATTCTATTTAGGAAGAAATAAAGAATAGACTGAAGTCAAGGTATGTTTACTATCATTCGGTGCACAATCTTCTGTCTTCCAGTTTGCTATCCAAAAATTGAAGATTAAATAGACAGAACTATAATTTTGATTGTTGTTTTGTATGGGTGTGAAACTTGGTCGCTCACAATGAGGGAGGAACATAGGCTGAAGTTGTTTGGGAATAGGGTGTTGAGTAGAATATTTGGGTCTAAGAGCGAGGAGGTAATGGAGGGAATGAAGAAATCTACAGAATGAGGAGCTGAATGATCTGCATTCCTCACTCAATTTTATTCGGGTGATGAAGGCGAGAAGAATGAGATGGGCAGGGAATGTAGCGCGTATAGAGGACAGGAGAGCCGTATACAGATTTTTGGTGAGAAAACCGGAGAGTAAGAGACCACTTGGTATATCCAGGAGTAGATGGGAGGATAATATTAAGATGGATCTTCAGGAAGTGGGATGTGGGGATATGGACTGGATTGGGCTGGCCCAGGATAGAGATAGGTGGCGGGCACTTGTGAATATGGTAATGAACCTTCGGGTTCCGTAAAATGAAGGGAATTTCTTGACTAGCTGCAAACCTGTTAGCTTCTCAAGAAAGACTCTGCTCCATGGAGTAAGTAAGAAAATAAACTGAAAATATGTGAAAGAGGTTCCTCCAAAAAAATTAGACCCTCGTCTGACGAAGTCTAAACCTTCTTCACATTCCAGACGAACTCCATTATCATTGCAGCTGGGTCTATACACGTATTTCTCTTCGTGTTGGGATCTGTATTTGAAATGCTTTCGCAGATTTAAGCATGATTGTTTGTCTTGAATGTTCCTATCACAAACACGTATTAAGGAAATCCGTACTTAATTCTCATTTCAAATGGAACTCGAGAGAAACATTTCGACTTCCTTTGTTTCCTCCGCCCTTCCTCCTCTGCTCATTTCCCCCTGCAGTACCTTTATCCTGATACTGACCGTGGTCGTTAATGGTGGGTTTTATTTCCCACTAAGGAACAGGGAACAACACACCCATGTACGAGAGCAAGAAGGGACTCACACTGCTGCTGGTTGTGAAATGTAAGTGGGGAGGGAATTAACACAAACGGAAGGAAGTGTAAAAATTTTCCGAGACAGAAAACTGCACGCTTACAATGGAATATTCTCTCGTTTTGCAAGATAAGAATACAAGAAAACTGATATTGGAATGAAGCTAGAGTCTTAGAAAAGACTGAAGAAAAAGAGTTATAGAGAAACGTAAAAAATAAGGTGCAATATCTAGACATATGAAAATTATGGAGGTTTATATGAATCATTAGTACAGACTAGTAGCGCAAGAAAGAAACTAAATGTAATGAAATTCCCTAAATATCGAACAATTTATGTACTACGTATAATACAGTTTGACGTTCAGGTGACCGTGCATCGTGATAAATTCTTATAATAGAACCAATTACATGCACTAATTTCTCAAATTTATTTTTGGAATAAAACTCTACGCATTTCGGACAGTTCCTCTGTCCATCATCAGGAGGTTTTCACTGAACACACAGCAATGGTATATGTCATACAGATTTGCTGACAGGTGTCAGCTGTCAGCAAACCTTTATGTTATATACCACTGCGGTGTTCAGTGAAAACCTCCTGATGATGGACAGAGGAACTATTCGAAACATGTAGAGTTTTATTCCAAAAACAAATTTGAGAAATTAGTGCATCTAGTTGGTTTTATTATAATAATGCGTATGGCAAAGTTTCAATGCTAGCACATCACGATGTTCGGGATTTAGATATTTCGTTATCGCATATTTTAATGATATTTTTTACTTCTCGTAGCTGGTGCCGCCGAGTCAAAATTAGGTCATGTGTCTATGCTCAATTAACTTCCGTCATTCATGACGTAAGTCTGATTACTTTCGTGCTTGGCACAATGAGAATCTCCGTCAATCGTTTAGTTTTTTTCCTACAAGTTTTCGTATTAATAAAAACAAAAACTTCCATAAATGTTATAACTGTTGATATGATTCGAAGCTTTTATTGCCGGTACTGAACACGTTCTTTGAGCGAAAGGGATGTTGTAGATTGAAAATGGATTCCATTGGATTCCAGTGGCCTTTACGGTTTTATCAGATGAAATTAATCAAGAATATCGAAACAGCAGCGTAGTTACACAAAGCCATTATACAGGGTGTCCCACTCTCTACCGAACCCAGCATTTCTTTGATAATTCTAACACTAATGAAGATATTGCAACGAAATTTGAATAGGAATACTTTCGTTGTGTGAGAAATGAAGAGGAATGTGTCTGTAGTCCGCTTCAAATTTCGTTGCAATATCCTTATTAGTGGTATGATTATTAAAGAAATGCCGGGTTAGGTAGCGAGTGGGACACACTGTATAAATATAGGCAGAGAGTTAAAAAGTGGTACAGGTCGCAGTTGGGACGCACTTATGCCAGTTTGGAACATAAATGCTTACATGCCTTCCTGTGAGGGTCTGTTAGTGAGTCTGGCTCTCACTTGCTGGAGTACAACTGGAAAATACTCTGGAGGACAGTAAATGACAGTACACGAATTGCGAAATTCTGGCGCCAAGAAACCAGAACATTTGCCTGAAGTAGGTAACACTAACTGTACAGAGTATGTCCTGCAAGGTAGACGGAGTTGTACGTTAGGCCGACTACTTGTTTCTCTAAAATAAATCTCTTGTTCGGAATCGTCATGATAAGAATGAAAGTATAGTCTCTTACAACGAACGATGCATGTTAAAAGGGAAGTGATATACAGCACGAATTGAAAGTTATAAAATATATAATTGGAAAGAGAATACTAATAGAATGAGTGGATGGAAACGGATAATCGAGCAGGCCAAAACTCACAAAGAACAGTGCAGCCCAAGAAGAAGAAGAAGAAGAAGAAGAAAAGAAGGAGGGGCGAAGAAGAAGAAGGAGGAGGAGAAGGAGGAGGAGGAGAAGAAGAAGAAGAAGAAGAAGGAGAAGAAGAAGAAGAAGAAGAAGAAGAAGAAGAAGAAGAACAGAAGGAGGGGAGAAGAAGGAGGAGGAGGAGGAGGAGGAGGAGAAGAAGAAGAAGAAGAAGAAGAAGAAGAAGAGAAGGAGGGGAGAAGAAGAAGGAGGAGGAGGAGAAGGAGGAGGAGGAGGAGGAGGAGGAGAATAAGAAGAAGAAGAAGGAGAAGAAGAAGAAGAAGAAGAAGAAGAAGAAGAAGAAGAAGAAGAAAAGTAGGAGGGGAGAAGAAGAAGAAGGAGGAGGAGGAGGAGGAGAAGAAGAAGAAGAAGAAGAAGAAGAAGAAGAAGAAGAAGAAGAAGAAGAGGAGGAGGAGGAGAAATACAAGCGTAAGACAGCTTCTGAATATAGACGTACCTTTCCTTCGAACGAGGTTCTAAATACCGTTTTTAAAGCACGTGGTATTGACGGTGAACCTTAAACTCGTAATTTTATGAGCTGCAAGAATTACATCATTTATTGACAGACGAGTCGATCATGTGACTAAAAAATCTGCGCCATCTTATCAGCTAATAACTTGTAATATTTTGCTCAAAATAAACAGCCAGTGAAAGCTGCTGTGATCCGAAAGAATGGATTTTTTAAGTATTTATTCGAAGACACTTTTGCATCTGGAAGAATTTTTCTTGAAGTTGTTTAAAAAATTTTAAAATCTTCTTATTCCCCTCTGACTGCTCTGTTGCTGTGGATATTGGGATTTGTGTTGAACTTAAATTTTTTTTTTAATTTTTGACGTTTTGCTGACCGTGCATCTCAGTATATTTATCTCAGTAATTAACCAACTTGATGCACAACATTTTTGTTTCACGATAAGTTTATTTCATGCCTCTAAATGTTTCGAGCACATGTGCTAGAAACATGTAGAGGCATGAAATAAACTTATTGTAAAACAAAAATTTTGTGCATCAAGTTGGTTAATTACTGAGATAAAT
>Ga0123357_10009599_pt1 | contig 12227 bp, 14 predicted proteins | sample TergutEmb28metaG_FD_89873 | JGI IMG/M metagenome (GOLD analysis project Ga0123357, IMG submission 89873) | Embiratermes neotenicus P4 segment gut microbial communities from Petit-Saut dam, French Guiana - Emb289 P4 | ecosystem: Host-associated > Arthropoda: Insects > Digestive system > Gut ...
ACAGTTCATCGTGCGACGTGTACCCAGTCTCACATTACAGTTCATTGTGCCACGTGTACCCAATCTGTCACATTACTGTTCAAATAGCCACGTGTACCCAGTCTGTCACATTACAGTTCATCGTGCCACGTGTATTCAGTCGTGTCACATAACAGTTCATCGTTCCACGTGTACCCAGTCTCACATTACAGTTAATCGTGCCACGTGTACCCAGTCTGTCACATTACAGTTAATCGTGCCACGTGTACCCAGTCTGTCACATTACAGTTAATCGTGCCACGTGTACCCAGTCTGTCACATTACATTCATTTCTTCATGCTTACCCTATCTTTGACTTTAATCCTAGGCAGCAGTGGACAACTTCTGTCGTTGCATTGCACATGTTTCAGTTTCCGGTTACCGAACTCCACGTCCTTCATCAGGGCACCCCAGTCTGGGCGTTTCCTGGGTCTGTTCTTCAGTGCTTCCAACTTCTCAGCCTTGCTTTCTGACAGTGGCTGTCTGTCTGTTACATAAAACATTCCGTTATTACGTAAGTATAGAATGTACAAACTTATCGAAGCACCTTTTCTTTCTAATTTATGGTTTTCAGAAATTTGATTGTAATGTTATCTAATGTGATGCTGCAAAATGTTATTCAAACAAGTTCAGTTTTTCTTCTCAGCAAGGACTCTGCTCCATGTAGTTAGTTATTTGGTTAGTTAATTGGTTAGTTAATTGGTTAGTTTGTTCAGTTCGTAGTGTGCCATTTTTGAATAACATTAATCAACCGCGTATGTGCTATGTCTGTCTCCTGATTCACGAGCCGTTTGAAAAGTGACGTTCGTCTCCTTTACGTATAACGTTCCAGTTCCTACCTCACAGAAAACAGTCCATTAAGACCAACCAGTTAAATCAGTTGAGGGAAACAATCGCTATTTGTTCTGAGAATGATTCAGAGCACATAAACACACGTTGTGTGGGCATAGTGCCGAGTGTATTAATGGTAACGGTAGGTGATGCATGTAGTTACCACTGGGCTTTGATCGGCTAATGAACATCATACCACGGGGGGGGGGGTCTTTTTCGTTGGATTCCTGTCGGTTTGAAGAAGCTTCTGGCTGCCTACTTGGTCAGCTTTGAGCCCTCTGTATGAATTTCATGAATGTTGTTTGTTGTTATAACGTTGATTACATACTGCTTTCAATAAAAGTTTCTCTGGCAGAGAGCCACGTAAAAATGTTCAGGTGTTCCAGCGTGTCAGGGACTGACCCTTTCCCCATCTGCAGAGTGGTATCTGTACACCTTGACGTCTCTGTCTGCCGCAGAAGGTGTTATTGAACACTGTTGCCGCGGAAGCTTCAAGACATACATAAATACCGCTCTAATGGCCACAATAGTTTAAAGTGGCCATATTATATAACTCAAATTTTATGCGGACTGAGAATGATAATATACAAATTTATACCACACGGTATGTGAAGTGTCTGAGCCAGGATAGCTCAGTGAGCATAATGATTACGTTACGGGCTGGATAATTAAGTGTTTCTATTGCCGGCAGTGGCCGACTGCAAAACATCCAGGCAGGTCATCGCTGGGGCCCACCCAGAATCTTAATCAGTGCTTCTGAGAGAGCTATTCCATTGGATAAAGCGACCGGGGTGCGAAGCCATATTATGCTAATGTTAAGAGAAGAGAGTGGAGCCAAACCTCCATAGAACTAGACTTCCACTCCCCCGTGTGCCTTCATCGCATACATGGAGACAACTTCTATTCGAGCAGGATGATTTATGTGTGTATGTTGTTGTTTGTTTGGTCGGTCCTTACATTTGTACAGGCAGCAGCTGTGGTCAGGCAGCTCTGTGGAGCTACAAGCAATTTCAGTTGGAAATTGAATGCTGTTTCCGCCGTTAACGTCACTGTAACTGACTTCGTTGGTCTTCTGGTACATCACTTTCAAGTGACATCACTTGTATCGTCTTGTAATTGTGTTCACTGGATGTAATGTAATTCCGCTGAAGTACGTTTCACCCTCGCATGGTGCTGGCACGAGTAACCAGTGTTTGGCCTTGTTCCAGTGTTTAACTTTACGCTGTGCGTTGTGCAGGATGGGATAGACTGCGTTGACAGAGTATTTCTGGATCACTGAGAGAGCGTGATAATGATGATGATGATGATATGGCACAGAGCCACGTCATCCATATTTAAATCCGTGTGTGTCTTGTAACAAGTTCAGGGGAATATAACGTACTGGATGTGCTCAGTTGAGCTGCAGTACTGTGCCGTTTGCTGTATAACTTCACTCACATCGTCAGTCCGCTGAAGTGCGGAACTCTACGAAACAAATTTGAACACTCAATCCCCAGGCCACAGAAGAGAACTGACATGCCATATTTCTGTCTGTGCCCAGCACGCCCACGGTCTGTACGTGAATATGATCATGTGATAGTTTGTACATCCCTGTGTGTGGTTTCAATCACGTCCCAGTAAACCCTTGTGCCTTGGACCGTGGAGGAAGCCAAATTTCTTAGTGTGTGCGTCACTTCTCTGAATATCACCATTCAGACTGCGGCCGTTGCCGTGGGCTAATTGCAGGCTGACTCATTCGTATTTCAATTAGCGGGTGTTTCAACCTGTCGAGTTTAACAAACGGTTCGTACGAAGTTGTACAACTGTTTGAGGTTCACACAGCGGTGTGGCTTGTGGGGTGCGATGTTTCGAAGGACTGCGATGCCTTCATCTTCAGGGTCAAGCAGCAGTGACATAGCGTCACATCTCAGAAGACACGAGTGTCCACAAGATATTTTGCAATTTCTTTCAACATGTCCCAAATCTAGAAGATTCAAAGCACAAAGCGAGTTTAAGAATATGACATCTAGTGATAGCTGGGATCGCATGGCCAAGACAGTTACGTGCAGCCCTTTGACCTTGGAGGTCTGGGTTCGGCCCTGGGTCAATCCGCAAGGGATTTGTGGTAGACAAAGGGGCAGTGGGATAGGTTTCGAGTACTTCGTTTTTCCCCAGGCAGTATCATTCCACAATTGCTCTACACTCATTCTTTCTGTGTTACCGACGCCGTATGGCCTTAGCAAGGTATAGCATCGCTATTTTGCTTAAAATGCATGGTGTTAGGTTAACTACTGATTGTTGCATTGGATGATGTGTGGTGGCGTGAGGGCAGCATGACGGTGCTGCCTGGAGAGAATGTGGGAATTGACAGAAGCTGGAGCTGTTAGTAGTGGTTGTGGTCTTGTGGGTTATGATGTCACTTGATCCAGTAGGTGGTTACTATGGTTACCACTGTTACTGGGGAGTGTGCTGACTACGTCTTGTACGCTGTTATATTTTACGTAGAAGAGGAAGAATATTGCAAGAGTGAAGTGTCTGGTGATTGACTGATTGATTGATTGTTTTAATGCATGTCCGTTGCGGTCTTCAGGAGCTCCCTTCACGTTTGACGTGCATCTGACATCCGAATGTGCAGCAGTGGCCCACAGCTGACTGAATGTGCACTGTCCTCTGTCGGTGAGCTGTAATACTTTCGTATGGTTTTTTTTTATGTACCATACAGCCTCGATGTTCCTGATTAATTGGCACCGATGAAGCCGTCACGAACTTCAGATTACTTTGTCAGTGTAAAACGCTTGTTTGGTTTCAAGAACGTATGCAATAAAACAACCTTAGAACCATGAGAAGCATGAAGGCGAATAATACAGAACAACACTCGCACACCGGAGTTATGGAGCACGAAACCAATCAACGTCGCGAAATGAAAGAGCTTTAACTAACTCACCTTGTGTGGTCTTTTAGAACCAGGCATGAAAGGCCGAAAGAATGGTATTGAATGGGTGACAACGAAAGGTCGAAGTCCCGAACATCGAGATACACGAACTTCGAAACCTAACCTTACTTATAATGTCTGATAATGTTCAAAAAATTTTAACTTTTTTATGGTCACACGAACTTCAATAGATGAATTTAGCAGTACTTTTTATGCTGAATTCAGATATGTATACAGATTTTTTTCTATCAGGCAGGGTTTCAAAGATGCAGAGGAATGTAAGTGTGCAAAATAGCACTTTACGTGCTCATGAAACAGGCATAAACTTTCCTCTAAAATGTAGAGGCGTATGACTTTTGCCGGTATTTGGCGTCAGGTACATCCATCTTCAGTTTCCAGCAATAGTCTGCCAACATACTTGAGGCCCACTTGTCTTGGTACCGCTTTTCCATTGCCAAAATGTCTTCGTGGTGAAATCTTTCACCGTTTTCGTCACTGACTTCGCCGATATTTTCTGGGAAAAAATCCAAGTGTGACTCCAGAAAGTGGATTTTCAGACTCGTATTGCATCTCATAGCTTTGTACGAAGTCAACAGGTCCTGCACAACATCCTGATAGTTGGCTGCTTTGTGATTTCCTAAGAAGTCCTTGCAAATCCTCTTAAATGACAACCATGCATTTCTTTCAGTCTCATTCAGGTCTTCATCGAACTGTTTGTCTTGCATCAGTTCCCTGATCTGGGGTCACATAAATATACCCTCCTTGATTTTTGCGTCACTCACATTTGGGAACTTATTCCTCACATATTCGAATCCACGGCCTGTTTTATCCATACCTTTCACAAAGTTTTTCATGAGGCCCAGCTTTATGTGCAAAGGGGGCAGAAAAATGTTCTCCGGAAGAACAAGAGGAGGATTGACGACATTTTTCTCCCCTGCCATCAGTGATGTTCGTTTAGGCCGCAATTTATTTACATAGTGATTCTTCTTGTCCCGGCTGTCCCATTCGCACAGGAAACAGCAGTGTTTTGTGTACCCTAGGTGCATTCCGAGTAACAGTGCCACAACCTTGAGATCACCACATAAGTTCCACTTAAATTCGTCATATTTAATCTTTCCCAACAGTAGCTTCATGCTTTCGTTACTTGCCTTCATGTTGGCTACATTAACCAAAGGAAAGGAGGGGAATCTATTTTCGCTATGGAGTAGAACCACCTTCAAGCTCGCTTTTGGCGAATCAATGAACAAGCGCCACTGATCTGGGTTGTATTCATGGCCAAGTACTTCCGTAACGGAACAAACATCATTGTAAAACACGACACCATCTCCCAGGGGGAAGAAATCCTTGAATTCTTCGTGGCGCCCACGGTAAAAACACACCTTAGTGTCTTGACGCAGAAGATTCCAGCCCTTTAACCTGGAGCAAAAGGTGTGGGTGATAGAAATTCTAGAAACATATTTGAATTCAGCGTCCAAAAATGCACCAGAAATAGACATTTTTCCTCATGGGACAAAATCTTTGTCGATCAGTGTAACTATTGGAGGTACAGAGAGGCCGGACTTCTGAACAGAGTGTGTAATGGACACATACACACATTCACGCATGCACGCATGGAACAGGCAAAACTGCCTATGCAGACATCTGAACAGCGGTATTCAAACTGTGTTCCGCGGAACCCTGGCGTTTCGCAAGAACTTTTCCTCTATAATTAAACAGGTGAGTATAATTTTGACAGTTTTAATTGAATTTTTATTCCTCGTTGTGCATTTCAGTCGTCAGTAATAAAAGTTTGCTTTTCATAAATGTCCATAAGTATTTTATTTTTAGAATTAAGTTTGTTTTAAGAAACGCCGGTAAGAAATTGCCGCTACGCGCCGCGTAATAACCCAGAAGAGGTTCTTCGAGGTACTTCGCGGCAGAAGCCGCGAATATTCGATTTAATCACAAGGGTTCCACAGATTGCAAGAGTTGGAAGGCCGTGTTCTGCTGTCTAGTACTATTGTCAGTGGTTATACAGCTGCTTGTTAGTGTGCACATACCTAGTCCTGGCATTGGTGGAGGCGGCATGGGTGGTGCGGGTGGTTGTGGTGGACTAGACTGAACTGTGCTGTCCTGCTTGGGCCGCTCTTGTTGCTTGTTGCTGATTTTTTGTTTCTGTTCTTCCTGTTGTTTGCTACTACATTTTTGTTTCTGTTCTTCCTGTTGTTTGGTACTACATTTTTGTTTCTGTTCTTCCTGCTGTTTGCTACTACATTTTTGTTTCTGTTCTTCCTGCTGTTTGCTACTACATTTTTGTTTCTGTTCTTCCTGTTGTTTGCTACTACATTTTTGTTTCTGTTCTTCCTGCTGTTTGCTAGTACATTTTTGTTTCTGTTCCTCGTTTTTAGGTTTGGTTGTACTCTTGATTTCAATAGGAATTTCTTTCACTCGTGGTGTCTCAGATTTTGATGACTTCGTTTCTGTCGCAGCTTGTTGTGTTTTGGAATTGTTTGGTCTAGAGTTGGTAGTAGCTGTGCTGGATGCATCGTAACCGTTTTCTTTAGGAGTTGCTGCATCTACTGAGGGTCTGAAAAGAGAATACAGAACTAGTGATAATGGTACAACTGCCTCTTTGGCTGTTTCGATTGGAAAGAATGCGTCATTGTTCTTCCTTCTGGTTTCATCAGTAGCCACTTTGGTTTGGCACATTTGTGGCATATGGGGAAGGTACAGAGGGCTACTGGAGAATGTGAACAGGGAGATAATTTACAGTGGGATAGCTACTGCCATGGACAGGTGTCACAGAGCGGTAATTGTATAACAAGATACAGTGGACAGCACAGCGAGAACGTAGTTGGAAAGTAAAAGATGCAGGAGAGGTGTCAGTAAAACGGAGAGAGAAGGGTTTTGTTGTTCTTTTGTTTTCGTGGCTGTCAGGTAATTTGAAATAAATTTGTGTTTCATTGATTTTCTCAAAAATAATTCCTAGCAACGCTAGCACAAGGTGACTGCAAAGGGTGTGAGCGATTACAGAAGCTGATTGGTAAGAAAGGAACAGGCACACAAAAATTAAACGCACGCTCTTATTAAGAGGAACACAAAAAGTCACTTTTAGTACCCTACGCAAATCCAGAGAGTGCTTCATCTGTGCACACATCAGGACGACATTCAGCATTTTGACATTTTTACGTTCGCTGTTCGTATTCGATGTTTCAAATCGGTGAAGGTCAGAGATATTGTTGGAACATAATCGTCATCTTTCGCAGAGCCCCACAAGGTAAAGTCAAGGGATCTGGAGATCGGGAAGGCCAGGAAATGGATCCATCTCCGCCGAACCGTGGCTTAGGCAACTGTCTATTCAGAAACGTTGTCAGCGCACTGTGGATGTGTGGTGGCTCTGTATCATGTTTCGTCAGTGTCTGCAACTCTGAACAACTTGAATGATGGAATACGAACACAATGTGAAAAAAAAACCGTTATTGCAAATGGATGGTGCGAAGTCGAACATCATCTTGATGTGTGCCGGGCAACAAGTGGAGCACACGTTGAGTTCGTAGAGTGTAAAACATTTCTTGAGTCGTTTTGACAGCGGTGTGAATTTACGATCTCTTTACCTGTTAGTACTTACTAATTTTGTAAATGCTCAACTCATTTCTAAGCACCCTGTGTACAATCACAATATGTTTATGTTGCCAATTTGTGCTTACTTTCACTTCTTATTTTGGGAAATATTCGATGAGAGAGATTTAAGATGGTATGTGTCAGAATATGCCATTTTGTCTTGCCAAACGTTTTGCAGTTTTTAGTATTTTTCCTGCAACATATTGCTTCTTCATTATTTTGTAGACATTTCACGACTCTGTACATCTCGTCCCAAACACTAAACTGTACGTACATTATTTTCCTTAGCTACACTGTGGCGGTTGGAACGGGTTATTGTGCAGAGGTCAGTAGCACTGGTTGCCGTTACTCTAGAGGACGCAGGTCTTCTGAGGTACGATGCTGTGTCATTGGGTAACCGGTTGCTGGTGTTTCGAAGGTTCATGGTGCCGTCATCTTCGGGAGTTACGGAATGCTACAGTAATGTTGAAGATAAGGCCACTGCAATTCTCCGAAACATCGGCGAACAGCAAATGACACAGACCTTGCAAACAAATGCTTACCTTGAGGGGATGATGGTGATCTTGCTGGTCCTCCTGACAGGTGTGGACTCGCTCTTGGCTGCACCTGAAGGTTCGCTGCTGCTGTTGCTGGAATTGTCTGCTGCTCCTGCTGCTGTTGTTGCTGTTGTGCTGTTCTTGCGCGGCACAGGCTTCAAGTTTGGCCTCGCAGGAGCTGTGTCTTGTGCTTCGGTTGCTGTAAAGGTAAGACTGGGCCGTCAGACTTGTGTTGTCTCACATGGGTGGTGGAGGGTGTGTGACAGGAAGTGGAAAATGTGTTTGTGTGTTCGTCTGTCCAGCCAACAGTCGTCAGATGCTGTACTGAACAGTGCTTACATCTCTGTGGATTTCGTCAGAAGAAAGAATTCTGATGGTAAATGTACTCACAAATTTGAGAATTTATTAACTGTTTTGCAATGGCTTTTTTCTGTTTCATTCGGTGGTTATAAAGAAATCTGACACAACCTGCTGTATTTACCCGAATAAGACCTTCCCGCCCTCCTGTTAAGTTTTCAGTTCTCAGGCCAATACCGGTATGACTAACCCCGTGGAACGGAGTTCTTGAGCAGCTACAGGTCCTCGGTTATTCGGGAAGTTCCTAGCATGACTTCAGGCTTCCACCGCGGTGTAAATGAGAGCTTCGCTGTTCTGGGATTTTAATGCAGCGTTGATTGGTAGTTGGTTGCCGACGTTTCGGAACAACGTATCGGTTCTGTCTTCAATGCTTGACCTTTGAAGACAGGATCAATAGGTTGTCCCGAAACGTCGGTAACTAACTACCCATCAGCGCTGTGAATGCCCCAGAAAAGGGAAGATCTCAAATTGCCGACATTTTATGGAGCTGGAAGGCTCATTGCTTTGTTACGACAACCTGCCATTTGTCCTTGTCTTGAGCCAGGTCAATCCAGTTCATTCGTTTGTATTCTTTTTCATTAAACTCCACCGTTCTGTTAACCACATATTATCCAAGTACTGTATTAAACGTGTGTTACTTGGTGCACTATTATAAGGTTATCCACCATTTTTCAGGCGATGAATTAGGGTAAATAGGTGTATGTCATTGGGATGTGACAGCCCTAATATCACTCGTCAGAACCATTTTTGACCGTGGATTAATTGACGTATTGTGTGATGAGTGGCACAGTCACAGGTCCTGCCCATGTTTTGTAACACATTCAATTCATACCAGTAAGTACCTGAATGACCAGCATGTTAACGCCGTACCTGCAGTACCAGCCAGTGTGTGCTGCTGGAAGTAGAGTACTTGGTGACGTCATATTGGCAGAGAGCTATGTCTGTTACGACTGAGTCAGGGAGCGTGTAGAACCAATCTGCACGCTTTGCTTCGCAGGATATTACTGTGGTAGTAAGAGAAGGAGAAGTTGACAGTGTGTGCTGCAGAACTGTGGCAGGCACACGGTCGACACTTCAGCCTCTGTGTCAGTACGAGCAAGTACAGTGGTCTGAACACAGCTGAAACTTTTGCTGCTTGCTTAGCAACTGGTGGGTTGGATTCATGATGCTGAAAAGGCAGCATTAATGCGAGAAGGATAAATCATTGCGATGGCAGAATGTGTTGTACATTTTGTTGTTTTGTGGACAGTGTCCAGAGAACAGGCTATGTTAAAGTCATGAGTCACGTTATACAACTTTAGACCGTACGTTGTACGTATGTGGCCACTGGTGGGGGTGAAGTTACTGATGTTGAATGCATTTGCTGGAGTTACGTCGTTAGTACGCGCCGAGTTTATCGTTAGAGCCACAGCTGGTTTTTGGTGGCGATGTTTGACAAGAACAGTTAACACATTTGTTTGATATAAATGTCGCTGTGTGAACAGAGTAATGGTCCTTGTGTTGTGTGGCACAGCTGTTTGTGTGGTGAGCACTGAGGGCTGTAGTGACCGACAGACATGATAGGCAAGGGCGGGTATCTGATTCATACTGACATGTGGATGGTTTGTGTTGTGTTTGTGTTCCGCGATCATCACCGCAGGCTGCGACCCGTTGTCTGCAGCCGCTGTCGTAGCAAGCAAACACTGTGTGTGTGATGGTGTTGGTCGTTTCTGTACTTCGGCTTTTTCTTTGTTTTAAACACAAATCCATTCAGTGGATTAAATTGTCAGTCTTTTTTGATGCGTTGGACTGCATATTTTTTTTTCCACTTGTTTCTGAAAACGTCCGGATGTTTCGAAGGATTGCAGTGCCTTCATCTTCAGGGTCAAGCAGTTGATGGTTTGGCTGCTTGATCCTGCAGATGTGTGTGTTACAAAGTGAATTTCATTTGGAGCAGTAGTGCACAACGGAACACCTTCAGGACGAAATGTCTGTCATAGGGGTGTTGCTACGCGGACGTCATGTTCGGCGTTTCCCATTACTTCGGGTTACTTAGAGAAGCGCCATGTTTCGGCAGCTGATGTTGCTCCCATCACAATTAACCCTAACTCGACCGTCGTTGCCTGGGTAGGGACTAGCAGTAACAGCAGATTTAGCGACCAAAGGGGATTCGACGTAGTGACCGCGCTAGGGGTGGATGACCGAGGGGTCGTGCTTCGATTTCCGGCAGCAGTGGAAGAGTCTTCATTTCTCCCGAACGTGTACACCGGCTTTGAGACCCACCCAGCCCCCTAGCGAATGGGTACCTGGACTCGTTCCTAGGCACAAAGCGGCCGGGGCGTGAACTCGGTCACTTACCTCCATCTAACGCTTAGGTTAAAATGAGTGCAGCTGTACCCCCCCCCCTCCCCCGTCCACATACCTTAATGGCGTGCGCAGAGACGACTGTACTTTTACCTTTTGTCTTTATCCTGATGATGGAAGCAGAACCGGTTTTCGAAAAGCATTTCTTGAACCCAGTGGTGTTGAACCCGCGGCCCATATGTAAATTTTTGTGTAAAGTTGCAAAATAACTTAGGCTGTTCGGTATACCACTTATTGTGATTCCTACACCTGCGGCCCACGAACCGGCCTGCAGTAACAGAGTGTTGGAGGACTGTAAGATGTCCTGGACAGTAGCGGCGTGTGTGTTGTCCTGCACTTGCTGACTCTTACCTCTTGGGCGTGGGCGATTGAGAGTCCATGGTGCTGCGGGCATGGGGAGGGGCTCAGGACCCTCCTTAACCCATGGGGGTCTAAATGTGGTCCTTTGATGTTGCTGGGGCCCATTAGAGGCACCGGCTCCTGGGTTGATGGCCGGCATTTGGTGGATGAAGACGGGAGGCCTGTGGGAATAAAGTTAACAAATAGAGTGCAGCTCTTGTGATAGGCAGACAGCAGTCAGATTGTGTATGTCAGGGAGACGTAGACAGATACAGCTGTGGGTAGGCGGGCTGTCATGTTGTTTGATACAGCTTTTGTTTGTGCTGAATTGTTGTGTACAGCTCACAACGGCAGTGTGGGTGCTGAAAATAGCAGAATTATTCATACCAATGAAAGGTTAGGTGGGAGCCTGCCTTCTGTTAAGACACTGTAGGTGTGTTTAAGAAATCTGGAAACCGCTTGCTAGTGTCACCATATAACAATAGCCATAACAGGACTGATCTCTATTAATCATGAATATTAGAACTACACAAACATTTTGCATGGTGTTTTCATTTGTTGGGTTAGTTTTAGGGTCGTTCCGTTTTATGCCAGTGCCAAAGCCAACGTCCATATGTACTGCTATTTGCTGATGCTCTTGAGGAGTTTGATTACAGGCGATGGTGAACTAATATTGTGAGTAGTGCTGTGTGCACGTGTGATTGAATTTCAAACTCTCACGACGAAAAGTGATGTGCAAGTACTTTTCTGTCCAGCGCTCCCCGGTATCAGGGCGAGCACTGTTTGTTGGCAGGTTACCAGTCTGACCGAGGGCAGCAATGGTGGAATGGTACTGTTGGCGATAAACAGAACTACTCGGAGAAAAACGTGTCCCTGTGCCACTTTGCCCATTGCAGATCTCACGTGGAGTGGACCTTGAACAATATAATGAATCAGCTCGAACCGCGCAGTAAACACACACCATCTCGTTTATAAAAACCAGTCTGTTAATGCTGTATAGGGAAATAATCGCTGTTTGTTCTGATATCCACACAAAACACATAAATACACTGTGTGGGCAGAACGTAGGATTTGTGAATGTTAAACTGGCGGTACGTGTAGTAACCACTGCATACAACTTCACCCCCGTTAGTACATGGGAAGTGGTACGTAAGTACATGGCCATCGTAACCGGTTAGCAGTCGTTCATGCGGTCTGCTTGCGTTGCAGAACAGAGCCAAGGTTGGCGATTATTATAGGATTCGTAGGATTCGTCATACACGAGCACCTGGCGTTTCTTGAGGAATGCGGAT
>Ga0123357_10009600_pt1 | contig 12226 bp, 6 predicted proteins | sample TergutEmb28metaG_FD_89873 | JGI IMG/M metagenome (GOLD analysis project Ga0123357, IMG submission 89873) | Embiratermes neotenicus P4 segment gut microbial communities from Petit-Saut dam, French Guiana - Emb289 P4 | ecosystem: Host-associated > Arthropoda: Insects > Digestive system > Gut ...
AGCTAAAATATTGTACTTTACTTCCTACTTTCGTTTGTTTAAATACATGGTCTCTTTTTCAAGATATTTCACTGTGTGCATTACTTATCAGCCGCCCCTCGTACATAATGAATATTTGATCTGCATGCAGATTGCTTTTTTTCTGTTTTAAAATGTACTTCATATCTGATATTGTCATTATAGCTACCAAGGGACAAAGCCTAAAAGAGGAATGGATAGCTTACATCTGTAGAGAAATACTTCGTGGTCTGAGTTACTTACACTCCAACAAGGTGATCCACCGTGATATCAAAGGGCAGAATGTGTTGCTGACTGATAATGCTGAAGTCAAACTTGGTGGGTACATAATATATGTATCTAGTATACTGATTTCCTTTAGTATCATATAAAATATTTTTTTCCATTTCTCATTGTACCTGTATAATCTTCCTGTTGGAAGATAATTTCTTCAGCAACAGTGTGTTCTTTTAGTACTGTTCACCTGCGTGTTGCATATCAGTATTTTAGACATTGCAATGGCGATGCAACAGCAGTATGTCCCTACATGTGTTGCTGTCAGGTCAGCAGTGCTTCTGTGGTGATTTTATTATGCTGGCAACAAGGAAACCTACTTAGGTCATCACTTAAAAGCCCCCAGTATTTTTTTCCAGTTTGAACAAAATTTGGATTTTTTGCCACATTTTAATGTTTCCAATATCAAAATGAACAAAACTCAATCCAGTGGGAGCCGAGTTCATACATTCAGACAAAGAAGGGGATGGACAGACATGACAAACATAATTGGCATTCTTCGCAGTTTACGTAGATGTGCCTAAAAATGGCAAGTGAATGGATAAAAAGTGTTTGGGTGGAATATTGAAATGTTGCAGCCAGGAAGACTACTACAGTACTGATGAAACTGGATGTATATTGAATGCGAATTTATGGATGGGGCCTGGTTCAGTTTGTAGCACATGACACACAAATATTAGTTTTGTTTCACAGTCTGCATTGTATAGATTGTGAACCACTATTGTCTTACTTGATTGCAAATGCAGTAGTTTTCTTCTTTTAATGAGGTAGACATGTCTGTTCGATGTACATATTGGGATAAAGATTTTCCTGGAGATGTCTTCAACCTAGCCCAGATTTCATCAGGTGTTCCTTATTTAGTACATATGTTTCTTCCGCAAGTTCTCTTACAGTGTAAAGCAAAACCTGTTGCTGGAAACCTTTTCACTTATTCATAAATTGTTTCCCTGCATGGAGCTGGCATTTCAGAGAATTTTCATATAAATTTTTCATGATAATTTTTGTAGCAGCTGTGTTTTTGGTGTATGTATAAAAAATAAGTCCACATACTCTTTGTAGAAGAATCTGGAGATCATGTAGCCTCTCCAGTAAGCAGTGTGGAAATAAGTTGGTGAGTTGGTGAGTGCACTTTGTGTGTAGTATAGACCTATATGACCCAGCAGGAAGTGACTGGCATTTGAGGTCATTTAAATTGATGGCTGTATGTCAAAGAAAGGACAAAGTTCATCATGTCTTATTATAGCAATGCAGAATGTCAGTCTGTTGTTAATTGAAATTGCTTTATTTTCTGGTGTGGAGGGCTAAAATTCAAGATCACTTTAAATTTTCTAGGACAGTTCACATGACGTGCTGTTGTTGAAATTTTTTTCTGTTGTGTTGTGAAGAGCTGAAATTGAAGCTCAGTGACAGCTTCCTAAGACCATTTGGGTAGCATCATACGTGATTCCGGTTATATTGAGAGGATGATTTTTGTCTCCAATTCTTTGCCTTATTAATTAACTGCTGATTTCCTTTATCAGTTGATTTTGGTGTGAGTGCACAGTTGGATCGTACAATTGGACGGCGGAACACATTCATTGGTACACCATACTGGATGGCACCTGAAGTGATCGCATGTGATGAGAACCCAGATGCCACGTATGACAACCGAAGTGACCTGTGGTCTTTGGGCATCACAGCTCTTGAAATGGCTGAGTCCCAACCTCCTCTGTGTGATCTCCACCCAATGCGTGCTCTGTTTCTCATTCCCAGAAATCCTCCACCTAGACTGAAGTCAAAGAAGTGGGCCAAAAAATTTCATGGTGAGTGTTCTGTTTGTAACATGTGAAGTTGTGGGATTTTTGTGAGTTGTACTGAGTGTGGTAGTCTTCTAATGGATTACTCCAAAGTCCACATGTGAGTCATGGAAGTATGTTATGACACTGTTTACTGTTGTGAAGAATATAGACAGAGCATGAGAATTCTGTAGTGTATTTTGTTCATGTTTCATGTTAAATGCAGCTGAAAAAATAAATGAATTAAAAAAATGAGCAAGGAATGGAATGTGAATGTTGAAGTTTATCTGAACAAGGTAGGAGATATATTACGTGTAGTGTAACAATTCTGGCATATGCTCCAGCTTTTTCAATTATATTGCAAATTGTGTGACTTGTAGAAAACTTGTTCTGGGCATGGAACATGTGTTTCAGTTTTATCTGTGTTTGGTACGTGTTTTGCTTAACTCATTGTGCCGATGGTGGACTGTGCAGTTGTGTGAAGTGTTTGTTTATCCGCTGTGTAAGACAGGGTTCTGAAACGTATATTGTCCATGACCCATTTATAGATCTTATATGTCTTGCAACCCAATTAGTACCAGCTCCCAGAAAACTGCTTCAGACTTACAACATGATGTTAAAATAAATGAGGTTAACCCTTACCCTGCAAATGTGGAGAATATGGTGAACTCAATGTCAGCAGATGGCAGATGGGGTTTAACTCGGCGTTTAAAGGGTTAAAAGTTAGACATAATTGTTGAATAGATTTCAGTTTTATTTTTTCATGCATAAAGTTTAATTGTGGAGTACAGAAAACTCTAAGCTTGATTATTTTGGGACTTAACCTATAAGCAGTAGAAATTAGTTTATAAAGAAGTGGAGAATTTTCTCTTATTCCCCCATCCCCATTAAGACTTTAATAACAGTGATGAACTGTGTTGTGGTGTCAAACAATTAGATGTTTTTGGCAAGTGTATGCACTTCTGTGTATAACAGGTTTCATCGAGACAGTGCTTGTGAAAGACTATCACCAACGCCCTTACACAGAACAGCTTCTAAAGCATCCATTTATCCGGGACCAGCCCACCGAACGGCAGGTTCGAATACATCTTAAAGACCATATTGACCGCTGCAAGAAGAGGAAACAAGAGAAAGGTAATAGCTGAACTATTGTTGTTTGTTATTACTGTAAGAAAAGTGTTGCAGAGTGTATTTTTAGTTGGTTCCCCAATCGTATGGAAATATGAGCCCCCATATGTAAGTTGAGTGATCGGATTGTTGCATCATATTGCCTATGTTTGTACATGGGTTGCTTTCTCAGTTGTATGTTGTCTTTTGTATAGAGTAAGTCGGTGTATATGAGAAATGTTTCCTGTTTGAACACAGAGTATTTATCTGCAATACTGTTGCAAAGTACATCATGGAAAAAATGTTGCTGAAAGTTTGAAAACGAAGAAAAAAAAAGTTTCGCATCAGTAGTGCCGTGCAAAAATTGACATAGCGGATAATGGAAACGTTTTCAATGAAGGGATCAGTGCTAAACCAAAAGCAAATATGAAAATGTTATGTTTTAACTGAATATAAATCATAGGACATATGCTTTTCAAAGAAACAAATTCCTACCATTACATTCATTTAATTCTGGCACCATTCTTCAAAGAACGAACAGGAGGAGGGTAAACAGCACAGGGAACTGTCAAAGAAATGGTAACAGTAATATAGTACAATATAAAATTCTAAACTTGATAGTTGAAATTTGGAGGCTGCGTCAAGTTGACAGAGGACAGATTTATAGATATTAACACAAGGCTTGGGGTTAAAAATTTTGTATCATAATAAACAAAGAAGGGAATGTGCTTTCTGACCAGAAAACATGAAATGAGATTTGAGGTTCCTGTAGCAGTGTTGCTGAAGATTTAAGTCTTGTGGGATGTTGTCGCATGGAACAGGTAGTATATGATGTCTGAAAGGATTTTAGTGCCTTCAAAACATAAGGAACAACCTACTCACTGCGACAGCATAACATCCCAAAAAACTTTAAGTTTTAATATGTGTGTGTGTGGCTAATGTATGCAGAGTTTTAGGTTAAACTCATTGCACTGCTTGTTAAAAGAAAAAAGGTCTATGTGTGTAATGCTGTGCATTTTGACAGACTAGTTGACAAAACAAAATAATGGGAAATCGAGGAACACATTACCTTGATCTTAAAATATCTGATTTTGTGAAAGATGCATTTAATTTTACTTTGTGTAAAACAGAACGAGAAGACTATCGGTATAGTGGATCAGAGAACGAAGAAGAGGAACCAGCAACTGCAGGAGAACCTTCTTCCATAGTTCAAGCACCTGGTGGTGACACACTCAGGAGAAATTTCCAACAGATCCAGGTACTGATTCCTTCAGGCCATAGCTTGTACAATAATATTTGCATACTGTTTTGGGGAATTTGTATGTCCATCATACAGGAAGCTAGTAGATCTATGTTTTGTAGTTCTTCTTTGTGTGAATAAATAAATATATATGTATGAATGGATAAGAAGCAAATAAATAATGGGTGAATGAATGAATGAATATTTAAATAAATGACCAAACAAAACACTCATACCTTCAAACACGTGACATGTAATCTTTCCTATCTCAGTGCCTCTGTCTGGCACAGAATTTGTGGGTGTTCCCTTTGTCTTATGATGAATAATCTTGCTGCTTTGTGTGTGTTTAGGGGGAGGGGGCATGTATGCATGTGTGGTTGTACAAGGACTTGAAGTGGTAATGGAAATTGTACTTGAACAATTCACGTTTATTACCTTTCGTTGTTTCTGTAGCTAAATAATCATGTCCTCTGTACTCTAGCCACAGCTTTCACAAAGCTTGCACAGTTTTATTCTAAATATTTTTTATTTTGTGGTGTGCTGAGACAGAAAAACACACTTCCCATGAATTTCACATTGAAGTTGACCAGAAATCATATGATTGATACATTTGAGTGGTTACCTATCCTGCTTTAGGTTCAAGAGGCCCAGTTTCTTCCATATATTGTCACTTACCACACTACCTGTGACACGTTATAATTAGTGCAATTGAGAGTGTTTTTATTCTTTTCACTGTTTGTATTCTGACAGAAGTACTTTCTTCCACTGTTTTAATTGCTTAATTTTTTTAAGTTCTTTGCAATAGAAAAGTAGAGCATTGTAGTTGTAAACAAGGAGTTGTCAAGAAGGCAGAATATTTTCAGATAGTTCCATTTCTTCTCCAGTAGTGCAGCGACTATCATATTTCTTTCTCCAAATGAAATAGTTTGGCAAAAACAGACAGAAGTTGAAGCAGAATATTGGAGTGAAACTCTATGTTGAAAACAGCGTGGTGTGTCCCAAGTCTCACGGAATTGTATGTCAGAAACAGCTAAGGGGTAAAGTAAACCAAGAAGAATTCCTTGAATTCAGCAGTATTGCATTATGGATCCTGGTCATCATGTCACATTAGAATTATTGGAGCTAGGAAACTACATGTCATCACTGTTATATCTGGGCTGCATGGTTTTGTTCTGTTCACCTTCATGTTGCTGGTAGCAATGATTTGACTTTCCCAAACTAATGTTACTGATTTATTACCCACATATTTAAACATGTTTTACTAACTGCTCTGGTTAAATAGTGTCTCCGATGGGTGCTATGCAAGTGATGTCATGTGATGTACTAGAAACGATGTGACACATTTTATGGAACTATTTCATCATTAGTGTAGACACACTGAAGAAAATGAGAGTCTGGACAGCTGGTTCTTAGTCTGATTTCTTCACTGAGGCCCTCCAAATACCAAGTGAGTCCCTTGATATTGGGCAGAAGAAATGATATTGTTTGGAATCTGCACTATTATGAGTGCAACAACACACAATTCAAGCCAGGATAAGGAAAGAGTGGGCTAGTGTACTGGAGCCCTTTCTTTTTCTTCTGTCATGCTGTGCATGATTGGTGGAACATCATTATTTCTTTGTTCTGATAAATTACATGTGGATTCAATAAGTCACCTAAGGTTAAATAATATACTGCACAGTTTATAGTACATCATCAGTTCATTCTCACTGGCATATATAGTTGAGTTAACAGAGAGCTGAAATATGAAATAAATTTGAAGATTCACATCTTCTGAGATGTTACAGTATGTCACATGGTACAGTATATAGTGTTGTTGACTTTCTGACAGTTATGTGTCTGCCTTGTCACATTATGTTAACATTTATAACATTCGGCATTAATGTTTATTACTTAATATTAATTATATATTAATATAGATTAACAATGTACTAATATTATTAATCAGGTTGCTTGTGTTCCAGGAGGGTCGAACATTGACACAAAATGAATCAAAGGAATCAAAACACAACTGGAAAGGGGAACGAGAGGAAATACCAGAACCTGGACCTCCATCTAGGCCCCCAATACCACAGAGACTCATTGGTGAGTTAAAACATTAACATATGGTGAAATCTGTATTGAAAATTTTTGTGTGGGACATTGGATTTGGCCATTAACCATGGGATATTTTAAACAGAGGAAGTTTTACATTGCGCTTATTGACTTGGGGCTTACTGAAATGAAGAAAGGTCTTATATTGAAGAACAATAATGTGGAGAACCTGCTGTACCATGTGTATTACAGAAAGGTGTAATTTGTTTTCATACTTATTTTTATGTGTATGTGTTTATGAGTTATGCATCAAATGTTCACATTGTACAATACATGGAAATTTCAAAGGTTTTTTTTTAAACTTGAAGGCTCTTGACTACTACTTGAAAAAGAGAGAGAGAGAGAGAGAGAGCACGGGCGTGCATGCATGTGTGTGTGTGTGTGTGTGGCGCACGTGCGTATGGGTGTGTGTGGGTGTCCCTTCAAATATTGTTGAAATTGATGTATCAGTACAGTAGTCAGGATTTTGATACTGCACGGCCATGGCGGGGACAGTAGCAGGTAGTTCAGTTGGGGTAGTTCTGCAGTGTGTTTCAAGCAAGTAGCTTGAGTGATGAGGCTAGCAGTGTCTCCATTTTGTCATAAATACAAGGTGGTTCAAATATGACCGGGACTGATTTGTGTATAAACATATGATGTCAGTCCCGGTCATATTTGAACCACCTTGTATTTCATTGAACATTCTTCCTGTTCTGGGCAACCTACACAGGCCTGCTGATACCATTTGTGATATTACTGTTGCAGGTGAAATTGTCATTGTTTTATTTCAAAAATGGAGATGGCGGTACTTTTATAAGTGTAGTATGCTTAACATTTCAGCTTGGTACAAGTTGCAGGTTTGGCCATAATGAAGATGGAACAATGTATTGAAGTAAAATGACTTCAGATTTTGTACAATGGTATAAAATTTGGGAAAGTGTAAAATCTGGGAAACTTGTTCTTGTGGTCATTTGGTTCTCTACAAAAGTGCTTGAAGTCATGGAAAACGCAAAATACACTAACATAATATCTGGGTTTTACTGTATTATGAAGCATTTTATCCGCTACCTTGCATTTAGTTGTGCCAGATCCTCATCCCCCATCACGACCACTGCCTCCTCCACCAAGGGAGGATCGTCAGCAGAAACCTGCAACCCCTCCTACAGGAGCTGCAAGTCACCAGCTACCTTCGTCAGCAGCACCACAACCTCAGCAACGGATCTCACACATTTTCAAACCCATGGTGAGAAGTCTGTGCATTCAGTACTGCTTTTTGATTGTGTATCTAACCCTCCCTGGAACATGGAAACAACCAGATAAGTGGACAGCTCTTTGTCACTTTTCCTATTACAATAAGAAGAGGAACCATTCACACGCTGAGGTCATGTTCTGCATGGTTTGCATTCATAAAATGCATTTGTATAGCACAGCATTCAGTTGTCATCCTGCACATATGATGATCTCTAAAAGATTTTACATTTGTTGCCTTCCCACATACGCCCATGTTTGTTCATAGTGATTGATAGTGTTTACTGCGGTTTCCTTGAACACTGCAACATATAGACCACTTTGGATGCCTATGCTAAATTGTAATTTGTCATTCCAATGTGAGAGCATTTGCCACCTTTGAAACTATTTGATGTTGGTGTGGTAAATAAGTTGGGATCTTAAGAATACTGTCTTACAGCGAATAACATCATTTTTGTTGCCAAGCATACATAAATTCCAGCCAAGCATGGATTTGCCTAAGAAGAGGAAGTGGATTTTTAGTGTAGTCAGGTCCACCAGTTACTGTATGGCTGTGTGAGAAGAAATGTAAATATCAGTTTGTGGCTTAAAGTTAAATATCAAGGAAAAGTAATAACAAAACAAAGAAATTACAAAATTGTTTTAATTCAGTATGGAAACAGCCATTTTGCCCTCTGTTTCATATAATTGCGAAGTATGATTTCTTACCTTTCAGGAGGCACACTTATTGCATAAATTATGAAGAACCTCAGATTTCATAGTTTTGGAGGAGGTCAGTTTGGCTTATAGAATATGTAAGAAATACATAAGTATTTTGTATAGAATATTTCTTGGTAATTAGGAAGTTGAAGTGCCAATAGTGTTGGATTTTAGTCTTTTGGGTTATAACACCATGTATGGTAGGTGGTTACTAATGTTCCATGCAAACCTGCTGTCTCAAATCTCATACTGAAAAAGAGTTTCTAGATGATGCACAGTGATCCATTTGGATTTGGAGGAGACTGGAATGTTATAAAAACAAACAAATAACTTGAGATCATCCAGTTATTTTGTGTGCGAGTTAAAATAATGTAGTTATGGTGAACAATCCCTGAGACACTGATTATCTTAAGGCATTGATGATTATAGCTATCACACAAATCACCCCACAGATGCTGAATGACGCTCAGGAAGAAATGGCCTTTTAATGTGAATTCTTTGGCCTGTCAAGGAGCTCCCATTGAGGGATAATTCTATTATCTTTGTAGGCTGTATGTGCAAAGTATTAAGCAGTAAATGTTGACAGTTCATAGTTCGTGCTATACTTTATTTTCTGTACCAACAAGATCACGGGAACAACATTGACCAGATTTAACTATCTTAGAATAGGACCATATGGTGGGCTGTTGAGGTAGAAAAATTAAATTTTATTTTTCTGATATGAGCTTGAGAAAGAGGGTGTGAATGCATTGCTTACTTGGTTGTGCGCATTGTTTTCTTTTTCTTGAATCACACCAAGTTTTGGACATGCCACATTTTATTGAAACTGCAGTTCTACTCTATTGAACAGTGTGAACCGTAGTTCACTACAATACAGTTGCAGTTACATCCTTCAATCTGGCAGGTTTCCTCATGACATACATTGATAACTTACAGATGATGTATGTGAATTGATGGAAACAGTAGGTAGTTATATAAGTGGATCCTAAGGGCACATGGCTTGCAGTGGGTTAGTCACACTTCCTCTTCTTATTATGTTGTTGTTATGTAGCAGTTCCATGTTCTGTTCCATTTGCTTTTTATTTCACCATTGGCTTTCCTTTGTTATCACATTGTTGTTTAAATTCTGAACCAGTAACTAACAATCTTCCTTCATGGTTTAAGATGTACTGTTAAATCTCAGATATTGTGTCATTTATTTGTTATGTACAACATTGCTGCAAATATAGGGATTGCTGTCATCTAGCTGAGTGAAGCATGATAATTTGGCTTTTACATTCAGATTGAGACCGAGCAGAATGTATATGTTTGTGGGTCTGAACAGTTGGGGGCTGTATTAGTGAGCCTGTCTGTCCATCATTATATCTGTCTTCTTATTCAAATGTAGAATTTTATACTGTGAACACTTTCCTGTCTAACCAGCTGAGAACATAATTCCATAGAAGACCTTCATTTTGATGCTCTTTTAACTGGCCGTTATTAACAAAAACAATATGGTGGTCATGTGAACTCGTGCGGCTGGTATAACACGCACTGTAGCATAAGGTCTTCAAGTCTTATGTGATGATAGATTTTTAATGTCACTTACCAACTTGAATAGTTTTTATACCTTAAACTTGGCAGATGTTTAATGGAACATACTGTACATATCTGTAATCAGTGCTGACTTTGGCAAGACAGGCATTTGTATTGAAATTTACATTTTTGGGCTTTCTGTTCAGGAGGGAAGAGCCAGTCTCCATTCTCACTCCCAGAACACTGATTTAATTAATACATGTATCTTTGCTAAACCTGTTGGGTGGTCATGCAATCTGTTATATTTGTAATAGTGTTGGACCTATTTTAATGTGCCATGTATAATATACATGTTAATCCTGCATGCTGTGCTTTGTAATCTGATGTATGGGCAAGTCATGTAATTGTTAATTAGTATTGTTAACACCAACATGTTTGTATAGCATCTGTATATAATGTTAAATTTTCTTTGCTTATTATGACACATTTGTTTCATTTGCTATGCACACCTAATTCCAAGTTTCTCTCTCTGTTTGATTTAAGCTTCCTCCAAGAAGACCAGAGGTAGGCACAAAATGTGTTTGTTTTATATATATATATATATATTTTTTTTTACTTCATAAAGACTGTAGTTACTGACATGGTTGTTTGTTAAAAATCAGGAGCTTTTAATAGAAACCCACTGCCATAATGTTGGGCTTTGTGTTCTGCTTGTTATATTCGGAAAAGTGGTTCAGGGCGAAGATTTAACATATATTATGTAGAAAATCTGGAAAGATAAAACTATTGAAGTTGGGCTGTTGAAAAAATAAAGGCATGAAGAGATCAGGGCCCTATTTACAATTTGAGTAGAGGAAGCTAACAGGGCGGTCACAGCTTATGCTGTTTACTGGTTTCATGCTGCACTACACTTTATATCATGAATAGATATTATCTTCAGGTGAGTCACACTTTTGATGCTTATAATTATGCTGTTTTCTTGCATGTAAACTATAATTTTCTCTCCAGGTGTCATAGTCTTTAAATGTTTTGCTTGCTGCTGTCCTATATTCCTGTTACTGACAAGTTCAAAAATTATAGAAAAGAGCACATCAAGGGGTCATGCTTTATTCATTGCAGCATGACAGCGGTTTAGTATGGAATTGTTTAGTGGCATTCATTAGTGCTGTAAATACATAAAGTCTGTATATTAGTAGAAAATCATAATACCTGTTACAGACCAGAGTGAGTAGAGAAATTGATTTTTGTGGAATGTTCATTTATTCTCATTTTCCTCTGTCATATTTCTCATCTTCTTGTGTCCTCTTCTTTATTCTCAGTTGTCTTTTCCATCTTCTCTTCCTCAATGTCCACACACAGTTGTGCGTTTATAATCAGACAAAAAAAAGTACTGACATGAGATATTGTGAAGTTTATCCACAGATCTCAGCTAACTGTTCTACCTTTTTTCCATCTGTCAGATCATTCCTTGAATAATTGATATTCTCCTATGCTTACTGCTAGAATGAATCAAAAGTAAGTTATATGAAACACTATGTAGTATGTAAAATCACAAGAATCGAGCATTTTAACTCTTTTCCTATTTGAAATTTATACATACAGGGTGTTTCACGACTTTAGGGCATAACTGCAGGAGGTGATTTCCTAGGTCTTTGTGATCAAAAAAGTTCATATAAACATGTGTCCGATTTTGGACGGTTACTGGACGGTTACGGAGTTATGACCGTTTTTTCATTCCTGTACACGCCCTCATGTGAACCGCGTCTATCATCTGGCGGGTCGCTATTTTTATCTAGCTACAGACAGAGCATTCTCGTTATCTCGACACTTGGGAGGTAGCTAAGGCATGCGGGGAAAGGCGGGGTGGGTTGGTATGTCCAGCAACGGCTAGTGTGCCGGCTACTGGTGTTCAGAACAGTTCTCATCTCGGTGTGTCTGTTACGTTCATGATGCCATTTACATTTTCACTTGAAGAGTATGCAGATATGATTTATGTGTACGGGTTTTGTGACGGTAACTCAGTTCTTGCCGTAGCTGAATATCAGCAACAGTTTCCAAATCGTAGAATACCAAACCAGAGAGTGTTTACTGAAGTTTACCAGGCATCGCGAGATACCGGTAGACTTCCCGGCGTTCGTATTGCAGCTGAACGTGATGTTAATGAAGGCGTCAATGAAGAAGGCATTGTTCGTATGGTACACCGCAGTCCACGTACGAGTACGCGAAGAATTGCAAGACGTCTTCGTGTTCTCCACACGAGAGTATGGAGAACACTGCA
>Ga0123357_10009603_pt1 | contig 12225 bp, 10 predicted proteins | sample TergutEmb28metaG_FD_89873 | JGI IMG/M metagenome (GOLD analysis project Ga0123357, IMG submission 89873) | Embiratermes neotenicus P4 segment gut microbial communities from Petit-Saut dam, French Guiana - Emb289 P4 | ecosystem: Host-associated > Arthropoda: Insects > Digestive system > Gut ...
AGTGACCTAAATCTTGAACATTTCTTCTTTTTTTTAGTTTTATGTTAGTCAGCTTGTATTCAAATCTTATCTTTTTTTTTTTTTTTTTGTGAAGTTACCAGGAAGTGACATTTTGTGGGAGTAATTTTAATTATATAATGTTAGCTGTTAATCTCCTTACGTGTGTGAGGTTAGGTGTGCAAGTGGAGTGAGTGATTGATTGAATGAATTTATACATGCACCATATCAGGTGTGAATGATTATCATCATGTAAAAGAGTATGAGATCCCATGTGATGCATCTTTATGCTTATTTCTATTTATATAGTTTGTAACTAATGAAAATGTGTAACCTAGGATATTTTCAGACGCAGCCGTGGCTTGGGACAGACGTCATGGTTTTTAAGGGCATGATTACTTCAGGCATTATCCGTTAACTGCTGCTTATATGACATTCACATTGTTGTTTGGAAGATGGATGTACTTTCATTTTGAGTCTGTTGGTTTTTACATTGTAATTTTATTCTGATGGCATTGATCGCGCAGTATATGAGCACTCAGCATTCTGCGCATGGTGCGCTGAGTGCTTGTACCAACCTTAATAGTCAAAGGTCGTGATTATGAAGTGCAACCACAAGGCATTTTCATGAATATTACAGAGAGTGTATTTTGTCACTGGACTGCTCATTGTAGAGCGGACTACATCGCCGCTGCACGGTGACCAACGATGCCGTCAGTTCTGCATTGCTCAGTCTGACGATAAAAGTACCGTCTGTATGAACAGTCAGATATGCCTTAAAGGTAGGTCACATAGATACATTACTTAATTCACAAATATATTGGAGTTTTTTTTTCCAATCTTGGCTAGCTTCCACAAGTAATGTTTTATCGATATGTGAGGTAATACTGACATTCGGTATTTGTCTCCAGTATGTTACCATATTTAAGCCTTTTTAAATATTTAAATGTTTCTAATTTGCATACTTTGAATAAGTTTGGTGCTCACATTGTCAGTTTGTTATATGTTTTCAGAAACGAAAGTCATTATTGTCTTTGATGTGTCCTGTCACTTAGAATAGTCAGATTAACATCATACACTCAACACAGAATTAATTATTTAATTAATTGGTGCAGCTTCTAGTAATCATCTTCACCCCCCAAATATTAACCACAAATGTAGACAGATTCCTAAGTATTTTATAGTATTATATACTACTATAGTACTGTGAAAATTTTTTATTTTTGTGGAAAGATTCAGGTTCTGTCTTTCCAAGCACTTACCAGGTAAATGAAACAATATCTGTTGTCAAGCATGTTCTGCCTAAGGAGTGAAATGTATCACTAGGTACAAGTGAACTGAGTGTGAAGTTTGACTGTCCTTGGTACATTATTTTGGTGAATACCAAACCATTGTGAACTTGCAAATTCAGTGACCTGAGTTACAAATATACACTTAATGTGTAACTAGTATGTAGCTATAAATCACAGTCCAAGGTGCCAACAGTCTGCAGCAGCATTTAAAAGTATGTAATGAAAATGTATACACTACAGTTTAGATATTGCAAGCAGTTTATAAAGACTTGATTTTATTATAAACATGCGTGAGCTTTTTTTTGTGTCTTAATTAATTCATGGCCTGATAGCTGAAATTTTATGTCATTAAATTTGAATGAAATATCTAAGAGATATGCTTTCTTTTGTATGATCATGCATCAAAAAAGATTTTACAGTTTAAAGTCCACTCTTCCTCGGATTACACCAGGCACTTAATTCCAGCACCAAAGGGCTAAACTGTTTATGCCTCTAGTTAATATTTTTAGGGCATAAGGTGGTGCAATGACACTGAAACTTGTAGCACGGTAGTGAATACTATTAGTGAATGGACCTTTGAAGATGAATGTGCATGATATATAAAAGTTCGGTTTGTGTGTCACAGAGAACAGAGTTTGCTTCAGGTAGACCAGTCTGTTAATGCTGTAGAGCGAGACATTTTGGGTTTATTGCGACTATCATATGAAACGTGCCCTGTGTGGATGCAGTGCCAAGTTTGCAATGTTAACCTGGAGGTATGTTTTACAAACCGCTGTACTCTAAAGCAGGGACTTCAAACGCAAGTAGTGTGCAGGTGAAGTGGATAATTTATAAATTTAAGTCCTCCTGCACATTTTTTTAAGTAGTAAGGAGAGTTTTATATACTTGGGTCCGTGCATCGTGAATTGAATTTATTAAGTTTCCAACAAGATTCAGTTTATTACATTTCTGTAGACAGCTGTACATGTTTCGGGTGTTGACACCCATCATCAGGAGCTCCTACAACTGTAATTACAGCTTCTCGCACTGGTCAACCGGGTCTGCTACCATCCGCTCTTGTTGTTGAGTTGGAAATCAACAACGAGAGCGGATGGTAGTAGATCCGGTTAATCAATACTAGAAGCTGTAATTACAGCTATACCAGCTCCTGATGATGGGTGTCAACACCCAAAACATGTACAGCTGCCTACAGAAATGTAATGAACTGAATAAGTCGCATCTCGTTGGACAATTATTAAATTAGTAAGGAGAGTATTCTCATCACACTTAAACACACCATTAACCCTTCCATGGCTGAGCTAAAGAAACTTCTATTGTTGACTGATGGACACATACTTTTGTATGCCAGCATAAAATGAGTATTGTTCATATTCCATAGCCATATGTGAGATATTAATGGCCATATGTGGGGAGCCAAGATAGTTTAGTCAGTGTAGAGGCTAGGGTATGGCCCGAGCAATCTGGGGCTTGAATCCCTGTAGGGGCAAGAGATTATCTCTTTGCTAGAAACATCCAACCACTTGTTCAATGGCTTCTCAGGGTCTGTCCCCAGGGGTAGAGTGGCCAGGACCTAATGTTAAGCACACCCCTCTGTCTAATGCAGAAGTTAAGAATGAGTGGACCTATACCTCAGCTCCCTCTCTATGTCATTGTGGCATGAACATGCAAAATGAACCTTTGTAGCCATATCTGTGATGGGTTAATTGTTAAGAATATCCCATCTACTGTCACTTTTATTTTAATTTTTTCTCTACTTAAAAATGTGTTTGTGTGATCCCTCATCAAGATTTTCTAAGTAATAGTGATAGTAGTGGGTAGTGTCCATCTCCTGCAGTGCGATAATTTCCACAGAATATGACAACAAAAGGTTGAGCTGTCATCTGTGTGTAGTGCTTCACTGACCTTTCCTCTTGCTCCTCATCCTAGCTGCGTACACTATTCGGAGGGCAACAGGGCAGTGCTCAGCACGAGCTTGTTAGTTACTGTGGTGTCTGTCGATGGGGCCTGCCCTGTTTGTCATTATCATCACCACCACCACCACCACTAGCATCAGAGGCACTGGGTGAAAAGGGGCTGTGTGTCACTAGAGCACAGGAACATTCTGTATCACAGCTCTGTGCAGATGCACACTTTTCCTGTAACAATGGCTCAGTTTGAGCTTCTTTGTAACACTCCTCCTCGGCAGTCACAGTGCCACTTTCCAACTCATCACTGTTGCTGTCCGCAGTCTTGTCAGATATCTTACTTGATTTCAGCTACCTGATTTTCTTCTTTGTAGGTTCACTATACTTGGTTGTATCCATGTCTGTGAAATCGTGACCAGGAATGCAAATTTCTCCTTCCAACCGTGCTATGGCATATGTAAATTTCACAAACAGTTGAGAGAAGAAAAGCAGTGTTCAGAAGCTGTAAGTGTGGCTCTGTCTTTGAAGTGAAACCCACTTTAGATAAAATATGCTTGTTACTGTTTATGAGTACTGTCTTGTTATTTAGTTTACTGTATCTACATGACTTTTTTTTTTCTCTTGTGATGCAGAACTATTCCCGGTTTATAATCCTGTTCCAAGCCAGCTGTACCATTGCTGTGAATCTCTGTGAACAGGGAGATCACACTTTTGTCTTTGCACACAGGAAGCAAGAGCAGAGCCATGTTGCCAGTGAACCCCAAAAATTGTACCTTACTCTTTTACCTGGAAGTGCTTTTGGAGTGCTGAAGAAATTCCTGTGGGATCTCTAGTTTGTTGGAGCACATTATGCCTGTTAATTTTTTGCCTTATTTGAACAGTTCTTCAGTCATTACTACTGACATTAAAGAGTTGTCAACAGCAACATCCCTCCAAGAACCAAAATAGGGTTCCTCTGCATCCTTAATGGCCTGTTTGCCTTGATTGATTTCCCATTTGCTGTCATTCTTGCCAGTGTCTACTTGCACTTTCCAGAACTTTGCTGTCTCCATATCCACGCGCACCCATATTTTCAAACTATTGTTGCCTTCGCATGCTTGTCATGTACACTGTAACGTCTGCTGTGAATAGCTGATCTTTCATCTATGGCTAAAATTCAAACCTGATGAATACTTTTAAGCACAAGCTTGAGAAACCTGGTCAAAAGTCAAGTTGCCTCCAGTTTGTCATTGGTTGCACTTAGACGATTTTTCCTTGTTTCAGTATCGTCAAATCTTAACAAATCAAAAGACTGAATTGTACCTGTCAATTGACATCATCACTGCAAAAAAAGAATTGCACAGAATGTTTATTAATTTTCCACGTATTGTCTAATGTAGTCTTTTTCTGCAATTTTTTTTCCCCTGCTGCTGTCAAAATCCCTGTAAATGCTTACAGTTCTTTGGTTTCCAGTTTTCTTCCTGCTTTTCATTTGAACTACTGAAAGCATCTCTTGCTTTCTTATTTGATTCAGTACAGATATCTTCCACTATTTTCTTACTGATAAGTAATTGGAATGCTGCAGAAATTGATGGAATATTTTGTTTCATAATTTTGTAAACCTTCATTAGTGGAAACAATGTCACAGGCTCTCCTTTTTGTAACCACAGTTGCTTTGGGTCTCTGCCACATTTGTCAAACTTATCATCCATACCTCTTCTATCTGTACATTATTTTCTTCACTGTATTCCTCCCCTTCATCTCTACATGTTCTTCATTGCTGCTGTTTTGCAGAATTTTATGTAGCTCTTCAATATATTTTTTTTTGGGGGGGCCATAATTACACATCTTTGGTGGGACTATTTCACTCACAGTACATTTTGTGTGTTACAGAGGGCACATGAAGACACAAAAATGGTACTGTATGACCACGTCAGATGAAGGACAGTGCTAAACTGTCGGTGGACAACCCACAAATTTGCCTGTTATGGCAGGCTGATTCATGTCTTAACTTGTGCACTGTTTACTGAGCAGGGTGTTTCATGGAACCCAGCAAACAAATTAAACATAAAGCTTTCTGCACAGGAGAAACATTGTAGTTTTATAGAGAACTTGAAACATTTATGTTGAGGAGATATATCTGAAATACACATCAAAACAAATATGATCTTGAACAGAAAAACAAAAACTTTGTATTGGAGTACAAAACAAAAGGGTTAAGAATACTGCATGCTTTGAATAACAAAATTGGAACACCTTTATTAATGATTGCAAACTGCATTTTATTTTCTCTCTCGTGATGTATGTTGTACATAATCATCCAGAGGTAGCAGACTGTTTTAATTCTTACGACTGGTGATGAAAGACATTTAAAAGAAACATTCTTTTACAGTAAGTTGGACCACATTCTGTAATTGAAATAAGGTTAGGGTGAAAGGGCTGTATAAAATGAACTGGCAGACCACAGCTGTAAAGGGTTGATGTGCTGCGTGTATGATGTTACTGCAAAGTAGCACGTTACATTTTGTAATGTGCTAAACTTATACCTTAAGACAATAAAAGGTAAACAACAAATCCTCAGTCAAACGAAACTTATATTTGATTCCGTGGTTACATGTTTCAGATTGAATCAGTCCATCATCGGGACCTTACAATAGCAGGTACAATGCATTTATATGTCAAAACTGCAGGGTTAAGAGCAAAGGTAACAAGAAGTAAAGGTTTTCAGTATAAGGTCATACATTCAACTGAAGACAGGAGCAGGTCCATGTTTTAAAATGACTTGTGGGTTCTGCACAATACTACATTTATAATTGATGGAGCTGTCCCAAGACATTGCCCTGTGTGTCTTGTCCACTTGTCAGTAAACTGGAATGTGTAGACATCCAGCAAAACATACCAAAAAAAAAAAAATTGTGTCTGAATGTGTTGTCAGTAATGCATCTTAAATTCTAGGTACACACAGGAGAAAAATATAGACTTTTGTATTTCATTTTTACTGTCATGTAGGTCTCAACATGGACATGTAAGATGTAAAGAAAATAAACTGAGGAATTCTTTTAAACCAAGTTTTTTTACGAGGCGTTGCCCTTCTGTTGCCAAGTGTTTATATCCTACCTGTGTCCGTGACCTGTTAACCCATCAGGTGTAATACGCAGTATATCCGCCCTACATTTTATGACCATTAAACGTGACAAGCAGGTTTACCCCACCGCTAAGAGAAATGTATAATTTTAGTGTTGTCATCTGTGAGCAGCAGCAGAATTATCGATACAAGACTTACAAGGAAGAGAGAATGTTGTGTTTTGCTTTTTAATATTAGCATCAGTTGTAATAAATAAGTGTAGTTCCTTGCAGATTTGGAACCTGTTACATGCTATATATTGAGTACATGGTCATACTGTTTCTTAATTAAAGCTAGTGAAATTACTGGGAAGTATTTACCCACCTACTGCATGGAGCAGAGTCTGTCTTGAGAAGCCAACTGGATTTCAGCTAGTCAAGAAATTCCCCGCATTTTGTAGAACCCAAAGGTTCATTACCGCATTCCCAAGTGCCTGCCACCTGGAAAGTATATGCAAAAACAAATTCTGTTAGTGAATAATTAACAGTGGTTCAGGAATCAGACCACAATTTAATTTTGCAGAAAAAGGGTTAAGACGCCTACCACATGTCACTTTTTTGTGAGACTGCATTTTTTTGGGAGTCCGATTCCTTTGAGATGAAGTAGCAAGATTGATTTCAGTATGTGAGTGGAGGAAAATGGAAGATATGACCTTCTGTGTCATCTCGTCACATGTTTCTGCCATTGTTTGTCTTCTCACTACAACTCCTGTGTAAACACCTCTCTTATGTCCACTCTTTTTGTGCTTTGTGTATGTTGCCCTCATGTTCCTTCTATACCAAATGTGCCATCTCCAAAACGGTTGCAGAAATGTAGGTGCTCGCATCAATGCTGCTGAAGATTCAGTTCTTCTGGGATGTGTTGCTCTGTCACTTGACATGTAGTTCTTGTTGCACTGCTTGCCCATGCTGGAAATAAAATGTGATAATATATCCCAGAAGAACCGAAGCCCACATTTTTCTATATTTGATATGTGTGATATTTCTGAAGATGGCCATTGTGGACCGAAATGTGGGAGGAATATTATGAAATACCAAATGGTTTTTATAATTATATGTGCAATTAATTTGAACAAATATTTATACATTTCTGATGGTCTCAAAGGAATTCTAATACTCGACATACATTTGTATCTTTCTAACTTGGCTTTTATAAAGTTAAGTATAAATGCTTCTGACACATTTTATTACGGCAAACATGATATTGTGTGCATTGTCAATCATTCTGAAATTTTTTAAACACAGGATTTTGGAGAGCAGAACTGTTTTTCTGTCATCAGGTATTTGTGTTCCTGCATATGTAGGAGTTAATAGTATCGAATCCTGGTGGGGGCGAAATTTTCCTCACAATGACAGTGAAGTCCCTCAATCAGGGAAGCATTGATTTCTAGCATAGAACAGGATAACCCAAAAGTGAGAATTATGAAATTTAAGATAGGAGTACAGCTACGTGATCACCAGTCACTGATTGTCCAGCAGGCCTAAACACTGGCAGACATAGAGACACACTTGACCTTGTTTTGAGCAGCAAAATTATCAACATAAAATTGGCCTCATATTCGTTTTACTGTTGCCCTCCCATCTCTACACAAGCAAGTGCAAAGTGAACAGCTGGTTTCAGAGCCAGGCTGGGGTGCGTTGGAGAAGAGAAACATCTCTTGTTGCTTCTAGAAATTGTGTTGCACTTCCCTTGTTGCTCAACCATAGCCCTGTCACTATACTGACTGAGGTACACCAGCTTCCCCGTAGCTTTCTTATAGCACATTTTTTACCAAATATGGGAGAGCACAACAATTGACCTGTGACATGCCATTTGCTGCAAATTGTGTGCTCCATTTTCCTTATTTACATTTGGGCATGTCTTTTGTAAAAAGTATTTAGGGTTGGCAAAACAGAACTGCAAGACCAACTGGTTTATCTAGTTACCAGCAGAAGGTAGAAACTATAGGAAACAAAAACAGCAGCAATGACCCAGACATGCGATGCATGAAAATTACAGCTTGTAGTTGTAGGGGGGGGGGGCTGTGTAACATGTTGCACTTTAAAATGTTGGGGCTCCTTGACAGTTGGATGGATATGGTCAAACTGCTGTATATTCCTCCACAACCAGTATTGCCCAACCACGAATTTCTCTGCCAGGTACATAGGAAACTTATTATGGCAAGACGTCACTGAAATGAAGAGCTGTCCCAATATGTCATCGTGCTGAATGCCAGGTAACACAGACAGACAGGTAACTATACTTACAGCAACTATCTGGAACTAAGTTGCAACAGTACCCTCTGTATGATCCTGGGATCTTTCTGAGGGAGTGGTACGTTTGAGTTTCGAGGGTCAAATCAGACTACTGCTGATTATGTTGCCTCACGTGGAGACTGCTGTCAGGGTGACTTTATACTGAGGGTAATTGATTATATTGTGACTATTTCATTTAGGTATATCTTGTACTGTCATTGTTTTAACTTGTTTTGTAATGTGTGGGAGTTTTGGTAATGTGTGTACTTGTATTTACTGTCTTTAGTATTGTTTCTACTGTGTTTTTTGTATTGTTTCGTTTATGTATATTCTTATTTGTTTTGTCTGTACTAGTGTAAGGACTACTGCCACCAAGTGATAACTCAATTGTAGTTGGTAATCTTTATCGTTGCACTGTGCATTTCGTAGTCATTTAATTAGCACACCAACTAATGCACATACATAAAATTTTTAAACTATAACATTTAAAATCGCTCCAACATGTTTCGATCCCAAGATTATCTTCAGGGAGCTACACTGTTCCTTGCTAAAGCCACGTTTTTAAAAACACACGCTGATTAAATTAATTAATTAAATTAATCAGTGAGTGTTTTTAAAAATGTGATTTTAGCAAGGAACAGTGTAGCTCTGTAAAGGTGATCTTAATATCGAAACATGTTGGAGCGATTTTAAATGTTTTAGTGTAAAAATTTTATGTATGTGCATTAGTTGGTGTGCTAATTAAATGACACTATTGAGGTGTTTTCGAGCAAGTTTTTTAATTACTGTACTCATCACTTCTACTTGTCTGATGACATTATTTACCACAAGAATGACAAGGCAGAATGTTAAAAAAAAGAAGAGGATGTATTTGTTGACTTATGTGAATGCTTGTGGTTTGGGAATTTTTGGATAAGGAGCTTTTCCATTTTTTTGGACTACCATACCCAAAATTTACTACAATACATACAAAACACACCCCCCATAAAAACTGTTCTGCCTCCAAAATGAATGTGTGATGGGGTGTTTCATATTTGCTAAGACGTCATGTTAGGATATTATTAGGAACATCTGGTGTGGATGGGAAAGCTGCAGAAACGGAGTACAGCATTTGAAATGTGTTAGTCTAGAATGAAGCTAATTTTCACTGTACTCCAAGTACAGGGACACCAGATAAAAAAGACACCATTCATACTCATTTTGTCAGACAGTAAATAAGATGGCATAATGTGTATCAAGAACCAACAAAATGCACTTAATTCCCCTGATGTAATTGTATTGTGATATTTTTCCCCTACTTGTGTAGGTCAGTCCGGCCTTCTTCAGGGTGACATTCCTGTTACAAGAATACAGTGCGATCAAATGTGTCAAATTACTCCGCAATATTGAATTTCTTACGATTATTGGTTAGAATTTTCTGTACGATGATAGAATAAAATTATATAAAATAAATTATAGGTTATAAGCGTCTGAAGTTAAAATTGTGTAATGTTTGGAGTGATGTATGTAATCTGTAAGTATGGTGGGTTTTGGTCCAGAGTATGTGATGCTGTGTTGTGTGGCCGTTGCACTATCCGAAACACCCTACATAAAATAACAACTTTATATTTTAGTTAATGGACCAGAGTCTTTGTAACGTTGCTAGCAGCTCAGTTAGTCAAGACTTGAAGGTTCATTATCGTGCTAACAAAACCACGACACTGGATAACCATATGTTGTGCTAGATAACTCCATATACACATACTCATAGACCGTTTTATTTCGAGCAGATTTGTCTTCTCGTGAAATCGGAGTCCATCTTGTGTTCTGTTTCGTGGCGTCTGTTATGTGTGTGAATGTGTGGAGGGGGTCGGGTGGGTGTTTTGAATACCGTAATCCGACTCGAACTTGACCCAGTTCCGAATATTTTATTCTTGTTTCTCGCAACCTTTCTTAATGGACACAATAGAGTGCACTAGATTGAAATTGCATGCAACCTAAGCAAAGTGCACTAGAAGCTGCGAAGGCATATCCAGAAATCCACTTGAATCTTTCTTGTTATTAAGCAAGAACTCGTTACATTTGTTCAGCAGGCCGTCGTATGTAGATACTTGTAGACAAGTGTGCTCGATTGCAGACCCTGTACAGCGGGCTATATACAAAGTTTCTCTTCACCGTTACGGTATGGAAGTCCATGTGTTTAGGTACCATGCTATTTAGGCATGTAAAACCTAAGGTAATAATTGTATATGTATATAGCAGTCGTAACACAACTATATTATCAGGTGTATATAATTTCATAAACACCGGCCCAGGCCTACCGCACCCCACGGGGCATGCACCAACTCGGCACGCACACTTCATTGTCATAGACAAACAGGATAACACATGCTATATGCTTGGTTCTTTACCATCTGCACACACGCCCACCGACTTTGTGTAAAACGAGATCTCGTTCCCCCTTACCTACACTAATAATTTGTTCTATATTATATCGTATCTACATAGCTTCTCTGATAAAAATTGTATCCAACCTGAAGATGGCCACACCAGCAATGGCCGAAACATGTGTTGATGTTGATAAATTATACACACCTGATAATATAGTTGTGTTACGACTGGTATATCCTTATAGAATTGTTACCTAAGGTTCTAACAAACACAACGGGGATGACGCAACTTGAAGTAGGCATGTAAAAGAATGGAGGTACAGCTCCAGCAACTCGTAACCACGACCATAGGTGGGGGTGAATAGTTCAGCTTCACGCCCTGTCGATTTATTCCATGGATGTGTCAACCAGCGGTCCGTGACCACATTTGTAAGGTAGATACATGCAGTATTACAAAAATTACACAAACAATTATGTGGTTATTCTTACACGTCCGGCCGGCGAATGAGCCTAAACGGTTGTGGTCTTTTGCCAAAAATAAAAGTTCAGACACCCTCTACTTTAACACCATGGAAAACACCCTCTGTACCCACTGATTAGGAAGCTGGCGGACAAAACTTTGGTGTTGCCAGACGTTTAGTAACCATCAGTAGGCCTGCTGTGTTGGTATACAGCAGGAAACATGAGTGTGTCCGGATTATGTCGCTTGGAATCAGACTGATCGTACATTGACTGACCGAAAGCACGGCTCAGCTGTAGTTTGTTAGAAGTTATGGAGGTTCATATTTTTGTAGTCTGATTTATGATTGCAGGCAGGCAGGCAGGCAGGCAGGCAGGCAGGCAGCTTTTGTTATAGGTATGTGTGTATGTATGTATGTATGTATGTGTATGTGTGTGTGTATGTATGTATGTATGCATACTTTATGTGTGTATGTATTATGTATGTACGTGTGTGTGTGTCGTCTGTTACAGGGTTCATTGACTTTCGTGTGTTCGTCAGTAAGACACAAAAGCAGTTATTGTTTATATTTACTTAATTGCTTACTTAATTACTTACCTAATTACTTACTCCTTGGAGCAGAGTCCTTCCTCAGAAGCTAACCGGTTCTCAGCTAGTCATGAAATTCCCAGCATTTTATGGAACCCGAAGGATCATTATCGCATACACAAGTGCCTGCCACCTGTTCCCATCCTGAGTAAGCTCGATTCATTCCATTCCCCCACATCACACCTCCTGAAGATCCATCTTAATATTATCCTCCCATCTATGCCTGGGTCTACCAAGTGGTCTCTTTCCCTCAGGTTTCCCCACCAAAACCCTGTATA
>Ga0123357_10009604_pt1 | contig 12224 bp, 13 predicted proteins | sample TergutEmb28metaG_FD_89873 | JGI IMG/M metagenome (GOLD analysis project Ga0123357, IMG submission 89873) | Embiratermes neotenicus P4 segment gut microbial communities from Petit-Saut dam, French Guiana - Emb289 P4 | ecosystem: Host-associated > Arthropoda: Insects > Digestive system > Gut ...
CGATTATGTAGAAAAGTGAAGTAGGTTTGTATGAAACTAATCCCGTCAATAAAAATTATGTCTAACGAATATACTTTTTTTACTGACCAAACGGCCCTTACTTTTCGAATATGCCTCGTATGTCAATCCATAACCTAAAACAAACGAATTCATAATTAATGCAGTTCCAAATATGTACCATGTTACACAGTAACGTGTTTATGTCACAACCCAGTCCCTAGCTTCCTACCACAGAGGCTCGAGTTCAGTTCCTGTTTAGTCCCTGTGGGATTTGGGGTTCACAAAATGGCAATGGGTCCAGTTTTCCTCCCAGTACTTTGGTTTTCTCCTGTCGGTTATGTTTCTACCAATGATAACCTGGTAGAAGAAACATGGGCCTATTAGAGGCCACAAGAGAATAAATAAAATACATGATATGTGGGTACAGTGTACAGAATTGAATGGATACATGTGGCTCAGGATGGTGTTCTTTATATTCAGTCTACTGACATTTCAAGTATAGCGTGTTGAATAATTTGTGTTTACATCATTACGCTTCCAAGTGAGTTTCCACTTTACATAAGCTTACACTTCTCTTACCAGCATTCATATCTTGAACCACACAGCTGCATGAGAAGAAAATACCAAACTTCTGTCATCTTTCTCAAATGAATGTGGCTAATCTGGTGAAAGGACACTAATGTTGGAAAATGGGAGGCAAGTACCCAACTTTCAGATCAGTGTTTTTCTCAATTAGCTATTAATGCTTATAGCTCAGAGAACAGTGAGGGGAACAAGAAGAAGTAGCATTGTCTGCAGCAGGGAACAGAAAAGCAGGGAATGAATACCTGGAGTGAAAGTGGGCTGTACAAAGCCAAGGTTAGGTTAGGTGCTTGCACATGTTAGACAGTGGCAGACAGGGTCTGAAAGAGCTGGGGTAATTCAAGGATGTGAGAAATATGATTTTGTGCAGTGTCGTTACTTCCCAGACAGGGCCATGCTTGCACTGCAACAGAGAAGTATTGAAGGCAGTTCTACCACTCCAGCTTTCACAAGTAGACAATGTTGCATGTCTAATTAGACTATTCCACTTGATCCTAAACGTTAAAGTCAACCATGCATTTGTTGCTGGGAATAAACAATTGATTGCAATATATCTCCAACATGCTTTGATCCACCTGTCCCAGGATCATGCAGTTCAAATTAATACAGCTGGAAGCATCAGAGGTCTTATGAATGGTAATATGTGTATGGTGTGTGCATCAACATGGTAATGCCTTTCAGGAGTTAAGAAACACCACTTAAAAGTACTTGAAAATACAGTACAAATTTTTAATTTAATTAAAATACTGCCACAACTTCTTAAAATTCTGTTAAAATAACTCTCCTTTTATCATAACCAGTGAATGCTTTTATATATCTATATATGGTTATGAAACTTCCAGGTACTGATCAAATTCCAGCAGAACAGATAAAAGCAGGGGGTAGGACAACTCACTCTGAGATCCAGAAACTTCACAATTTTATGTGGAAGGTTTCGAGGTTTGTGCCTATTTATAAGAAGGGTGATAACACAGACTGTAGTAATTATATAGGCATATCACTTTTGCCAACTACATACAATATTTTATCCAACATCCTGCTGTCAAGGTTAACTCCATACGCAAAGGAAATTATTGGGGATCATCAGTGTGGATTTTGATGCAACAGGTTAACTGCTGATTACATAGTTTGAATTCATCAAATACTTGAGAAAAATGGGAATAAAAAGAAGCAATGTGCAAGTTATTTATAGGCTTCAAAATGGCCTGTGATTCAGTTATGATGGAGGTCATGTATAACATTCTGATTGAGCATGGTATCCCCATGAAACTGGCAAGGATAATAAAAATGTGTCTGAATGAAACCTAAAGCAGTGTCTGGGTAGGCAAATATTTGTAGGACATGTTTGCTATTAAGAATGGTCTGAAACAAGGAATGCTTTATTGCCACTGCTTTTCAACTTTGCTTTACAGTATACCATTAGGAGGGTCCAGGACAGCCTGAAATTAAATGGCACACATCAGTTTTTGGTTTATGCTGATGATGTTAATAAATTGGGCAGAAGTGTACATACTGTAAAGGAGAAAACAGAATTCTTAGGGTTTTGGTGAGGATATCTGAGGGAGACAACATAGAAGACCCAAGCATAAATGGGAGGATAATATTAATATTGATTTTCAGGAAGTGGAATGGAGTGGCATGGACAGGATTGATCTGGCTCAGGATAGGGACAGGTGGTGGGCACTTGGAAATGCAGCAATGAACCTGCAGGATGCATAAGATGCAGGGGATTTCTTGGCTAGCTGAGGACCACTTAGCTTCTCAAGAAGGGTTCAGATCCATGGAGTTAGACGGTTGGTTATGAAAATGTCTCATCCTGTTAGGAAGAGACTGGCTGGGTGAAGGAACACAGTAACAGATGAATGTTACATCATAACAAACTTTCCCCCAGGTACTGTACGTCCAATTAAGGTGCAGCGGCATGCAGTAAAGCATGAAAATGCACAAACTTCTGTACCTAAAACTACACAGGTACATACAAAGTGGCAGGTGATAGGATAAATTATGGTCCAGGAGCATGTTCTTAACAGTTACAGTCATGAACCTTCAAGTTCCATAATAAAAGAGTTATTGATCAACCAGATAACTGAACAATCCAACAGATTTTTCACACAGACCCTACCAAATACCAAACAAAAGTAAAAAACTGTACTGGAGCCTGGTATGGGGTGACAGACTTCAATGATATAATACATGCTTACTGCCAACTGTCTGCCTCCATAATATACTGCATATCTGCATTCTTACTGACATCTGCCGAACTGTCATTTCACATTATGCAGATATGTATAGTAAGTACATAGCAATGGTACCACAAACCCACTCAAACAGTGACATAGTACTCTTAGGCGTCACAGACAGTGCACTTGGTAGTGTCTAGGCCAGGGGTGATGAACCTATGTAACACGTGTCCAAAATGGCAAGCAGAAACATTTTCTTGACACACAATATTCACTGCTGCCCCAATTCTTTAATTACTTTTGCCCAACTGCCCATCTCTTTTGTGAACATGTGTGTATATGTATGTATGTATGTATGTGTGTATATATATATATATGCACACACACATATCTGACTGCATATAGACTTTATATCACTCATTTGTGACAAGAGCGTCACAACTCAAAATTTGGCATTTTTGAGTTACTGGTATAGAAAGAAAAGTTTGCAGATGTACTGTTAACAGGTATACTCGTAGTGTCATAAAGCAGTTTGAAAAACTCGCTGCTGGAGAGCAGTTGTGTCATTGTTGCACTCATAGAAAATTATAGCACTTCAAAAGCTTTAAACGTTTCTCCTGAAAAATCACAAATTTTGAGTTGTGACACTGTTGTCGCAAATGATATGAATTACCATTGCTACCAAATGACATTGCAGTGAAACATTTTTATACAAATCGGAGCGGTGTGAAGTGTTGACTGAATATTTATTGCTGGGGCACCGGACTGGCGGTGCCTGGGCAAATACATGACATTTGATAGAACTTTCAGTCTTCTTGCAAAACAGAAGCCCAGTTACTGCCACATTTTGTTGCTTATCATATTCCTCGAGGAGGCCTTTATTAGAAATATAATTATATTGTGCATTAATTAATAATATGCATTAATAATAATAATGGAAGCATGCAATACTTTACTATGCTCTTCAAAATTCGTAGGGGACGTGAAAGAATTTCTTCTAAATTACAGACAATTTAGACACGTTCCCTCAGAATTTTTCACCAGCCCTGGTCTAGGCTATGGGGTGGACAATACACACTTTGATTTCCAGCAAATGTAAGAGATTTTTCTTTTTTCATCTGTCTCAAGCTTCAGGGCACTTATCTATCCCAGATAAGACAGCAGATTTCCTGGAAATATCAGTAAATTTCTGCCAGACTACATCACATCACATTCCTCAACACATTACCCTTCATTGTCATTGGTGTAAGAATCACAAATCTCATACGATAGTTTTACTTTTATACATTACACCTTGGCAGTTACACTCATTCATTTAGTATTCTCTTACAACAGGTCCTAAGCCTCTTCCAAAGCGAACTCTCCACACAGTGCGATCTAGAGCTTCCTCCTTTAAATGCGAGTACACTCTCCATTCCTTAAGGTCATAGCCCATTATTATTTCTCCTAACTACCGATCATCTATTTTACTGCTGGATCACCCTCAATTTCTTACCCTCCTCTTCCACCTCTTTCTATGTTTCATCATATACATTCCTATTTACCGCAAGTGCTCTTTGTTCTTACATCCTCCTCTCCTACCACCCACTCTGCATCAACATTCATTTTCATCCTCCCAGATCCACCTCCCTTTACATGTACATGGCAAACCCTCTCTGTCTTGTTTCTCGCCACCCACTTGCTGTCTGCCCCCACACTGTTCTTTTCCTAGTTTCACCTACCTGTATTGCCATAAGTATAGGCCTCCATCTCCCAGCAACTCATGCAACTGCTGTACACTGACACACTATCACTAGCATGCATATTGTGCCTCTTGAATTTAACAAATCTTTTGCTTATTATTACTGCTAGCTCTTCCATTTCTTAGAAGGTCAAGCTCACGTATGATGCAGGTACGAACGTAGGTACATCAAATGAAACCTTACAAAAATTACCAGCTAATTCAGAGCAGATAGGTTCAGTACAGCTTTGTTGTGTCAGCATACTGCCCAATAAGACTCGCTGTGCCTACTCATCCTCTATACCGATATCAGAAGTACACAAATGGTGCTTCATCAGCTGAATACACATATAATATCCAATGACAATTATCTTTACGACACTGTATCTCAGACTATACAAATGGCAGAGTGACATGTGAAGGATTTTACAGCGGCAGTGACCAACCAGGTGCCTGTGATGTGTGTGACTACCAAGTGTGCATTCAGGCATACCACACTCTAATCTTGATCGGGTACCTGAAGAGTTACACTAACAAAACACTTTTCCTTTAGTGCTGTAAAAGGAAGGAGGCTGTAAGGATCCCAAAGTAACTGCATGACTTGATGACAGTAACACATCATCAGATAATTCACATAAAATAAACTACAGACATGATGTCAGTATTAATGTTTTTTTATTGTACAAATATTACGAAGAAACATGAGGAGTCGAGTTAAAAGTTCCTGAAAGCATAAAAACAACACATTACTCTCTATATCTACATTTAACAAACACCAGGAAATTCAAATACACTCAAGACTAAACACAACTTTATTTTGCAGATACAAACAGCTGCAAGTGTTGACTAACGACAGTGACAATCAGGCTAACCACTAAAGTACAAAACGGAAATGTTTACAGCTGCACTGATCTCTAACCACAAGCACAACTGTCAACATTTCCTTTTTATACAGTTGTGATCAGCCTGATGATGCGTCATTAGCCACAACACATCACCCATTTTATCTGTAAAATAAAGATGTGCTTAGACTAAATGTATTTACATTTCTTGTTACATCACACAAAACTAGGATCAATCACACCGTTCTTTATCAGCAGTACTTGCTCAACTTGCAAAACAAAGGTGACTGTCTACAACAAAGAAGTTTTGTTTAACAGGGCTGTTTGTTAAGTCCAAATTTACTCTTGCAGATACTGAAAATGTTGTACAGCAGTCAACTGAAGCATCCCAAAAATGAATACAATGTTTATCGTTTTCTCCTCTTTCAAACAGTCGAAAATGTCCACTGTAGTGTCCAATGCAATCATGTACCTTCTATTACCATCACCTTGAACAATTTTACTGGCAAATGGACAAACTAACAGGTTTGGTTCAGTGCCTTTACACACCCCAGCAATGTCACAACAGCATGCAAGAAAAACTACTTTTCAGATTAGATGATTTGCCAATTACGTCAAGTCTGGACACAAACATTTTGCATCATGTCACAATTCTGAAGAAACTCTGTCATCATAATGTAAGAATATGTTTAAAAATACAGAAACATAAGAAATAAATCAGTTATTAAGGCACATGGGACAGTGGAGGTACAGGTCCACTCATACTTAATTTTCACAGCAGACAAAGTTGCACAGTCATCTTCACATCCCGCTTGCTTTACTCCCATCCAAACTGTTTCCGTTACCCACCGGCCCCATAGCCAGTCTGGACACTTTCAATACACAACAATCCCCTGCTCCTGACGTAAATCAAATCATACTTTGTCCATCAGTTTTGGGGCCCTGTAGAATTTTAGCATGTTGAAGAAGGGTCCAGCACTGGACAGACATGACAGTAACAGAAACACCAATTCAGTAAGATAACTGCAAAAACCACAACATACAGCCTTGCTCTGTGAGAAGTAAGGAAAATATTGTAATGGCTACGGACGTTCCTTCATTCAGGCGTGTGTACGTAAACGAAAAATCCTTCAACACAATAAGAAACAAATTTCCAGCTGCAGTTCTATTTCCAGGCAACATATCAAATGCTCAAAGTCGGATGCATACCTTGCCAACACTCCATCCTTCTTCGTGAGTCGATTTATGCAATCATCTGATTCTCCCTGAAAAAACAAGCATTACTCAAAATCACTTTAATAAGTTCCTCTATGGAGGAGAAAGTAACAGGCAGTGAATTGTACTGATGAATAGTGAAGTTACAGCCTACTGTCTCTTGCAATGTGGCATCCAGTGCGCATGTTATATAACAATATTGACCAGTGTTAAGTTTATACAGCACTGGAGTGACAGAGGAATGCATAAGTAAGGAGCAACAGTGGACAAGTGGCAGGCTCTTCTGAATGTGGCAGTGAACCTTTGGGGTCCATGAAATATGGGGAATTTCTTTACTCAATGATGAACTGTTAGCTTCTCACAAAGCAATTACAATATGGTGAGCAGGTGTGATCTGTTGTATGCAGAAATGTCCAAGAAGCAGAATTTGAGCACGACGGATGAACTGAGCCCTGCAGGTGGTTGTGTGAGACAAAACTGACAGGTGCTATCACATGCAAGGTACTTCACAACAGCTTACCATCCGTCTTATGGCCCCACATATAGCGTACATCTTTGACGTCTCTGTCATCCGTCCTGTTTGTGGATCCACGTCAGCAATATTAATTTGGATTGAAGCGTGGTCTTTAGCATGGATAATCCGGTTGCTTGCAGAGCTGAAATACAACTGTTCATGTGAATTCTGAGGTTTTCATGGTAACAACTACAAGGAAAATGAGACAAATGTCTTCTGTGATGTGGCATTCAGTTCACACCTACCAAACAACTCAACATCACATCCTGTAAGGCAGTTATTAGCAAGGCTGTCTTTAAGTTAAAGTGCACACTACCATATGGGTCCTCCTAACCAAAACTCCTGAACAACAAAATCATGGCTACACCAAATACGCACAAAATATTAACTTCTTTTACACCAGTCAAGACGGCATTACCAACTGAATCGCACACACCTCTCACTGCCGTTTATTACTGTCACTTTCTGCTCATATTCTTAACTGCTATTATACTAGTGAATAACACACACACACTCTACATCATCAACCATATCCTATCATACACACAGATTCTTACTTCCCTCAAACTGGATTTTTAAACAAGGTGAAATGTAAAGTACAGCCTGGGCAATCTACTACATTTTGTGATTATACAAAACACTGTTCATTTATTTGACATGCACAAAATAGCATTAAAAAATGAAACAACCAAACAACAGGGATTATATTTTGAGAAATGCAAGGTCAAAGAAGTGATATTCCCTTCAACAGGGTGTGTAACAGGTCAGTGAAATACTTGTTTCAGTTGTCTTCAAAATGGAAGTAATTAGAACTCCACACTGCAAGTACAGAAATTTATACAAATTTCAAAGACATCATTCCACAAAGTGATTTTTTAGGGTTTCACATATGCAGCACCCCCAGAAAGTAAGAACCAGTCTGGTTTAAAAAGTGTTTAAAGAATTTTTAAAAAATATCTTCATTGCAACAGGTTGGTACCTGCATCAAACTACTCTACGCACTTGTCAGATCATGGGACAAGCGTTTGTACACCTTCATAGAAAACAGTTTTTGCCAAGCCTTTCAGCCAGTCCTGCACAATGCGTTTTGTCTCCTGGTCACTCCTCAGACTCTGGGTGGGTGGCCGAATATTTCTTGAGGTGGAGAAACAAGTGATAATCACTAGCTGCAAGGTCAGAACTGTGCAGGATGTTTGAAAACTTATCACATAAATTGTTTGCCTGCCCACTTCATTCCTAATCATATACATTCATCCTGCCTTCTTTGAAAACCTCACATTCCCTTTATTCATTGCATCTTCACCATACATTTCAACAATCTGCCTGTGAATTTCCGCCAGACAAATATTTTTGAGTTCAAAAATCATATCGCCGACTGCACTAATTACAGTAAATTGGGAAAAGAAAATTATAACACCCTACTATGCAATACACGTGTTTCCCAACATATAAAAGATAATTAATATTGGACGTGCACACATCACTTGCACTGGCGCTATTACAGATCGGTTCTCCATTTCTGGACACGCCTCTTATCAATGAGTCCAAAACTATTATACCTTCCAGGTACAAACAATGGTGTGATAACTACTTTCACTTAACAATTAGGGTCAGACTGCAGCCAGTAATAATTTGAAATAGTATAACCGCTCTTCTTCCATCATCAGGGGGCAACTGTGACGTGACCCTAATTACGGATGCAGAACCCATCTCCAGAACGTTACATACGAATATTTTTACATGGCTTCTTCTTAACATTTAATAACCAGCATAAGACTACTACCGAACTGTCTGATCACGGCCACAGCTCGCCGTTTATGGCTCGCATCTACTATAACTTACATGAACTTCTTACTAGCGCCTGTTAACTATATTAACACACAGAGTAAAATGTGTTTAGTTGTGTGCCTCCACTAAATGGCTTGCCCGTTAAGGTTAGGTTGTCTTGCTATGGCAGCTGTGCTCATAGTAATCGTTACATGTACGGTGGGGGTGACAACAGTGACACGTCACTGAAATTTAGGCAAATTTTGTATAAAAACCATGAGAGATTTTAACGCATTGCCGTAAGTTTATACACGTGTTTAACTCACCACTTTCTAGGACAGTACAGATCAACGAATTCGCCAGCGTCGTTTTCCATGGCGGAAACTCTGAAAACATAAAGGAATTTGAAAGGTTCACTGACTCAAGAGGAAATACCAATAAACAATATTTCAACACATAGTAACCTTTCTTAAGCGTTGACACTCAAAATTACGACAACCGCACAACACAAGGCCACACTTCTCAGAAAGCGGAAACGAAGAGTCCTTCCGGTTCTGGATATCCACGGATACATAAATACATCGAAATACTACGCTATCCGTGACGACGATGTTGCCATTCCGTATCGTACGATCTCGAACATCACATGATGAGTGCACTCAAGATCGCGTGGAGAGAGACAACTGTGCTGGAATTGAATGTTGACAAGCATTCGACGGAGTGAACGAAAATTGAATTTGCACACTTCAGAGGAACAAGAACGCGGTCGCTCAACGACTTGTAAAATTCTCATTTTTTAAAGGAACGTAATTTAGTAAATAAAATATAAAATATTACGAAATCCGATTAAGTCGTACCAAACCCTGTAAGCTGATTTCAGTGCACGCCAATGTAAATGAAGCGTGAGGATGTTTCGTATAGTAGGTAGCAAGGATCATCGAAAGTAATTAAAATACTTCCTTACACACAATAATTCAGTGCGTTTTTCCGCAGACGTTAGAAATTTCTGCTCCTACGACGACCAGATGCGGTTTCGATCGTGAATCCCATTACCAATATGTAATTTATAATGCAGTGTTAATTACATTAATGAAAGTGCCAGTTTATCTTCTCTGTGTGTTCTGGCGTATTTGTGTTATGTGAAATCACTAGCACTAAGTTACTGCACAGAACAGAGCTAGGGAAGAATAAATATAAAGAAAATTCCCTCATTCCATAGAATCCAAAGTTCATTATTGTGTGCACAAATCTCGCCACCTTTCCCTCTACTGAGCCATATAAATCCATCCCACGCCCTCGTATCATATTTCTTTTAAGACCCACTTGAATATTATATTATCTACGCTTAAGTCCAAATGGCCTTGTCTTGCAGGCGTCTCCGTCACAATACTACACGCTCATTTCTTCTCCTCCATTCATGCCGCATGCTCCGCCCATCTGATCCACCTCATCTGGATCTCTGAATACATGTTTAAAAGTACAATAATGAAGCTTCTCATTATGCAATCTTCTCCATTCTCCGGTCACTTCCTCCCTCTTGATCTCAATATCTTCGTCAGCACACCTGCCCATGTTCTTCCTTACAAATGGCAGGAATTTTCGCACCCATACAAACCAGCAAGCCGCTTATAATTCTGTGTATTTTAATCTATCTTTTAGAAAGCAAATGGGACGAAAAGAGATTGTGGATCAAATGGAAGCAGACATTCCCTCAATTTAATTTGCTCTTAGTTTTTAATTTATGCAATTTTGATTTGTTAGTGTCGTTAGCCAATAAATCAATGTCGCTGTGGTATTGCAACGGTACTCCTGTGATTGCGTGTAATGGTGCACATGCGCACGCTGCAAGAATGCCAGATTCTGCCGGTAGATGGGTTTGCCAATCGTAGTTACTCTTCGCTCGCTGTCGTCATTTCTGTTAAAAATGCTAATTTAGAACCGCCATTTAAAACCACTATTTTTCCCGTATTGGATACAACAACAGCGCTACACAATTAAAATGTACGCATTCCCAAGATACACCGCTAGATGGCAGCGAAATGTACTGCACGTTGCTTCCATGTGCTCCGACACAGACGTGGACAAGTTGTAAAATGTCCGTGGATGGGACGGTCTGGACTTGGACTGGCAGGTTGCTCATTTCACGCCTACCAACCGCAGCGTGAGGCCAGCAGTCCAACTGCTGTGCAGGCAGAGTGCCAACAGCCTTGGTATTTTCGCGCTATTACGTAACAGGTGCTAAATCATATACGTCACACGATGGAAAGTATGGTATGCTGCTCCAAGCTCGAAAGCAGGCCGCAACATAGCCGTGCCGTCTGAGACAATATGTCGATGAAGGTGAGTTGATGCCTTCGATTACACGCTGGTGCATGTAAACATTTTTTTTTAACTCTGGGACAATTTTTTTTTACTTTCTGTGTTATTTGTATTTGTGGAAACTGCATGGTAGTGTCTTTGGTATTGTAACAGTGCTGTTAACCTACGAAGGTGCTAGGCCGGAAAATGTGATTGTGGCAAATCGGGAAAGCCTGGGTTTGTATTGTGTTGTTGTGAATGTCTTTGTTATTGGAAGGTGTCTTGGGCACGGAAACTTCCAGATATTGGCAACATTTTGCATTGCTTGTCGGTCCTGTGAGTGGGTCTTCGTGGTTCCATCGTCAGTGAATTTTTGTTCGTCACCATCTCTGTTCGTTTTATGTCAGCTTGTTGCTGACTGTACTGCCAAATTATCAATAGTTATTGTTTAATTCAAACGCGCGACAAGTTTCCGTTGTCTTGTAACAGTGAACAGCAGGTACGGAAAGGACGTAACGCCACCCGTACAGTACATCCGTGCGTTACTGCCGATTGCCGTAGTTTCGGCAAGCAGAAGGTCACCATACCGAGTGACACGCAAGTGAGACATGTTGAGGACCGGGAAGGCGCAGACAGTGATTCTGCGCACAGTCGAAATAAATTCGTTGGTGTTGAGTGCAGTTAATTGCGTCTCTCTCGGTTTGCGAAGCACCACTGCAGTAATTAAATGTTATCTTCCCCCTCACGGCAGTGCCATACAGCAGTACAGCTTACTGCCAGCGGTGCCAGTGCCATACAGTAATACAGCTTACTGCTAGCGGTGCCAGTGCCACACCAGTAATTCATTTCCATGGTCGCCGAGAGCGGGCTTGGGCCTGCAACAGGGCGGACCGGCTACAAATCTTTACGTTAAATTGGAAAGATCTGTAGCTTGGGCTTGGGCTGGAAGGGTTAATTTGTACAGTCGACAGATTATGGTACACATGCAACACAGTCGGACCGGTAGTTTGTACCGGCTTCACCCCCCCCCCCCCCCCCCCCCTTTTTTTTTAACTATACACCATATGACCCCGCCCCCTCGGCGCCGCCCCCCGGCACAAACAACA
>Ga0123357_10009605_pt1 | contig 12223 bp, 9 predicted proteins | sample TergutEmb28metaG_FD_89873 | JGI IMG/M metagenome (GOLD analysis project Ga0123357, IMG submission 89873) | Embiratermes neotenicus P4 segment gut microbial communities from Petit-Saut dam, French Guiana - Emb289 P4 | ecosystem: Host-associated > Arthropoda: Insects > Digestive system > Gut ...
AGAATATATGCCATGTTTAAAATATTCAGTACCTATATTTGTTGAACAAATATATAAAATGCAACATTTAGAGCTTAGCGGTGCAGTACGACCACTATAGTGGTCGTTAGGCGTCAAAGGGTTAAGTAAACATTTTCGATTACAGATTATTTAGTATGTTCGATGGTAAGTATTTGTACTTGTGTTTGTGTTTTTTACAAAAGAATAAACACGGAAAATTTGTGGTAGAACAGGGGATAAGGGAGATATTTGGTCTGAAGACAGAAAGAACAGCAGGCGGATTAACAAAATTGTACAGTGAGCAGTTGCATGATTTGTACTGGTGAGTAAATGTTGGTGGGAGGTGAACTGAAAGACAGCGGGACAGATGCGGCAAGAGAAAGGACCTGGAGAAATTAAAAATACACACACAAATTCAGTTGGAAACCGTTAGAATAAAATGCACTTTGGGAGATCTAGGGCTAGAAGAGATGTTAAAGACAACCTGATGAACTGGACATGAACGACTGAAATTACAGTTGGCTTCGACTAAGTAAAATTTAATTTCTTCCTTCGCTATAAAATTTCTGCTAATGGAACAAACAAGAACTGAGGATTAAAAATCTTTAAAATTTTACAAAATTAGACTGAATCTTATTAAGTCAGTTGGACATTAATTCGGTCTCAATGTGCTTACGGCTTTGTGTCTGCATCTGACCTTGTGACAATTCACGTGACCATTACGAGGTCGTTTCGAGATAGGTGTTGTGGTAAAGTTTGTAATTGGATACACGTATATATAATTCAAACGTCACATGACAGACAAAACATAACATTGGCGATTTTGAAACAGCTGAAATGTGGAAAGGCAGATCGAACACTTTAGACAGAATGCGGCGTGAGAACACACTTGTGAATTTTGGCTTGAAAGAAATGTGAAATGGATATGAAATCTTAGTAGCGAAAGGTGAAGGGAAACTGCTAAAACATTTGGGAATATAGCTGTCATTTTGAGACAAAATATTGATGTAAGTAACTATGCTCCAAATATATTTTACACAAATTAAGGCATGTAATTTAGATGCGAAGAAAATTTCTTTTAATATTATCAACAAAAACACATTTCGGTAATATTCCAGCGCGTTCTCCACAAAAAAGCTAAACATTAAATTCTCTTCAGATATCACTCCATGAAACCTGCTATACAATTATCAAATTTCGCTGCAGTTTACTGACTCCAGCTTCACAGTTCAGGCAGTGCAAACATTTCAAACTGCACGCAATTCACACCAAATACCGAAACACACTAACCTTCACCAACAGCGCTGTACCAATCTGCACTGCAGCCAGCCCACTCTTTACCGTACATCTCAGTTCCAGACACTCGCACAGCCTTCACAATCTGCTGTTCATTTAACTGCAAACGTAACACCAACGGGAACTTTGTACTGTGCATCATCATCTCGGCACTAGATACAGGTGAAATGTTCGGCTCACTTTCAAACCGCTTTATCCCAGGGGAAGAAGGCTAGTACGTACTGACCGAGAGGCTGTTTGGGACACAGAGCCAGTCCGAGAATTCGAACCTGAATCATCCAGCTAACAGCCTCGTCCGCAGACCGACTACACCGGTTTCCTTCAAGAAATCTCAAGTTCAGGAAGTTGGTAACGTACTGATAAACGCTTCTTGAGTTCATTCTGCAGTTTTATTTACCACTCCTGCCAGGTTTGGGCTTTATTTATTTTATTTCATCGTACGTTTTTGTCAGTAAGGAGTGAATGATATACTGAATGTCAGTAAGGAGTGAATGATATACTGAATATCAGTTAGGAGTGAATGATATACTGCATGTCAGTAAGGAGTGAATGATATACTGAAAGTCAGTAAGGAGTGAATTATATACCGAATGCCAGTAAGGAGTGAATGATATACTGAATGTCCGTAAGGAGTGAATTATATACTGAATGACAGTAAGGGTTGAATGATATACTGAATGTCAGTAAGGAGTGAATGATATACTGAATGTCAGTAAAGGCTGAATGATATAACTAATGTCAGTAAGGAGTGAATGATATACTGAATGTCAGTAAGAAGTAAATGATATAATAAATGTCAGTAAGGAGTTAATGATAAGCTGAATGTTGGTAAGGGGTGAATGATGTACTGAATGTCAGTAAGGAGTGAATGATATACTGAATGTCAGTAATGAGTGAATGATGAAATGAATATCAGTGATAAGTCAATACTAGAGAATAACTGTAAGGCGTTAATAATAGAATTATGGTAAGGGTGAGGTAAGATTACATTAAATAACTTTTTTTTCTGCTAATGAAAATACTAGATGATGCTAATTATGATGATAAAGAGAGTGCATCATCAGCCGTGTCAATGTCAACAAGGTGCGTGCCTTCCTCAGGTTGCGCTGGATGAAATGGTCACCAGATATGGATTGTAGCTGGTAAAATAGAGTAAACAGCAGCGGACAACCGACAAAGGGTGTGGTATAATTTGGTGGCAGTGCGTCTTGCTAACAACTCAACACCCTAACAGCTTATAGCGTAAATGAATACTTCGCAAATCTTTAGATTGGGACTGATCGTTTGGAACAATGTAAGGAATGAGAATTGGACATGAGATTTGGCAAATGGAAGGTAATTAGCGGGCAAGGGTCTAGGCCATGGATATTATTAAAATGGATATCGAAGGAATATGATGGCGGGGTTTCAAAATACTTTGATGAAAATTTAGGCGCTACTCGACGTGGGAAATTGCTTGAGAAACTGGAAAATATTAGTTTTCAAGAATGGCTGTGCTACACGTAGTTCGGTAGTTGGTTAGTTAGTGAGTTACTAGTCCTTAAGACGCAGCAGAAAGACAACTCCCAGAAACACACACAGAACTGTAGAAATGAAATTCCTCTTACAGCAGTTACATATACATTGAGGTTTGAATAAAATTAGAGATAATGTTGGTAAATGGGGAGAACAGATACGGCGGGTGGAGAAAGAAATACTGAATGTCGCCGTTTGTTGCAGCGTGCAGGAAGACGAGACAGAGAGAGGCAAGTTGACAGTTGTGAGGGAGCAGGAAAGGATCGAATGGACTTTGGCATGAAAGGAATAATTATAATAATAATAATGTAATTTAGGCTGCAGAAGTAAGGACCAACAGAACACCTGACATTGTGACTCACACAGACCAAGAAGATAAACGTTCCCAATAAGCAGCGCAACTGCACAATGCAGCGTGAATTTAGTACAGACAGCAGCAAAATGCGATACACAACACAGATCAGCTTGCTGCTGCAGCAATGTAATTACGTAGCTTGCTGCAGAAGAGTGGTACTGCGGACTGCTTACAGAATGTCACTGATTTGGCGAAGCGCTACACAAACATTACATCAATTCGCAAACTGCTATGGCAAAATTCGTGCTAACATTTAAATTTTTAATTTTTACAAGGAAGAAAATAATTAAACCGAAATAAAACTGACTTCTTAATAAACAGAAAATTAAATTCGGTAAATTACAGAAACGTTGACATTTGTGGCTCTGCTGCCATTCACGGTGATGGCTATGGTCTGTTGGGTGTGACGCCGTACACACTTGCAGATATTTACTGGCACTGACGAGGAACAATTGTACGGCCACTGTACGCGTAGAGGAATGAACGTGGCAACAGAAATTTGTCCGCAGGTTGTAACAAAATGCACGGCGTCACGTTCCAATAAACATTTGCTTCAGGTTAATAATCAAAGCAGTATTTTGTTTTGAAGTTGGATGATTACATGACTTTTAAATACCAATGCACTTCTCTTTGCAGATGACTGCGGCCGACATGGCTGTTAGCATGCCGCAGCTGCTGTTGCTGCTGACTGCGGTTACTCAAGCTGACGTTGCGCTGTAATTCTGAAATTGGGTGGGGAAGCCATTTGTAGAGAAAATCGTGCCGTTATTGGTACAATGTAGAAAAATATTGTAGTGCGGTGTAGGCTAAAGATTGCAACACAGAACGGCGCATGCGCATTACATATTTAACGACAAAAACTCAACAGCCATATGTTATAGTTATTGCTTCTCCAATGTAACAATGTTTGCACGGACGCGCCTCAAAGTTAAGCTATATGTACATTGCCTGTATTATTTGTTTTAATAATGTACAGTGATACCTCGGCTAACGAGTGATCTTGCTAATGAATTTTTCGGCTAACGAAAATTTTTTCGTTGTTTTTCGGACTCGGCTAACGAATGCTTTAGTGGATGCGCGCGTTAATATAAAGAAGCAAACATGAACGGTCGGGCCATTCCACGAGCTTAAGAGAATTTCAAACAACTTTTTTGACTTCTCCTTTAGCAAAGAGACAGAGGCCAGCTACTGAAGAAAAGTAGTCTTACCTTGAATAAACTTTGAAAATTTGGAAGAAGAATAGTAAAAACTTTGTGTACATATTTTCAGTTTAATAGTATAAAGTGTACTGTATAATATATTTTCAGTATAATAGTGCAGAGATCATCAGTTTTTCATTCAACTTTCCATTCTCCTTCATCCAACAGCGTAGCTGTTCATCTCAGCCTTCGGTGAATTTTTGCCCTTTCATAGTGTGCTGTTTACTATTTTATAAAACTTATCTTTAAATAGTGGCGAGCATCCAGAACGAATTAAACGATTTTCTATAGAAACCTACGGGATATCACGTTTCAGCTAAGGAATGTGATTCCGGAACGAATTATCTTCGTTAGCCGAAGTATAACTGTACTATATATATATATATATATATATATATATATGAGTATATACATTACCCAATGAAAAAAAGATCTCGTAATTTCAAGGCATTGTTAATTATATACTGAATTATTTTAAGTCAAATCCTGAAGATGGCATCAATTAAGCCGAAAAGTGTAGCTGATATATTCTGTTAAGTTGTTCATATAAACTAAAATTACACTGCTATTAATCATTGAACCTACACAATGGGGATGCCTCAAATAAAAATTATAGGCTGCTCTGGATTATTACGTAAAGTTAATTGAATGGTGAAACGCAAATAATTAGTTTATTACAACATGTTTCCATCAACACAACTAACATTTAAGTATAGCATTAATGCAGCATGTTGCGACTTGTGACAGTCATCATCAGGCTGATCCATGAACCGTTTCACATTTCACAGGTTTTATTTTGTGCATTTGGGATCCCATATGCCTTACACCGTATAATATTGTGAGGTAACTTATCTACGAATACTATTGTATGTAACGTTAGTCACGTGGTGTGAGCGATGTGTCGCATCGCTCACACCACGTGCTTAACATTATGATACTGTACTTCAGTGGGTATTGCAGGTTAACAGGTGCTGTGACACAGCATTTCACAATAAATGAACACAGTCCAAGAACAAGTTTACTTTCAGTACAACTATATCTGCATGCATCTGAACTGCAAAGGTACCCACTGAGAAGGATTGGCTACTCTGCAAGAAAGTATCAGTCTACAAGTTGTGAGGTGCTGCTTGAGATTGCAAAATAACTGATCTTGCATTTACAGAACAGTCAGTCAGCAAATTGAGAACCCATTGTACTGAACTCAGAGCGTCACTGACTCGTGCATATGACCCCCTATGGCAATCTGAATTGGTAAAATATTAGTACCACATTCATTTTTTGAAACAATCTTTTATATGCCGTCCTAAAACTGTAATAATCGTTTATAACTTTAGCTTCATTGCAGTCCATATCAGAGATTCATGTTAACAGCCACAAATACAATTTTACGACGGACAATTGTTGCTTCAAATGTTCCGTAATACTTTCTGAATTTAGCTCAAAACATTCTATCTGCTCGCTATAGCAATATGCATCACCACAGTCAACTGTACCAAAACACACTTCACTAACTCCACACAACACACTAAACAATCCCTTCCCACCATATTGCAGTCAGTTAAGCTCTGTAACAGTCTCTCAGTATTCCGCACCACCGCACTGTACCGTCTGCAATATCATAACAATGGTTAGTGTCTGTCCAGTTCTTAATGTCCACTGCACAACACAGTCTGTTAATATGGACAATATACTGTTCTAACATATTCATTTGATTCGTCTTTTACCTCTAATTTACACACACAATACAGCCTTCCACTCCGCACTGTATAAGGATGCTTGTCCCTTGTTTTCAAACTAAATGCCTTGTGATTATTCATAATTCTCTACAGTGCACCTAAATCTTCCGTACTTTTGGATTAAAACATCCGTAATGTTAACCCATCCGTATGGTTCCCACCTGAAAGAAACATACCTGTTGTGACGTAAGGTCGATCTAACAATTAGTTCACCGATTTTCTGTCATCAATTGTGTCCCAAAGGTCTAGAAATGCTGTCAGCCTATTTGTATGTAATTTCTGCAGTTTATGCCCATTCTTAACAGCAACATTTACCTTGTCTTGTGCCACAATTTCGCACTCTTTATCTTCTGATAACATTCTGATCTCCCTCTGCTTACTGTTTCATCACCTTATCCCCTATATACTGCTTTATCTGCTCAGTTCTGTTGTCACAGTGATCCTTACTTCGCTTCTTGCCTCACACTAAACTTCCCTCCCGATCTGGTGAGATGTTTGTAACCCACGCTTTAACTCAACCACGTAGATACTGCAATTGTATTGCGGGCTAGGATCGCTCCGAAGTGCTGACAGCAAGGTACAATGATGTCAGCAGGTTAACTCACAGGACTGATTACATCGGTGATCATGCAGCTCATTTAGTTTCCTCTTCAACGGCTCTAGTTTTTCTTAACAACACAAGTGAGAAATGAAAATCTACATCACTCGGTGCAATCCAAGTGAAAACTGGTGAAAGACAACTGGTACCGAAGAGAAATCAGACACAATAAACTGACTCAAAAAAAGGTGGAAAAAAATGTTACTCAATCCAATGTTAGGCTTGGTCATAGTAGCATACTGACAATTCATGATAATGTTCGCAGAATTAAGGAAAGGGCTTGGTCTGAAAAGAAAATGTTTTTGTAGCAAGACTAACATAGTCGTATTGGAATGAACAGTACCAATAATATATGATGTAAATTTCTTACATTTTTAATGCATCATGAATAAATAAAAACATTGTAAAATAATGTATTTATATTGTATATAAATGTATACATTACGTATATAATCTATAGTTCCCTTATGCCCACTAGTGGTATAATCATACAACATATAGGATGAGGCTGTCAATCCACTAACGCATAAAAATGCACTATTTAAAAAGAGAGTTTTGTGTTCAATTTGTGTGACGTTCTCCAGCAATGAAACCCTGCTGTAAAACAAGACCTGCCTATATTACATCTCCTCATCCTCCTCCTCCTCCACCTGCTGCTACTCCAGCAGCCACCAACACCACTGCCACTGCTGCTAATAACATTCAACTCAACAGAAGAAAATTCTTTGTAGTAAACTCTAGTTTGTCTTGCTTAAACCTTAAGGAATAACGTCTCTTCTTCTTACAAACAAAATTTCATTTTAAAATTTTAAGTTTGAAATTTCAGAAATGACTTACATTAAATGTTGGAGAATATTAATAAGGTTATTAGGCATTTTTTCTAAAATACTAACTAAAGCCCTTAAGCTTTATCTCTGAATAACTGTGGACAACAGTATAATGCTCTTGAACAGTTTGAAGTTATGAAACCTAAAGATTCACTGCCACATTTACAAAAGCACAACAACACATAAGCTAACTGTAACTATGTCCTCAATTGCACATCCACTATAATAAATTTTTCATGCATACCTATATCTTCAAAGTGGTACGTTTGTTGAACACGATCCAGTTCAGTACCATTTAGTCAATCATCACATGAAAGAGTGAAGGCAAATAAAAATTACTAAGTTACTTATATGTGATCTCCATTTAGTGTGTCTAAATGACTTCTTGTCCAATTTCTCCTACATCACTTTGCACACACAAACACACACACAATCGATTACACCATCTTTGGAATATGTTGAATCTCAACAATGAATATGTTGATGTTTTATTAGACACCATGTTCAATGAATACATAATAACACTGATCAGTTATATGCACACTCAACACTGCACGTGCAGATGTGTTACGTGAAGACACTTTAGAGTGAATGCCTTATTTCACACATCACAAGTAGAGGGGCATTCACCGTCATGTATGCGTTGATGTCTTATGAAATTGCTCTTGTCACTAAATGCCTTATTGCACACATAACAAGTATAAGGTCGCTCACCACTATGTATGTGTTTATGTCTTATCAGATGTCTCTTGTCACTGAATGCCTTATTACACACACAACAATTATAAGGGCGCTCACCACTATGTATGCGTTGATGTCTTTCAAGACTGCTCTGTTGACTGAATGCCTTCTTACACACATGACAAGTATAAGGGCGCTCACCACTATGTATGCGCTGATGCCTTATAAGACTGCTCTGTTGATTGAATGTCTTATTACATACTTCACAGCTATAAGGGCGCTCACCACTATGAATGTGTTGGTGTCTTATAAGACTGCTCTTTTGACTGAATGCCTTATTACATATTTCACATGAATATGGCCGCTCACCCCTACGTATATCACAGGAATATCTGCATTCAGCACTGTGTACATGAAGTTGCTCATTAAGAGTACCCTGGTAAAAACACAAACGTTAAACATTAGGATATATTGTGATAGATATAACAAGTATTTTATAGCAATTTATGCATTAACTAAAAAATCCATTGCATTTAAAAATTGTGTTATTTACTAGAGTGCATTAGATAACCAACAATTTTTAGTAGTGTTCTACAAAATGCAATATGGAACATTCCTTCAACAATCAAGGAAAATTAAAGGTTACAAATATTTTCACCACAGCAATTATTCAACACACACCATAAAAGACTACAAGTTGTTTTCACAGGTTCTGGTGAATGGATGAATTACATGTACACATTATGCCTGGGGCCAACAAATGTTCCAAAAACCTTCAGGTAAAAAGGTGAAGTGATCCCGTTACAGGGACAGTGTGGCCCAGAGGGTGGGTAGAGGTATAGCTCTACTCTTCCATGACTGCAATACTAGAAGGGGTGAGTGGTCAACAGTAAACCCCGGCCACACTTTACACCCGGGAAAGACACGGTACCCATTTTACAGAAGGCTGGGTGGGCCCCAGGGCCGGTCTGGATGGGTGGAAAATCTCGTCCCCACCGGGATTCGATCCCGAACCATCCAGCGCATAGTCAGTCGCTATACGGACTGAGCTACCCGGCCCCAAAAACCTTCAGGACATTTCAAAACACTAGGTGTTGGAATAGTGACATAAAGGACATTCACAACTTGAAATTTAGGCATTAACTGGGTATTTTAACACTATTTGAAAATACCATATGTCTGTCACCTCACCCAGACCTGCAAGTGACCTTCATTGCTGGTGACACTTGAAATGCAAGGTCCAAATGTTTTGGAGGCTGTACACATAGAACTCAAGACTGTTAATATGGCAAAAAAACATGACATTCTAAGTGTGTCAAAATATCTTGCAGGATATCAAATGTAAGTGCATATTAAAGCTTGCCTAGCAAGGGGAAATAAAACCAGGTTCTGGAGGCAGGTCAAGAAGACATTTATACCTGCACTTGCGAATGCTAAGGCATATTGTCCTTTTAGTCTACTGTCCTTCATGCAGAAAATGATGCAAAACTTGATGAACAGGAATATGAAGGATGAAACATTGGGGCATGTCCCCTACATCTATAACAATTTGCCTATAAACCAGGGAAGTCCACAGAAACTGCAATGCACCATGTGATTACACATATACAGGAAGCAGTGGAAAACCAGAAGTTACCTTTGAGATTTCCTAGATATTGAGGGAGCTTCTGAGAGCACTTCATGTAACAACAAAGGTTGCCAAATGGCATGGGCTTGGAGACACACTGTAGTGATGGATTGGCTCCACACTGGGTGGCACACTCACAGGAGAAACACTAGAGGGGTCTGTTGCAAAGTGCTGTCCACAGAGGGGCATTGTGCTACCCCATGGCTGTAAAGCCTGTTTGTAGACGAACTAATAGAAGAACTCAGGAATGGCTGTTATACACTGGGGTAGGCGCTATTCTCATCGGTGGAAAATTCCCAAATATCATACCGCAGCTTCTTCAAGAGGCTTTGAGCATGGAACAAGAGTGTTGTGGTACAAGTCAATTATCAATCCAACCACAAAAGGTTCAGTACCTCGATCAATATCTAATAGAACCTTGTTACTTAGACATAATCAGTCAGCAGGACACTGAAATATTTCAAAGTGTGGGGCTGCTAATTGCATGAAGAATAGGGCTACAAAAAAAAGGTTCAGTACTGTCAAAGCGCACGGTTAACTACTGTGTCCTCCCTTCTTGTATTATACTATGTTCTATTCTATTCAATTCTGTTCTATAATCATGTTAAAGACACTAACAAAGCCTCATTAAGCCAAGTAGGTTTGCTGACATATTGTTAACATTTGCAGTTATTCCAATTAAACTGTGCTTTATCATGAATTTGATAGGAAATAAACAGCTAGGTGGATGTTACACTTATTTATACAGGGTGGCGCAAAAAGAATGCATGTTTTTGATAACTGCCTGCGATTTCTTTCTTTGGGGTTACCTCAAATCAAAAGTCTACGTTCGAAAACCTTGTACATTCGACGATATGGAAGTTTCCATTCGCGAAGAAATTGCAACTGTGCCACAAGACATGTTAGTAAATGTGATGCAGAACTCTAAGGAGAGGCTCCGGACGTGTGTACGGCAAGTAGGATGCCATCTTTCCGATATAATTTTCCGTAATTGAGTAATCAATGTAAGTAATCAAAACTGCTTTTATTACAGGTTGTTTTGGTGTTAACATAATTTTTTTATATTGAAAATAAAAAAGTTATAATTATTTGAAAAAAAATGCGTTCTTTTTGCGCCACTGTGTATAAAATGCCATGCTTAATCAGTATATTTAGGACACTTCATCAGTTGTCCCTGTTCACAGCCCAACAAGAAAAGCAGTCCACATATTCCAAATCTACTTCTTCAAAATACATTTCTCTATCATCCATTATTGGTTAAGACTTCCAAAAAGTCTCTTCTCTTCAGGACTGCATTCCAAATTTCAGAAGGTATATGACACACACAATAGAACACAAAACAAGAAATAGTTAAGTGTAATTTCATAATTCCCTTTTTGGGGCAATAAATGGCCTATAAGCATAAGCTGCCACCATTTTACACACACCCCGAGGCCTTACCTCATGTCCAGTCTTCACTGATGGAAATATTACAGCTTCTGGAATTTCATCCTTTATACAGGGTGCGGCAGAAAACCCTGACGGTTTTCAAAATGAAATAACACAATGAGGTTCCGCCTTTTTATGTGAAAGTTATCATCGGAAAACTCAGTATATGCCATTTCAAGTTTTGAAAAGTACGTCACTCAGATGTCTCCCACCATTTCTCAAATACTGCTTCACTCTTACTCCAAAATTTTCCATCACCTGAGGAGTCATCTGCTCCCGGATTGCCGCAATTTCTTCCCTTATGCTTTGCTTTAGTTCCGTTATGGTTCTAGGCTTAGAGATGAAAACTCTGCTTTTAAGAACCCTCCATAAAATGTAATCACAGGCGGAGAGATCAGGCGAACCTACTGGCCATGGAACATTGCCGCCACGGGAAATGACGTGTTGTGGAAAAGTTTCCCGTAGAACACTCACTGACGCCCTTGCTGTGTGGGCTGTTGCTCCTTCTTGCTGAAACCACAGTGATGAGAGATCGATCCCAAGACGAGTTAACTCTGGTTCACAGAAGTTGCATTGCATTGCCACATAGCACTTGGATGTCACAGTAACAGCTGCACCTTCGTTGTCTTCAAAGAAGTAAGTGCCAAAAACTCCAAACGATTCAATCCCACAACAGACAGTCAATCTTTCCCTGTGGAGAGGATGCTGATGGAGTTCTTGTGGATTTTCAGGTGCCCAGTAGTGATAATTTTCTTTGTTCATATAACCTGACAAGTGGAAATGTGCTTCATCAGTAATTAGGACAGTGTTGATAACACCATCATCATTCAGCATTTTGAGAAGTTGCTCAGAAGAAACCCTGCGGTTAGCAATATCCCAATCACTTAATTCTTGAACAATCGCAATTTTGTACAGATGAAAATTAAGATCCTTGTGCAAAATTCTCTGCCCGCTGCGATCA
>Ga0123357_10009606_pt1 | contig 12223 bp, 3 predicted proteins | sample TergutEmb28metaG_FD_89873 | JGI IMG/M metagenome (GOLD analysis project Ga0123357, IMG submission 89873) | Embiratermes neotenicus P4 segment gut microbial communities from Petit-Saut dam, French Guiana - Emb289 P4 | ecosystem: Host-associated > Arthropoda: Insects > Digestive system > Gut ...
CGGTGATCTGGTGTAAAATGCAAGATCATACGTGCTGTGAGATAAATTACATGTATTGTATCAGTTCATCCATTTTATGCAATTTGTATTAATGTAACATAATTCGGTGATCTGGTGTAAAATGCAAGATCATACGTGCTGTGAGATAAATTACATGTATTGTATCAGTTCATCCATTTTATGCAATTTTTATTAATGTAACATAGTCCGGTGATCTGGTGTAAAATGCAAGATCATACGTGCTGTGAGATAAATTACATGTATTGTATCAGTTCATCCATTTTATGCAATTTGTATTAATGTAACATAATCCGGTGATCTGGTGTAAAATGCAAGATCATACGTGCTGTGAGATTGCTTGTAGAAAAAATATATATGAAAATTGCACTGTGTTTTTATTCCGTAGAATACGTTTCGAAAAACCGGGGTGGGGGTGGTGGTATTTAATTGTATGAATTAAAATTCCTGGAATTTTAGTATATAACTGTTTTCTGTTTCGAAGATTTTAAAGTGAATATTACTAAAGTCTGAAAACAGTCTACCTTTCAGAGAGCAGAATGCTACGAAAGCTAACTTTCCGCAAAACGCAAAGTCTGTTTTGTTTTCTGAAATCATTTGATTTGGAAATGGAAAGGCTAATATAAATGCACAACTGTGAGGGAAGAAGTGAAATAAGATTTCTATTTTACAAATAAAGATATTATTGGGCCTCATTTAATTTCCCTGCTTGACACAACAAGCAACCTACTTAAAACGTTAAATAATTACAGTCTCGGTTCGTCAGGTCCGATTGTGTAAGCTGGTGTAGACACGACATCAGGTGTTTTACACGAAATTTGCATTCACCTGTTTCAGCTGCGTGAGAACTCAATTATGGTGCCTTCTACGAGGCATAACAGGACAGCCCGACCCGCTCTTGAACTGTCGGCTGTGCTAACTGCCACACTTGAGTGATACCGCTTACAAATAATTGACTGCGGCAAATTGAATCCGCAATTAGTCAATTTTTTTTTGTCGTTACTGTTTTGTGTCCGGAATCTGAAACATTAATGTGGGCGAAGTAACCAGTGGCGGTGAGGAAAAAGTGAAAGCTATTACAATTTTTTGAAGCAGGTGAAGGGGAAGTGACGGGGAGAGGAGGTAATCCTCCTCCGTTTCCTTCCCCGTCTCGCACCTAGTATTTGAAATAAAACGCAAAAAGAAGGAGAGGCACTAGCTGGGATGCGAAACTGTTCCCACCTCCATATATTTCCGAACAGAAAGTTTATAACTATATAAATAGGGAAGTGGGCAAGTGAATGGTATCATTTTGTGTGGTGTTGTTCGGTAGTAAAGTGCAGTACGATGGCTAATGCAGTAGGCTGCAGAGTGCCACTGTATCTCTTCATCTTAGGGGTGGCGTGTCTGATCCATGTCACAAATTCCCGGGATATTCGCCGTCGCGAAGCTGAAGACTTAGAAGCGTCGGGATCAGACCTGGTGGCTGCAGCTTCGCACCATGGTCACCACTGGTCCAAAGGTGGAGGCGACAGTCATCACTCTGACCATCACTCGAGCCATGGAGACAAGGGTGACAAAGGGTACAAGGGCCATCATGGATATGAGAAGGGCGAGAAAGGGCATCACGACAAGGCAGGACACAAAGGCCATTACAGTGAACACGGTGGACACAAGAAATCTCATCATGATGGCGGAGGTTATTATGGGGAACATCATAAGGGTGAAAAGGGAGAGAAAGGGCACAAGTATGGCGAACAAGGGAGCTATAAGAAGGGGCACTCAACAAAGGGAGCACATGAAATTCACAAACTCGATGAGTATAAGAAGCACAAAGACTTTTACGACGAACACCACGATGAGGGTCACCATGGCAAATATGGCGGATACCATCACGAACACGGTTCCAAAAAGGGAGGACACCATAAGGGCGGCCATCACAAGTCCGGATATCACGATGACCACCACGGTAAGAAAGGACATCACGAGAAGGGACATCACTTTGACGAACACAAGGGCCACAAAGGTTCCGGTGGCCACGAGTCACATCACGGACACCATTCGGACTATGGCAAGAAGGGAGGTCATGATGACCATAAAGAATGGGGCTACAGCCACGGACATGGTGGGCATGGCCATCATCGTTAAACTAAGTCACTTTCTGCTTTCTTATGGTCCCCTGTTCGAATGTATGCTGTGTTTTTTGTGTCTGAGCTGGGGCTTACGACTCCACAAATGGTGTTCATAGTATTTACAAGCGGCACAATTACTAACAGCTCGGTTTTAGAGTCGAAACTAATGGTCAAAACCTTCATGATAGTTTTCGGTTTTCCAAACACGTACAACACACATGTCATTTGCACCGAATGAAAAATCGTCTGAGCCAAGAAAAAAACATTGTTTTCCACGTAATCAAGGTCTACTAAGAACGCGAGAAGTTCAAATGAGGAAAGTAATATTACGTATGTGGCAAAAGTAGGAAAATATTTGCTTATTAAATGTTTTGTTTATTTAAACTTTTAATCTTTATGTTGTTATGAGTTGATAAGCCACGCATATTTGTAATCAGACTTTGCCTTGGACAGCCAGGTTTGTCTAAATTTGTACCAGATGCTCACAATCAAGCATTTCGCGATTCAATTGGCCTCTAAAAATCACCCTTTAGACGACTTAAATTGCCTGTGCAAAATTATATCCCACACACTGAAATGGTTTCGAACATTACCCTGTATATTGCAGTCGCTTCTTTGTCACTCTGTATTATTCACATATCACTGGGTGAAGTTTGTTATGCTCTTGTGTCTATATTGTTTTGTTTTTGTTATATTCTTTGTTATCGCCAAACAAAGTGCGTCAGGTAGCCTCACGATCTGAATATGGATGTGGGGCGATCAATAAATATTCATCCTATGAGTCAAATCAAACGTTATTTATTCAGCGTTTCGTTTCCATTATTTATCATTCCTTTACCTATTTCCCATTCTGTCCTACGTTGGCTCTACAAACAAGAGGGCAAATTTAATACTGCTTTCGGCCTTAATGCACGCAGACAGAGATAGACAGATTGTCGAAAAATAAACAGTAAAGTGTTTATTTTGTTTATAAAGTGGAACTAGACAGCTCTAGAATTAAGCCATTGCCAATGTAGGGCCTTCTGTTGTTGTTTCTTATGTATATTGCAGATCAACAATTGAAGTGCAGTGATTTCATGAATGGAGAATGGGGTTTACCAGAAGTATTTTCAAGATCCATCTAACATCACCCCTTCCTCCCTGCACAGCCCAAAATAAAATAAATGATAATTACAAGATTGATGTCTATGTGTGTGAACACGTAAATTGTATGTAAATGATACTTATAAGTTTGCTGTCTATGTGTTTAAACAGGCAAATACCGATTTTCCCGCCTTCTATCTGCACCTTCTTATGTAGACTTGTTTATTGGCGTTTCCCTCATCGGCAATAACCGCCCCCCCGTTAACACACTCTGAGCCAACAAATTAACTTTCAGAATTCGGATACCTTCAACACGTACACGGGGTCTCGAACACATTCGCGATTAGTACTGCCGCGTACAAGTTGATATACCTACAAGTTTCAAGGAATAAACTTCGACATGCACGTTTTCGTGTTATGGAGTTCTCCCTCCACCACTCCTCCAGGAAAATATCTACAGTTTAAACTGGAATATATTTCCACCAGTTTCCAAAAAATCGTAAAAATGAATGTTCAGCCGTAAATTTCACGTATAAAGTACACTCTTTTTAAATAATTGGATTTCGTTTCGTGACGTTTTTAAATTAGGCAGCAGCCATATTTGACCCCAGAGAAGAGAAATGCTGTGTCTCTTTTTATGTGCGGTTTACTGCATACTTGTAAACTAACATGAGGCAAAACTCAGAGTTGAACTGCTTCAGTTATTGAATGCAGCCACAACAAGCAATGGCATGGCATTTGAAGCCATCAAAGAAATAATCTGAAATATTTTAAAATAACAGAATCTAATAAACCTGAAAACAGTTTTCAAATCTATAGGTATAACCTGCTCAAACATGACCGTAAATTCATGAGATTTGAGGTGACTCTAAATATTACCCTTATCTGAATCATCGTGCCGTGTAGTGGGTTAAATACCGTATATTCTCGAATCTAATCAACACCTGAATCTAATATGCACTAGTTTTTGCCGATTTCTTAAACGAAAAAAAGTTAGTTCGCGGTTCTAATCCGCACCTGTCCTTCAACCGCCCCTTGCATACAAGGCAGACTGATTGAATAATATTGGATGTTACCAATGCTTTAACCGTTATCCAAATAACGCGCCGTTTGTGAAGTGGCTATTTAACTGCCAGTGGTACAAACGCACCACAGCTGATGATAGTGACTGGATGACGGATAACGATTCAGTTATGAGCGATGACGGCGAGTTTGATGAATAATAAAATATAAATATAATATAATATATATTATAAATAAAATAATAAATGGTGGTATTGTGTTGTTCTTACGGCACGTACAGTGGCTCTATCATTTTTACAAAATCCAGCTCACGATCGCAAATCTAATCCGCACGCGATTCTAATCTGCATCTGATTTTTTTTGGCCCTTTGAAACTGTAAAAAGAGTGCGGATTAGATTCGAGAATATATGGTATATGTCCTTCTGTCCTGAAGAAAACAGTAGCTGTTTCTTCGCAGTAGTTGGTGATTCTCTGATATAATAAGCGAACTGGCGTTAAAAATTCAATTAGTTTTATAAATTTAAGTTGTATTTTATATATTACTGAATTAGGTTTTACTTCGAATAAAGACCAAAATTATTACCAAATTTAATTCAGTGCACTAGAATTTATAGTGGCAATAATACAACAGGTATGGGGATTCATTTGACAGCTTTTACCCTTTGATTGCACAAGATTCCTTTTTCGATGTTTTGTTATGGAGGAAGGAGATTTTGATTAAAGTTTCAGCCTTTTACTCAGGTTGTCTTGACAAAATACGCGGTTGTGTTTGAAAATAAGCAATGTTCACTTTTTGTATATAATAAAGACTCGTCAAACACTCTCTTATTGCGTAAGATACTTTTTAACACAAATCTGTCACGCTATACATAATACATTTTAAATTAAGCATGAAATGGTATAAATATATTTTCATTTAATTTTACGTAATATAAAAAATGTTTGCAAGTATGGAGAGAAAAAGAGATGTCAAGAAAACAGATCTAGACACACTTTCACGTACTTTATAGCACGAGTTCCCACAGACTTGAAGAAATAAATGAAAGAGAATTAAAACAGCAAAACGAAGGCTGAAACAAAGACAATAAAAACTGTACATAGCGGAGGAATGCAAGAGAAAGTACAGAGATCATTTCCCTTTTGTTAAAATTCGAGATCATTGTGGAAGGCACAAGTGACTTGAATTAATGTTATCCATAAAAATACTATTTATTAATATTTTAAAGGAGAATTATTGTCATATGTATCTATGTTGTAACTTTTAAAAATCTACATTTCTCCAATGAGGTGCATTTCTTGTTTCCTATGATTCTCACAACGAATTTGTAAATAATTAAAGATCTGGTCTCTTTTTCCAATCCTGTATTGCTTGTGACTTGTAAACAAGTTTTATACATTGCTTAGATAAGCTTTTAAAAGGTAAAGAAGGCCTGGAGTGACCCAGAGGGTTCCAGGAAGTTACGTTCCCCAGATTTCATGACAACGGTACAGGATGTTAGTAAGGTTGTCAACCTTACACATCGGCCGCCTTTACTCCCAGGAAATACTCCTATTACTCATTTTTGTTAGAAGCTGAGTCGACCCCAGGGCCATAGTGCGATCGGAAGGATTTTATGTCAACGAAAAATTCCAATGACATCAGCTGGGATCGAACCAGCGAACTTCCGATTTGTAGCACAGCACCTTAACCACTGTGCTACCGCGGTACCCAGATAAGCTTTTATTTTTTGTAATTTTAATCTCAAAGTTCAATGTAACATCCACAATTCTGGTTGACATTTGGAAATACAACCTGCAGTTTAAGTCATTGCCTACGTCAAAAAAAATGTCTCCGTTATTATTTAAACCTGAAATCCATAATATTACTTTTATTATTTAGTCCAAGTCACAGCCTACTTCGGAGAAGCGCAGTCCTCTTTGTGCAGTTCGTAGTTCTTCAATTTGTAATGAAATTTCCCACACATTGCCACACCTTAAGGCGCATTGCCGCGTTTAAAACAGCCGGAAACGTTTCCTATCCTCAACCAAACGAATCCAGTACAAATCTTTCTGCTTCTTTTTTTTTAAGGTCCATTATAATATTATTCTCCCATCTAAGTCTGGGTCTTCCAAGTGATGTCTCTCCCTCCAGACATTCACAGCAACTCCTAGTATGCGTTTGTCGTCTCACCTGCACGTGTCGCAAGCTGCAACCTTTTCTTCCACCCTGATTTGGGCACTGGAATTACATTTGGTGAAGAATAAAAATTATATAGCTCATCATAACCCATTCTTTTCCAACTTCCTGGTATCCTTTCTTCCTTAGCCCAAAATATATTCCTCAGCAACAATTTCTGGAAATCACTCCTCCTGTATTGGTCCCTTAATGTAACTGACCCAGTTTGACACCCATACAAAAAAGGAAAATATTGGAACTGTATGTAATATCAGTCTTAGATTTTCAGGTAACAGAGGGAAGGACAAATTATCTTGAAATGAATGATAGCCATCATTCTTATTATTTAATTCCCCCCCCCCCTCCATTTTATTGGTGATTGAAGATTTAAGTTGTGCCATCCTCAAGTACTAGTGTTTGCGACGAATGAGGAAGTTTTGATACCTGTATTTATGTTACAATATTTTGAATTCTGTTGGTGATAATTTAACACATACTTGACTTACTTAGTGTTTCAAACTTGCAGTGCTCAGAAGAGAGCACAAAATGGCAGAATGGTATGCAAGATTAGAACGGGGTTCAGAATCGCAGATCTTTCGTCTTCACCACATGCCCATACCTGCTTCAAAATTTGTATCACTGGTATTATAATAAATTTCCACTGGAGTTTCATCTGAACTGCTACTTTAACTGCACGTCTCGAAAGGAATAATGAGGATGTACCATATTTTGTTACGTGAAACCACGGTTGCAGAACAAAAGCGTTTCCTCCCCTGCTTCGTCACCCACGAGCACAACCGCTGGAATTCCGATCTCAGATTTCACAACGACTACTAAGGTCAAAGTGGGTACCAACCGGAACTTTTAATTTGATACAGTTTCACTTCTCCTCACTATAACAATAGTGCCTTAGTATCTGTGTCACTAACAGGGGTTTCAACTTTGACATCCACACTGGTACTGGTCATTTAACGTATGTGACTCAACACATGGATCAGCGTCATTTTTAAGACGTCAGTAGTAAGCAGCCAGTCAAGCAGATTCATTGTCGAGTTAAAAAGTACGAGCCATTGGCACTTACTTGAAGCCAGATTAACCAATTCCAAACCATATAATATTTCTATAAGACTTATTTCAATAATACCGCCCTACCTGTGCCTATGTGTTCATTTGGTATAGAAAGGAACGTTATTAAACAATGCAATTTGTTTTAATCGAAGTAAGAAACGTTACTAGTTGAGTTTCAAGTACATTTCTTTGGCAGTGACTTGTAAAACCAGGTTGTTGCCACTGTACATCCACTGTGTTGCCAGTAACTACGGCTGGCTTATACTGTTTATTATGATTGGCGAGATCCTTGTCTCATCCAAGTTACATAGCCTATTGATTCTACGTAAAATTCACGCCCCCCTCTCCGCCCTCCCCACACAAAAATTCTGTTCTCCTTCCTTCTACTGGTTTTCCCATTTGCATTTTATCGTCTACGCGAGGGTGCCTTAATTTCTTTGTTCAGTGGGACTTTGACGCTGATTATTTTCTTCAGTGCTATTTATTTGGTTTAACAAAATATTTTAAATTTCGCTGGTTGTCCTGCTCTTCCTGCATGCGCTTCTCTTCTACGTGAATAATAAAAACGCCTTTTTTTCCATTCCTGCCTTTTCTATGTTGTCTTCTATTTTATCTCTTTATTCCTTTCTATTCCACCATCAACGCCGTGGTCATAGGAGTGAAATTTCCTTTCTTACGTTTTCATTTATTGTGTCTCATTCCTGACATCGGTCAGGTTCATTGGCGGTGAAAATGAAAGTTGTAGCTCAGAGGTATTGCAACTACCAGTGAATGAGACTGAACTAAATCCTCCGCTTGTTTTCTTAAGTATTAGCAAGCAAGTTACTGAGCTAAGTAAGTGTCTTATATAACGACACGGATAATTGCTAAGTTCGCCGAGATATGTGGATCAATAAGCATGGAGCAGAAGGGAGATTATACTGAGTGTAAGAACCTACGCACTCAGAGACAAACCTGTGCCGGTGACATTTAAGATAAAGGTAAAGGTACACCCTTGTACAGGCACTGAGGTTCGGTACAGGCCGTACGGCCCATAGGGGGAGTAGAGGTATAGCTCTACTCTTTCTTGACCACGGCACTAGAAGGGGGTGAGGGATCAGTTTCACGCCCTGGCTACTCTTTACTCCCGGGAGAGACCCCGTACCCATTTTACAGGAGGCTGGGTGGGCCCCCAGGGCCGGTCTGGACAGGTGCGGAAGATCTCGCGACCACCGGAATTCGATTCCCGGACCGTCCAGCCCGTAGCCAGTCGCTATACCGACTGAGCTACCCGGCCCACGCCAATGACACTTAGTCCACTACAAATCTCACCTAGTTTGACCTGGAATCAAACCCGGGAATTTGCGGAGAGAAATCGGCGATTAAATGATTGAGCCATCACGCGGGTCCAAAATATTTTTGAGTGATGCGCAAATTATTAATTCCTCAGTCATACACGTTAGTAGCTTTAGGAAGAATTGTGGAATAAAGCGAAACTTGTGGAGTTTTTGCGTGTCCTTAGTCTTCACCTAAGCACAATCGAGCCAAAAAAGTAATGTAATTAAAAAAATGTATATTTGCTAATGGGAACACAAATTTTCTCCACAACAACTCCAAATGGCATCATTCACAATAGACCTACCGTATCTCATTCGTGCTTTTACATGACCGCAGCAATTGATACAGATTTTAAATAAATTTATTCTACACTAACACTACCAACCGCATGATACCTGTGATGACTGTATATATTCAAGTATCGCTTTATAGTTTCCTTACGATTTTCTTTTGGCAGCTCTACATGACCCCACGTTCTTGAAAGTGAACTGGAAACCTCGTAGACTCAACTTTTCGTTTGTCTTATTTCTTGCGAAGAAACGCAAAACCGCAACATATAAACAATGCAGACCGCAGGAGGAATCATACAAAAGAGTTTTACAACAGAACCTGTCTTTATATTCCTAACACCTTTACTCGCCACTGTGTCCTTACGTAATTACGAAACATTGCATCAAATTCTAAAAGTTTTTCGCAAAAGAATTACCAACATTAACGACCTTCAGTTTAAGACAGACTGAATATTATGCAAGATAGCCCTAAACAGTGTGATGAAGGCAAGGCGATACGGCTCACTGACTCACTAATCGCACAAATTGCATAGAGAGTTTCTATACTCCGTCCCCTCTCCATTCTGTGTTTCTTTTTTGTGGTCACACATTCCTTATTCTAGAAGGTGAATAAGTACTTATGACGAAAGGAAAAGCGGAATAAAGCGAACGAATTTCAGTTTTATTGCTTTATAATTTAAATATATATTTTCGCACTTTAATTTTTCAACGAAAATGAAGCTTCCTCATTTTCTGAGTCCTTTTACTAATTGGCCTGAGATAACTTAAGAATTCTTTAAAAAGAACCGTTTTAATTGTTCGTTATTACGTATTCTTTTCGTATTGACTGCAACGCCAACACTACGAACATCAATAATGGACACGATATGACGTGGGAAATGTAGTGATTCAGATATATGTTTGTGATTTATTTAACGGCGAATACATCTCTTCAGATTATGTGACATTTTATTTTACGATGAATTTTAAACAATTTATTGTTAATGAAGTGAGATTTTTTTGTATCGTTGTTTTAGCCAGTATCCTGGAATTTGCATAGATAGAGAGAGGAAAATTACTAAAACCTCTGAAAATGCTATATATAGGACAAGATTTAAACCCAGAAATTTCCAGTATCCAGGCAAGTTCATTAACAATTCGGCCACTAGTTTGCCTGTTATATTATTCAGAAGCGTGTCCTATATTACCAAGGCAATAATCTCTCAAACTCTAACAAGGCCCTCAGGTCCATTCCGATTAGAAATTAGTTCTAATACTGTGAAATATTTAGGTGTATATATAGGTCAGTGGGCTCATTCCTTGAACTGGGAATCTGTCCAAACAAAATACCGCAAGTAAGGAATGAAATACGAGGTCTTAAATGTGGTGCACTAGACAGGAATCTTAATAATGATAATATTACGAAGGCAGTTCAAAAACATTTACTACTGCTGTGTTAACCAAGGTACAATGTTTGTTACTAATTTATGGCTTTTATTAAAGTGATTCTTTAACCCTTTAAACGCCGGGTTAAATCCCATATGCCCTTTATTCGGAGCTCACCATATTTTCCACGTTAGCAAGTAAAGGGTTAAAGACTTAAAACTCGTAATTTAGCGCGTTTCTTAGTTTAATCCGTGTGAAGATTCGAGGCTCCTGGAATATTAAACCAAGGTGAGTGTTGGAAGAAAGTATAATCTTGTGAGGTTAAATATAACTAACAATATAACTTGCAGGAATTTTTTAAATTTACGAACAAAGTTCATATAATACAGATATTTAGACAAACACGAATATAAATGTATTCTCAGCACAAAGGACTTTAGGTATCAAATGGCCACGAACCACCACCATGACAAATTGGTGTTAGCCGGCGTGTAACTTCAAGCATTGTAAGAAACTATTTCCAGTTATTATTATTATTATTATTATTATTATTATCATCATCATTATCATTATTATCATCATCATCATCTATCTATGCAGGGTATTTATACTTATATTCCTGACACAAACTATGTCCCTAGGGAATACAGTGTTGCGGCTATCCTGTTGTTACTATTCATGGTGCTTATATCGTTAGTTTCAGTGTTGAAACTATTGTATTTTTACATCAGTACTTTACGAAGTATGTGTGCAGTGCCCAATATGGCTGTTTTCTATAGTTCCTTGACTTCATATTTCCATGGTATGTTGCTCACGTGTTTTTTAAATGATTTTGAAAAAGTTCCATTCGCCCCTATTATTACTTGTATCAACTTTGTTTTTAATACCATTTATAATTATGATTATTATTATTTTATTTTTACTACAATATTAAGCTGTACCAGGACTGCGTTTTCGTTACTCAGTAGGAATTTAAATGGATCTAAGACCCATAATTTCCGTGAAAATATAAAATATGGTTTAAAGTAGATCCCAATTTTATGACCTAAAAATTTCCCGTGACTATTGCAATGCTCGCCTACGCGAGGAGGTGATTTACCCATAATTCTGAACTTATAGTCTTTAGTTATCGCACATTAGTAAGAAAACAATGATTATGTTGTTCCCGTTCGCTCCATGAAGACTTATAGGTTGGTGGTTCAATGAGGTATTTCCAGTCTTTATTAAATTCGGCACTCAGTTAAAGAAAGTGGTCAGATTCGCTCGCCGGCCACTTTACACCGGGCATACAGCTAACGTTACCCATTAATTACGAAGCTTGGTGGGCCCCAGACCTGGTCTGGTGTTTTTGAAATGGAGAAATATTTCGATATCGCGAGGGGAATCACATATAGAAACAATAAAATTTAAGACTTTTTTCTTCAAACGTTTCCGAATTAAGTATGAACTATAGAACATGCAGAACGTGTTATGTGACGGTCTTCTGGTTGGATAAAATTGGTTCGATTTTGTGACAGAAGCAACAGGCACCTTCCTTTCACTCTTAACCAGACCTGGTGTGCAGCCTTAATTTTCTGTACACTTGAGGTTGTTTTGGGTAGTCTAGAAACCGGAGGGAAGGAGACCACTGGGGAGACCTAGGCTTAGATGGGTGGATAATATTAGGATCGATCTCCAGGAGGTGGGATGTAGGTATATGGACTGGATTGGGCTGGCCCAGGATAGAGACAGGTGGCGGACGCTTGTGAGTGCGGTAATGAACCTTCGGGTTCCGTGAAATGCGGGGAATTTC
>Ga0123357_10009608_pt1 | contig 12222 bp, 9 predicted proteins | sample TergutEmb28metaG_FD_89873 | JGI IMG/M metagenome (GOLD analysis project Ga0123357, IMG submission 89873) | Embiratermes neotenicus P4 segment gut microbial communities from Petit-Saut dam, French Guiana - Emb289 P4 | ecosystem: Host-associated > Arthropoda: Insects > Digestive system > Gut ...
AAACAGGAACCAAATAAGTTAGAATTATGAAACAAACTGCATTTTGAAGAGAAAAAAAAACGGAGAGTATATACCATGTTTAAAATATTCAGTACCTGTGTTTGTTGAATAAATATATAAAATGCAACGTTTAGAGGTTAGCGGTGCGGTACGACCACTATAGTGGTCGTTAGGCGTCAAAGGGTTAAACATTACAGGCCCCCCCCCCCGGCCACTCGAATGTTCTTGACTTTCCCGGTTTTGCGCTTTTAAACAATGGGCCCTCTGCATCTAGGTTACGCTTCTAGTCTCACCCGCGGCTTGTCGTTGTGTGTGTCCGTCCAGTAGCGATGGAACTTGACGATGTTCGGATGTTCCAGCTGGGTCAGGTTTTCGAACACCTGCTGAATCTTCTCCTCTTGTGCCTTGAAGTTCTTCCTCTCTGAGAACTGCACCTCATTCCACACCACCTCGACGCCTTCCTCCGTGTCCATCGCCAAGTAGGCGCAGTCGATGCCCGGCACATCTCGCTGCTCCACCTGCAACAAACGGACAAACCTGTGTGAGTTATGAATAGTCCAATGCATTATGGATCCACAAATACAGTCGAGTCTGGATATTTGTGAGCATCAACGTCCGGGACTTCGGCTTTCAGTAACTGGTTCCGACGAATCGCAATGAGACCACACGGCCGAGACGTCGGTTTCCCGCACTCTCCTGCTATTGCACAGATCACTCTCGGCTCAGTCAAACGCACTGCCTTTTATCACGTCAGACTGCTCTCTCGCTGTTCGCCATGAAACACTCCCAAACACTTAATGTATTTTTAGACATCAAAATTGTCTGTCCGTCATTACATCGAAGGCAACGGATTGTACGACTTTTCAGGTTACTTGAGATGTTTGTTGCTGGCACTCCGTAATTCTTGGAACCAAGTACGCACTTCACACTGCAAATAAATTCCGATGTTCGTGGCGGTTTTATCCCAACTAATCACGAACATAGAACAGTCTACTGCAGTCGTCCCCCACATTTGCCAGAAACACTCGGTGCTCACAAGTGCCTAGCACTGATCTAGCCTGAGCCAACTGAATCCAATCCATGCACTACGCCCCGCCCATCTAAACCTCCCTGATCTGATCAACCCAGTAACATTCAGTGAACAGTACAAAAAAGCAGCTCCTCATTACGCAGTTCTCTCCACTGCCCAGCGTACCACCCCCCTCGCCCCTTATATGCCCATATGCCTCCTCAGCAGCCCAATCTTGATCTGTTAAGGGACCAAGTTCCACCCACAAAAGCGGTAGGTAAATTTGGTCTCACACATAGATCGGTGCAGAAGTGGACACTGTAAAATTAGCATTTCCTGCAACACTAACGCGCCTCTTACTGACCGGCCAGCGCCGAGGGCTCTGGCGTCACTGCAGGGCAGAACAGTTGCACAGACATACCAAAACAGCGCCTATCAACAGATTGGCTCCAAATGCTGCCCCACAGTAACACTGTGCAGCAAGTGCTGCAGTGAAAGCACGTGGCTTACCGCAATCAAAACTATAATCTTTTTTCTGGTCGTCAAGCAACGGCAGCCTGTGTGTATCAGCTGGCAGGTTATAAATTCTCGCCCCAAAAGCAGCAATACAGGCATTAGCAGCACCAAGGTTCGCTGCCCTTCTGGACAAGCTGACCGTTGCTTGGCCAATCATGCCATCTCCCGCTTTCTACGGAACCCGAAGGCTCACAACAGCCTGCCAACTGTCCCTATCCTGAGCCACATTAATGACGCCCACGCCGTCCCAGCCCATTTTAATATTATCCTCCCACTCTCCCAGGTTGTCTCTTTCCTTCAATTTTCCCCACCAGACCCTGCATTAACGCCAGAACACGTACGGTAACGTTCCGCAGCTGCCTGCCAACTGCCATACCTGACGTAGTGCCGACGGCAACGTAAGGACAGCACCTGCCAGCATCGCACGGATCGGCACTACAGCGACTGCTGTAGGGACTGAGGAAAACCACGATAAACCACAGTCAGGCTAATCGATACCCGACCGAGATGCGAACTGAAATCTCCCAAATACGAATCGAACGTTCATTGCTCGAGGTAACTGGCCGGGCGTCGCGATGGCTGGCAACTGGAATGTAACGGCGTGTTGAATGGCAGAACAGTGAGAGTGGGGAGCTAAGAACTTCACTGGACTGCTCTGCAGAACACGGCAGCAAGTCCCTCCGAAACGTCCCTCACCATACGTCGATTGACGCGGGGCAATATCCCAGGACCTTCTGATTCATTCATCGCACTCAACTGACTGCTATTTATTTTATTTAACGACGACTTCAGTTAACTCAGATAATTAACTCTCGAATGATCGGCAGAAGTGAAACCTCTTGAGTCACTGGCTCTAGCGTTCATTTTGACGAAGACGACGACGACAACAACAACAACAACACATTCCATTTCCACTGCCACCAGGCCGAAGGTCGCGCAACTGTGTCGTTGCATACACACGCAGCAGCGCCGGATAACGCCACAGCACATCAGAGGTCTCTGGCAAACTGTAAACCAGCCCATTAATGCAGTTCAAGGATCAAATATAGAACAAAAATACACAAACACGTACAGACCTCAGCAAATTATTAACCCTTCAGAAGTTTGAAACTTATCCTGAATTATATGTAATGACTCAGTCCGTACCGCGAAGCACACGCCATCTTGGTTATAAAACCAACCAGTTAATTCTGTACAGGGAAACCAGAGGGTGCAGTTCGAAAAGCCACATTCACGTGGGCTCCAATGAAGTCACAAGTGTCCAAAACCGGGTTCGCGACTGACTATGAAGATGGCCAGGGTTCTTGTAAACCCCGTCATTAAACTTCCAGCTCCATATAAGGTTGGAAATTCTAAGCAGCTGATCAACTATCAGCTTCTTAAACACTGTGTCCCAAGAGGTTCGTACGAGTCTTTGACAGTAATTTTCTTGCGGGGTCCTCATTTTCTCTGACAACTGCCGCGCGTTTGGTCGGCCGGGTGTGTCGGCTACAATAACACGACAGTCTTTCTGCACACCGACGATTCATCTTACTCTCCGACGGTGCTGTCTTCTCCTACCCAATTACACACATACAATTACAAACAGAAAGTCCAGCCAGCACTTGCGGTCAGCCTCGCCGACCCGCTGAACACGAAGGCTGATTGTTGACACTCAAACGGGCATCAAACTTTGTCCCACATTTTGGGCACGGAACCAAAGCCGACGGCATTCAACCAGCGGAGGCAATCCACTGCTCCCCAACCATACAGAATACCAAGGTTCAACACAGCGACTGACTCTTTCAAGCTGACAATGAACCTGAATTACATATATTTCGCTCGTACCGCGTGGTAAACACTGCGTCCCGGTTATACATACACTGCAAATCGCGCACTCGGTGACGCAGTACACACACTTCACCGAGGCGTTCTTTAATGTCAGGATGTCGCCATACGCAAAGTACGGCCTTCCATCCTCCGATTTTCAGGAAACTCAAAAATGCTGAACAGCATTACGTGCAGATCGTTTGTACCGAACTGACATCTAAATCGGGCAACAGAAAGTACGAACAGAAATTCATTTACGCCTCTACGTAATTTCACAAAACCAAAAATCACGCAGTAACGTTTTGTGGACAACTCCTACGCCTAATTTTATAGCAAGCAGTCAAAAAAGTGAAGAAAACAAAACAAAACTGCATTTACGCCTGTAAGTACCCCTAGTTGTACAAAAAGCACAGCTGCTCAGTTGCATTGGGCGGAAACCTTCAATATCAACTTTTATCCACACACGGGACAAAAACGTGCTGCCCTAAACTGACCACGAAATAGGGAAAGTACGAGTATCTGCAGCAATTCATTTACACCCCGACCCGGACCTAAGGGAGAACACGCAGCGAAGTAGCAACTAGCCAGCAGTACTGCAGCCACGTCTGTCACAACAACGTGCCAGACTTCCTCATTCAAAAGTGAGACACCGTAAGCTGTGACATTAGGCAGTCAGTCGGTACATTCATGAGACTAGCGGCTGGAGAACCCATGGCGGTTGGTTCGATTCCCGGAAGGGCCAAGAGATGTTTGCCTTCTTCGAAGTGCCGAGAGCGGCTCTGGGGCCACAGTCCACTATTAAACACTATTGGGGGTACGGCCGGAGAGAGAAGCTGACCTTTCCCTCCAATCCGGTCCCGTGGTTAACCATAGGTGAAGCCACACCGCCCTTGTCCAGTATACCTCCAGAGTACACACACAGTCTCAGTTATAAAAACCAGTGAGTCATATCTGGGAAATCGCTGTTTCTCAGATCAACACAAAGCACATAAATACACTGTGTGGGCAGAACGCAGTGGTACATATAGTGACCACTGCGCCCTATATCATCAATAACATACTGTAAGTGCAGCACATTACAGTACTAGGTTTAAAGGCCACCGTTTTACATAATCACAGACACGTTGTGCGAGCGCGCGTGTGTTTGTGCGTGCGTGCGCATTTCTGCCGCCTCCCCAGAAAGTCACAAATAACGGTTACTCTTTAAAAATACATTGTGCTATTGTCGTGTGTTTAGCTGAGTCACTAAACAACAAACGTGTACCGTCAAGGACAGACGGAAGGAATCCGCCCCTTGTTTATGTAATCCTTTAGGGCTTAGTGGTTACTTTACTTTACGTGCCACCACGCTTAAAACCAAACAACATAGGCTATGTACTATAAAGTATCACTGTGGCGTGTTCGCGTAACGTTTGTACCTCTCCGGCTAGCCCTACAGCCTAGCACAATTCCAAATACTTTCTGTTGCCGGCTACAATGAGCGCTTAGAGCGGTTGTTCAGCTAAACACTACTGCCATGGAAATGAAGCGATATTTCCTGTCTATCGCGAGCACGCATACATACACACATACATACGTCAACAATATGGCGTGGAAACGCAACAATATGTTCTCCTTAGTACTGAGATAAAAACATTTCGCACTGCCTATTACCCCTCGGCAATCCTAACAGACTGACACCAGAGAACTGCCTTCTGGGCTATTATGCAGCGAGTAGAGGCAATTCCTTGCCGACGTTTCGGTAAAACCTACCAGGCGATTGGTTTGCGAAAATTTCGGCAGGGAATTGCCACTACTCGCTGCGTAAAACCCAGAAGAAGACATTTCCCATCTAATTCGCGGCGGAAGTCTAAAATCAGCCTAACATCACTTCACACGCACAAAACAATTTTATGGCGAATTTACTGTAAGTCGCTGGTAAAAAAAAAACAAGGTACTTCTTACGTCTTAAGGCACTTCCCGATATTTTTTGTCCGATTTTAAACAAATTTGGGGCTTCTCGACGGAATTCCATAGTAAGTCCCAATATCAAATGTCACGGATATCCGTCCATACAGACGGACGGGCATCACGAAAATAGGCTAATAGGCTCTTTTCGCTACCATGCGAACGGGCCTAAAAACTCTGTTCTGCCCACACAGTGTATCTGTGTGTTTTGTGTGGATCTGAGAACAAACAGCGATTATTTCCCTATACAGCATTAACTGAGTGGTTTGTATAACAGAGACAGTGTGTTTACTGCGCGGTACGGACTGGGTCTTTATATATAATTCTACGTTCGGACCACACAGTGTATTTGTGTGTCTTGTGCGGATCTGAGAACAAACAGCGATTATTTCCCTATACAGCGTTAACTGACTGGTTTTTATAACCGAGACGGTGTTTACTGGGCGGTACGGACTGGATCTTTATATATAATTCTACGTTCTGCCCACACAGTGTATTTGTGTGTTTTGTGTGGATCTGAGAACAAACAGCGATTATTTCCCTATACAGCGTTAACTGACTGGTTTTTATAACCGAGACGGTGTTTACTGCGCGGTACGGACTGGATCTTTATATATAATTCTACGTTCTGCCCACACAGTGTATTTGTGTTTTTTGTGTGGATCTGAGAGCAAACGGCGATTATTTCCCTAAACAGCGTTAACTGACTGGTTTTATAACCGAGACGGAGTGTGTTTACTGCGCGGTACGGACTGGATCTTTATATATAATTCTACGTTCTGCCCACACAGTGTATTTGTGTTTTTTGTGTGGATCTGAGAGCAAACAGCGATTATTTCCCTATACAGCGTTAACTGACTGGTTTTTATAACCGAGACGGAGTGTTTACTGCGCGGTACGGACTGGGTTTTTATATATAATTCTACTTTCTGTCCACATAGTGTATTTATTTGTTTTGTGTGGATCTGAGAACAAACAGCGATTAGTTCCATATACAGCACTAACTGACTGGTTTTTATAACCGAGACGGTGTGCGTCTACTGCGCGGTACGAATTCATGTTAGTCTCAACGACATTGCCATCAGCGCAGACTTAGTTGCAACAAATAATGAACTGTATAAATAACGTAAGAGGAAGCGGCCGTGGTCCACTTTGGGTGCAGTGCCTGAGTCTGCGAGAAGGGATAGACGAGCACATCGAACCACTTCAGTTAGTGCCAATATCTGAACACGGAACGTACCCAGAACTAAGCTGCAGTGATATCCGCAGTTACGTGACGTCGAATGAACGGCTGTCAAGCAGGTGGCGTTGGGACCCGAATGAAGAGCGCTGTGTTGTGGTTCTGTGGAGACTAAGAAGCTGGTGGCCGCTCACATTTTCGAGACTTTTTCGTCTTTTATAATAACAAGTTCATCGCCGTGTTCATAAGACTGCAGCACCATACTGAAATCCAAGCCAGATGCATCCAATCCACAGCTCATTCTGTTCGTTCCGAACGCATTAATACTCCGTCTCTCTCAGAAGCACGGCTTTCGCACTGACCTACCCACATTCTGGCCTACGTGTCCGCTTACACGCAGCCTGCCTAACTCATGCAGGAGTCCAACTGGTACATGCTGTCCCAAAATTACAGTACTACGCTTTCAAGACTTCTAACTCACGTTGCAGAGTCCTTCTTGAGACGCTAATGGTTTCTCATCTGGTCATAAAACTCCCCGCACTTTGCAGCCAGCACCCGAAGATTCTTTACCGAGTTCAAAACAGCCCACCACTTCTCCATATTTTGAGCCAGACCGAACAAGCCCAAACTCTCCCACCCTTCTTCTTCAAGATTCAATTTAAATTGTATCCTCCCATCCACGCCTACGTCTTTCAAGTGTTCTCTTCCCCTTCCGTTTGCCCATTCAATCTCTTCACATTCCCTGACAATCTCCCTCTCCGTAACTCCATCAGCCGGACAGTGTCCGGCCAGCAGGATCCACCAGGAAGCTGCTCCAGTCCCCTGTTACTTCCTTCCGCTTAGGTCTAAACAGCTGCACACAAACAGTACTTAATTGCAAAATTAAATTACAAATAAAGCTAAGGACAACGTCCAAAGCGGTACAATCACAGCAGCACGAGGGCAGCACTGGCACTGCTGCAGTGTCCACCGGCGTCACCGCTGTGCGGTGTACCGGCGCGTGACGCAGGCACTTCACTTTATAATGTTTATACAATACAGTGCGAATGTTGCCTTTCGGATTATTCTTCGCCTTCGCTCTCGTGAAGCACAAAATAACAGTAACAGCAGGTCAGGGCCGTATCAGTCCAATCTGCCAGCCCGGCGAACAAAAAGTGCCACAACATGGGTACGGCCGTGCTGCACTCTTGTGGTGTTATGAGGACCGCTCAGAATGTTAGGGCTGGCGAACAATGAACTGCAGAGGGATAGGAAGGAAATGGTAACTGAGGAAAACCCGGCAAGACTTGAAAACACGCTGTGAGGTGCTGACGCTCTGTCAGGGACAGCCTGCAGAAATGTGTTCGATGCACCAGCAGCGACGCGCTCCCGAACAGGGTACCATGCTACCAGACTACATGGCGTCATAACCCAGCACAGAACAACACATCGCGCCAATAAAATTAGATCCTGACCAGAGGCTGGCCAATGCAGCAGAGGGAACAAAGCACCTGTATCGCGCACACAACAGCTGCGTCTCGCAAAACGTTTCCAGCAACACTGACCTCTCGATGTGCCTCTAACCGTAACCATTTGACTTCACAAAACTAAAGTCAAATGCTATTTAAAACAGCAGATTCCGGTCCTTGGCGATGTGACGCCGCATGCGAACGGCCGTTTCGAATGAATGTCCGGAACCACCGTCACGACGGCGCAGCGTCACATGCCAGACGGCGGCGACGTTCTTTCGACACTCGCTGACATAAAACTGTTTAAAAAGGAGACGCTACAAATAGTTTTATTGGGGATCCATGTAATTAAACGACATATTAAAGGAGGGTACCAATATCCACACTAAATGCAACCAACACACATGCGCAAAAGTAAAGCACAATCATTGACGGTGATCCTGCAAATGACGGGTCATTTACTGAATCACCACCATACTTCCGAAGTTCAAATGAAGCATGCTACGCCCAGCGTTTCAACCCCAACTGTCGACACTACGATGGAGCGAGCCTTCGACGTTGCTGTTTGCCAGCTGGTGCCTTCAGCAACTCTGCCTCCGTCACTACTGCAGACGTTTGGCGTGTCGACTCGTAACAAAACTTATTTCTTCCCAAAATTCACAAAAGACAAATTATGTTTGCAAAGGTAAGAGTGCATGTTGGATGGGACAGATACATGGGCCGAGCGGGCGCGTGTGGCATGTACAGTACGTGGGGAAAACAAGAGTTTTGGTTGGGGCAATATGAAGGAAAGAAACCGCTCCTCGGACGACACACACGTCTACAGAATAATATGAAAACAGGCCTTAAATACATGGGATGCGACAGCGTGGATTGGACTAAACTGGCTCAGCATGGGAAGAAGTATGATTCCACAAGTATGATTCAATAGCTCAGAAACTATCAGCTTGTCAAGAAGGACCCTGATGCGTGTAGTGAGTTCGTTAGTTTAGTTTAGTTAGTTAATTGGTAACATGGTTGGGGGGTCTGACTGTTCGAATGCGTTTTAACTACTGTCTACAGCTCAGGCACCACACGTCTCGCTGGACAGACACACAATACAAACAACTGCAGCCTCAGCGCAGCTACCATTTAGCCTACAGACACAATACCGTGCAGTCTACCCGAACCTGCTACCATTTCACGAATAATTCTACCCTGAAGATGGAGGCGGCAGGTACCTCCGAAACGTTTCCCGGAATCATTACGCGGAAGATCCCAATCTTCTCGCACAAGTGACACAGACTCCCTCTCCCGCACCTACCAGTACTTGTTTGAGCACTATCAATCTAATGACACTGCTGTGAAAGATCGGGCAATGACTGTACGTTTGTTAGCGAAGCAGCAGCACGCAGTTAATTTCCAACCTCGAAATTCCTACCGAAGACCTTGGCTATGCGAGATAAACAAGTGATGTCAGGACACCGCTATGTACGGCTTTTCTTTCACTGTATGCTAGACGACGCAACTGCATGCCACACACGTATGCAATCAGCCCATTAACCTAATATGGTAAGAATACGTACCACAAGAATTAACATTACACAATATTCACCTGCACCACACAGTGTTTATGTGTTTTGTGTCGATCTGAGAACAAACAGCGATTATTTCCCTGTACAACATTAACTGGTTGGTCTTTGTAATGCAGGTGGGGTGTTTTCTGTTCGGTAAAAGGAACCACTACACTTTCAAGTATTCGCACGACTCCCACGCCCATTATCCCACGTCGCTGCCTTTCACCATTCTAATGTCGTCATTTTCATACTCCTCTCGGAAGGACGAGCGGTCGAAGCCTGGGAACCTTATAAAACAGTGATTCTGTTTCTCCCGCCAGTTCTCCTCTCGTATACTCTTCTACGGTGCGTGAGTTCCGCGAGGAATAGACTCTTCTGTGTCATTACGCAGCCAGTAGTGGTAATTCGTTACCGCTGTTTGGGGACAACCTATACCGTTAAAGATGGGAACGAGAGGTTTTCCCAAAACGTCGTAAGGAATTGCCACCACTCGCTGTATAACGACCCAGAAGAGTGCATTAATATCTCGCCCTCCGCACGCCGTAACACAGTCGTTACGCAGTGCACCCTGCCATCTGCAAATTCAGAACGTGACATCTGGTCTTCAAATTACGACGTTTACGGCGAAGGAACAGAGCAATTGGCACAGCTGCTGCCTGCTGCAGCGGGCGAAACAGCAAACAACTGTGCACGTTTGTGCCATGCAGCAGACGGACAGTGACGTCACTAGGTGACACAAATCATCCAGGTGATTCCAAGAACCAGACGCAAGAGAAGAGAAAACTTCTTGAGCACGCCATGAAGGCGTAGAGGAGGAGCGGAGGTATAGCGCCACTTGTTGGAGGTGAGTGGTCAGCTTCACGCCCCCGCCGTACTACCGCCGGTAAGATGCGGAGATCCCACGGCGGGTCTGGACATTTCGGAGAAGAGGAAACCCCGTACCCCCGTAACCCCGCCGGCAATCCAAACCGGATCAAGTGATGGTTGTCTTCTGAGACCTTGTACCGTTCTGTGTTGTTTTGCTTCGACGTTTCGGCAAAACGCACTGCCTCCATCCTTAGGGTGGCTGAACTGTACTGGTGGATGCCGTAGGTCACACAGCGACAGACAGCTAACTCTAATGTCGGCACATAACCGACACAACAACTGCAGCAATTCTGAAGGTCTGACACGAAACACGGCGTAGCCGCCCTCCTACGGTTCCACGGCAACTGAGAACTTACACGTCTTGCTCCTGCCTCAAATCGAACCTCGAATCCTCGGTCTGCAGCCCGTAGCCCAGTCACTGCACTTGCTGCCCTATGCCAGCTCCTAACAGTGTGTTCCAGAATTGTGCAGCTGGTCTAGCGGTAACGTCTGGCAACAGAATCTACTATCCAGTACAAAGTGTTGCTGGAACACGACCACCCGGCCACAAACAATGTAAGCTGAAATACTTCTGACCTCCAAGAAATATCGTTATTCCCATGCTTAACAAAACACAACGCCACGAGGGCATGTAGGCACTGGAGGTCCAGCTCCACGCAATCTGTCCAGGCACTATATGGAGGTGAATGGTCAGCTGTACGCTCCGGCCACAATACCCCAGAGAGAGCGCCGTTATCCATTGGGTGGGCCAACACCGAGGTGACCTTCGAACAGAGGGGCAAGTGTGTCTCGTTCAGAAGCTGACAGTCACCCAGCTAGCTAAGAAATGCCCCACTAAACAGGAGGTTCCTCACAGTGCTCACAACAGCGTGCCAAACGGCCTTATCCTGAGCTAGATAAATCCAGGTCACACTTTCCCCCTGACAGGAGCATCCAATGTGTTTTACCATCCATAATGGCCAAGAAGGGATGACTTGGCGTATTTGGCTAACAGAGTTCCGAGTGGTGTACACAGACAGTGCCGTCGGTGGATGTAAGGACACACTGCCACCGGGCGACAGCCGACTGTCTGCCGTATAGACAGCAGTTAGCTGACGTGTGCCAGTGCTGCAATCCGAAGGTACATACACAAGCCAGCGATTCCACAGTATTCGCTTGCACGAAAGGCAGAAAATAAGACTGTGTTCGAATTCGAAATGTCCAGTGGAGGCACTCGTACATTCGTACATTCGACCCTTTAGGCCGAAACCGCGACGCAACGTGCAAGAAGAGCGCGGCTCTCAGCTTTGCCCCTGCAAAGCCCAAAGACAGCAGTCAACAAAATGTCGGATGTGACACGTCTGTGCAGGAAGAAACCCCTCCAAAAGGTTCTTTAAATACGGCGAGTAGAAACGCAAAATTAACTGCAATACACTGCAGTGATATGTTGGGATCCCGACTGGCGGCAAACTTGAACAGCAGTGAACGCTGTCTGCCGTCACTTCTTTAAGCCTGCTAATGAACAACGCTGTCAGTTTCTAAGTTTAGTAAAGCGCTGTACTTACTGTAATAAGTACGGAGCATTGGCGGAATGATACTGACAGGGGTAAACCGATGTACTGGGGAGAGAAACCTGTGCTAGTGACACTCTGTCCACCACAAATTCCACATGAACTGAACTGGGATCGAACCCGGGCCTCCGCCCGCCACAGTCATGACACTGCTCTCCTGCCATTACATGAAGAGTGACGCGAGTTGTCAGATAAAATAATACACCTGTACGTCGTCACACAATTCGGTCTCGCGTCTGCAGTTTGTTTGCTTCTCGCTCTTATGCCTTTGTTGCCAGCTTCAATTTACTCTTTTCCGTCCCTCACAACTTGTCTCTATCACCCTTCATCGCCCCTCTCT
>Ga0123357_10009610_pt1 | contig 12219 bp, 9 predicted proteins | sample TergutEmb28metaG_FD_89873 | JGI IMG/M metagenome (GOLD analysis project Ga0123357, IMG submission 89873) | Embiratermes neotenicus P4 segment gut microbial communities from Petit-Saut dam, French Guiana - Emb289 P4 | ecosystem: Host-associated > Arthropoda: Insects > Digestive system > Gut ...
GCAAATTTTATAGCCCCACAAGTACCCGAAATCCAATTATGACTTATCCCCTAGGGCAATTGAATCCTCCCCTTTTGTTTTTCAAAGGAAGTAGTCTTAAATTCCCCCCCCCCCCCACCCTGCGGCGCTTGTCGTGTCCTCCTCAATCTTGGGTTTCTAGACCACACACAACGACGCATCACATTCAGTATCTGATCAGGCTGATCACTCTGTATGAGTGATCAGCTTGTCGCAGGGACTGCGTGACAACACACAACACACAAACATCCTTGCTCCCGGCGGAAACAGAACTCACAATCCCAGCAAGCGGGCGGACGCAGACTTGTGCCTTAGAGGGTTCGGCCACTGCGATATAAGAGATACGCCGAGGCCCTCGCTACCTGATGGTTTTCTGTTGTTTTAACACCTGCAAAAATAGAGTTGTCATAAACAATGAGCTTTATGACAGCTGGGGTCGACTGCCCTCCCGTAAATCAAGGACGGCTTGGCGTTTTTGAGGATTTATATGGGAACAGCTATCATATCATTCTCACACACACATATATACTGACTTATCTTTTATGCAACAAATTAGAAGGTTTTTATTCAAATAGAACTGGTTGTTTGGCCAAGAATGGTATATGTAACACTCCTGCCTGACCATTCAGGGACTGTTAATTTGTAACATTTTGAGAAGCATGTTGCGTACGGGAGTCACTATGTATTTTGAAGTAATGTGTTTTGGACACTTGCATTAAGATGCCTGAAACGTACACAAACACAAATATCAATGAATCCTAGCGTTAAGCAAGAAATTCTACCTGTCGCCTGCCGAGCCGTACATTCGTTTTGTTCAGGCCACACCTACATCTAGAGCAAGTAATTAAATAGCTGATTTCCTTGTGTTTTATGAAGTGATATTTGCTAATTGTGAGGCAATGTAAATGTATCTTTTTTTTTTTTTGGATACTGCACTGCTCCATATACTACAGAGTGCGGTGTCCGGCACTATTGAATACACCCTGTGTCCCTGGGAAATTCTCATGTTTCCTCCGACCTCAGCCCGCATCTAGTTGACCAATTTATATTTTTATATTTATTCACCTGAAGAGGTGATGAAGCCCAGCCCCTGAATTTCGGTTCAACTAGGTGGTAACCACGATGACAGTTTTTCTGACCTTTCGGTTGTATCGTCTGAAGTAACATACGTATTGTGTAAAAATGTAACAGTATAAAAGTTGCTCTCAGATGGCTGTAGCTAAAGTACGTATAAGCTAATATCTTCTATCAATTTTCGGAATGGAATTTGAAATTTCTACGCTTGTTGTTTCAATGTTGTCCTTGTCCCGGAAGTGTTTAGCCAATTTGGTGGCTGCACGTATCCAGGTTCTGTAAGACACGACGCTATCAAATAATTGCGGCAGGTTCCCAGCAGCCTGCTTTCTGTTCGCAATTACGAAGATAAGAAATGACAATCAAATGAAGACATTTCTATACACATGCATTAAAGCAGTTACTCAGTGATGTTGAAAATCACGAAAAGATGAAGAGAAAAGACAAGAAGAAACTTGGCACAATAGATGTAGCCAAAAATAGATTGAACAACGTTCATAATCTTGTATCTGTATTTTTATATAACGATACAAAATTCAGGCACATACTTCTATAATTTACTTCACGCTTTTAACCTTTTGGCACCGGAATTATTTTTTTTTAATTTTAGCACACCCTGTATATAAAATGTGAATAATACAGGAACCAAATACATTAGAGTTATGAAACAAACTGCATTTTGAAGAGGAAAAAAACGGAGAGTATATACCATATTTAAAATATTCAGTACCTATATGTGTTGAATAAATATATAAAATGCAACGTTTAGAGGTTAGTGGTGCGGTACAACCACTATAGTCGTCATTAGGCGTCAAAGGGTTAAAGAAGGCGGTAAAATTCTACGATCGAGATCCGAAAGTTGGAACATATTGCAACACAAATATATATACATCTATACCATTTCTGAGGGTGGTCGAAAAAGGTTGTCTGATTCATAAGCACGTGAATATTTTTCCCAAGAAATTATCTTAAACAGATAAAAAGAGTTTGGTTATACTCACTAGCCTCATTGGCACATCAATCCAAGGAAAATGCGTACAAAGCTTCATTTATAACCAAATTGTGTGCTTCCTGGTAGTAGGTAAAAAATATTACTGGTGCTAGAGTGTCCCAGTGCCTAATAAATGTTTCCCTTCATCAGAAAAATGCAGAGTATCAGACACGTTGGTCTGCATGTGGGGTCATTCTTGCGAGAAGAAAGTTGGGTAGAATTCTGTGTGTAATTGGTAACAATACACCTTTCGATAATAAGTACGTCAATTGGAAAGTGTCCTTGAGATGTTAATAGACCCTCAGATATCCAAGAAGTCTCCTGCATTTTATGGAATCGAAATATTCCTTGCCGTTTTCACAACAGCCGGAATCTCTCTGTCTGTCTCTTCGGAGTCAGACTAATTCTATTCGTAAATTCCTATCTTATATTTTACGATCAATATTACGAGTAGTAACAATCTCACACCTATGCACAGTCCTTCTGAATGGTTTCTTCCTTCACCTTTCCTCACCAAATCCTTGTATCCATTCTTCTTCTTCCCCAGTCGCGCCACTTGTCACGCCCATTTCATTCGCTAGGTAATTACTACGATCACTGTTATCACTATCCTCACAAATGTGTAACTGCAAAAATAGTTTCCCTCTACTATTGTGGTAAATCTTTTTTTTCAGGTGGAAATGATAAGTTTCCGGATGGCAGCACCTCATACTCACCTTTCTGCTTGGATCATTTCTGCCTAATTTTTCTCAACACCTGATAATTTGTCTTTTCCAATTTTCAATAGGAATCTAAACATTAGAAGCACTATCTTGAGACGTTGTAAGCCATACTTCTATACATCGCTAACCGCACCCAAATGATTGTGCACTGATTATGAATCCATGGCTGTCACCAGCCTGAATAATGAATATCTGGCCAGGGCTGTCAATTGCTCAGAACCCAAAGTCACTGGAATTTGGATTTTCCAGATTTTGCGGTTTTCTATACGGAGGACAGATCCAAGTTTCTTTCCAATATCTTTCTGTTTCGGACAGCTCCGCTTCTGAGTTGCTTCTGTCTTCTGAGGCATTTGTCAATCTAAGTTTTTCATGGGAACATATCTGTTGTTTTTGCATTTTCTGAACATAAAATCCAGAGGCTTCTAAATTGTTCTCAATGTTTCTTTACGCTCCTTTCCAATTACATGAATCTTTCTTAGCGCAGCCACTCTCTGCCGATCCCAGTGGTCATGCTGTTTAAGACTTATGTTTACAGGGGCTCTATTGCTGGAAGTGTGATTTCGAATCTTACTGGCAGCATGGATGTTCTTTCCTCGTGTTTGTTGTCTGGTGGGTTCAGGGCAGCCCCTGTTATGAGTTGATCACTCGTTCAGAAGTGTCCTACCGCTTGTGCGTGTCTAATTGTGTACGATATAGAAGTCTCAACTATGAGGCTTCCTAGACCAAGTTGAACTGTTGCTCCACAGAAGAAGACGAAGTAGTAATATTAATAAAAATCCAAATAGATGCAACAGTACGCACTCTGATTTATTTTACCGCAAAATCACTCTACATGTTTCGGATGTCCACGGCACCCATCATCAGGAGTACTAAAACGTGGTCAATTTGGAACTCCTGACCTGGCCACGTTGGAGGGAAGTAGTTGCACCAATTTTATGACCTGTATCGGAGGCTGCGGTTACAGTTTTTAGTACTCCTGATGATGGGTGCGGTGGACACCCGAAACATGTAGAGTGACTTTGCGGTAAAATAAATCAGATTGCATACTGTTGCATCTAGTTGAATTTTTATTAATATTGAATTATGATGCACGGAACCATGAGCTTAAAAGACGAAGTAGTAGTCACTTTCTTCTGTACCGTGCGATGTGAGTGAATAGTGTTTCTGTTTCAGAAGCGACGGGTTTTTTCCTTGCTTTGTATTCGATAATTACGAATTAGTAGCCTCGATTATTGTGAATTTTTTTCCAATTTTATTTTCATGAAGATCGGCAGCTTTTGTAGCACGTAAGACAGCACTAAAATGAAAATTTGACCACGTCCAGGCCATGAAGGCATATAGAGTGTAGAAGCAGAGCTGTGCTGGATTGAGGTGAGTGGCCGGCGTCACGGTCCGGCAGCTTTACCCGCGGGAAAGAACCCCGATAAACCTTGAATAGGAGGCTGGCTGGGTCGTCGAGAAGATATGGGCATTTCAAGAGAAGAGAAACATCTCTTGCCTCTCACAGGATTCGAAACCTGGAAAGCCTAGCCCGTAGCCCAGTCTCTGTACTGATTACACTACCTCGGCTCCTGTTACAAGTGGTACTTTAAGTATTAAACGATCAGAACTTTTCTCTTCGTCGCAATTGTTTATAACATTATCTTCATTATCGACTTTCAATACGATTAATTTTGTTTGGAGACTGCGGTATGTCATGCTGTCTTAAGAAAATGGAAATCAGAGAAGTTGCTCGACTTACTTAAATGGTACCATGTAACGAAATAAGTTAGTGAGTGACCGGATGTACACTCTGTTCAACAAAAATCAAGCGGCCTGAAATTACGTACGACCCGCTGTGGAAGTGACGTGACGTAAGTTGCCATCATAATTCGATTCGTTTTACTTTCCCCATATTTGTGCATTCGTGCCGTTTCTGTGTCTTCCATTCACTGCAATCAATCACGCTGCCTATATATTAGTCTAAGACACCTTACATTTGCTTAATTTGGAGTTAAAACATGAATTAAAATTCTTTAATTTTCCCAGGCGTACGGCTAGCTAGCTCTGATGTCAGGGATGGATGAGGCGAACGCGTTGTTCTTACATGTAGCGGGTGTAGTCGAACCAGTTAACGCGTGATAGCAGTACTCTCAGAAACAAACTACACACACTAAAATTGGGGAAAAAATGGACAATAATCGAGGCTACTATTCGTAACTATCGAATACAAGGCAAGGAAAAAATCCCATCTTTTCTGAAACAGAAACATTATTCAGTCACATCGCAAACTACGTTGGTTCGAGTCCCAGGAACCGCATATATATATATATATATATATATATTTCTATTTTTTATATGCTTTATACCCACAAACACTCAAACTGTGCAGTAACACGTCCACTATGTACTTGCACTTTTCAAAAATTAACTTTGCTCCATTGGCAGGGCTAGAAATGCGAATGACGCAGATATTTCTGTTATTTTCCGTATTTTTTCTTTGTTTACTGATATTCTGATTTAGAGAGTTCGTGTTGGAGTGGGACTTAAACAGGGCATGTGAATCTCGTTTGTGCTTGCGGCCGTAGCGGGTCATGCGATCTGACAAAGTCGTACTGGCTACAATGATGATGGTGGTGGTTACGAGAACCGAAATTCATGTATTGTAATAATGATAAAATCAAAGGCAATGAAGAGTTTATGTTGGTTACTTTAAAATGTGTTTTGCTATCTAAACAAAATGATAGGTGGGCTGTGCCCTAATCTGTATTATAGTGCTTGTCATATGTATCTCCACGGCAGGCAGTTGTGAATTTACACAGGAATATTAACACTCACCCAGCTGTTAGCACCTCGCCCAAATCCCAAGCTGGAAGACAACACTTTGACGGTGTCCGCTACTGCTTATTCAAAATATTCGCAGCTACCCTCCGTATTTAAGGCCGTTCCTCCATCCGCAACGGTAGGAGCGCCATGCCGTGGTGACAGGGACCCAATTATCACAACACCCAGTAGCTATTTTAAAAAAATCCTTATTCACCTATGGTGACGGGTGGGGGATTACATGCTTTTCCTCAAAGGTAGAATAAAACGTTTCGTAGACATGGAGGCTATAATAAAAATAATTATGCTTTCAGCAAAGCAGTAGTTAATTTTGGGTCAATTTTCAAGCCGTAAGGCCTATATAATTAAAAATATCATCAAGTTCTGTCCAACCACCTATCAATATTTTGGTTCAACAATCTTTACAAAATGTTTAATTCAACACCACAATTCCTTACTTTGTTTTATCAAAGTATCGAATCATTATTATGTATTATTTTGCACTTCGCTTTATAATTCGCTGCGTACGTTATTACTTAGAATTTGCATATTTAGAAAATATTACAATTGTACCAGATTTCGATATCTTCTTCAAGATCCTCCCTCCTTATTGATATTTGGAACTCCCAAATGCCAAACTTCACACAGGATCAGTTTTCTTACCTTCTCTTTCTTTATGTTCCATTCGCTTTACTTCCCCTGAATATTAACCTCCTTTTTATACCAACCAACTTTCCTTCTCGCTTGCCTATGGCGTCAAGTCTCAAAGTAAACTTTCAAAGTTTAATTCCATACATTTTTGACATTGGAAGTAAATAGATAAAATGGGATAGCTTTACTACACTTTTACCTTAACTACGAGTAAGATCTCCCAGTAGATATTAAGTACGAGACTAACAGGAAACATAATCGATATGGCTGCTTTGGAGCAAGAATAAAAATAAAATTTTTCGATCGCCAAAAAGAACCCATGTTATTGTACTAAATAAGATGTTCCTGCTCCAATAACCATGTTAATTATTAAGTTAAATCTTCTGTTTAACAGTACAGATAAACATATCTTTATTTTTATTAGTAAGACACATTGCACTTTATAGACATGATTTGCTTAGTGCAAAATGTCAGACCTAGAATCAATCAGAGGGACAACAAATTCATTTGGCTAATGATAAAATCACTAGTGGAATAACGTTTTAAATTTAAGCGGTAAAATTTGACAATCTGGTCGCTAGCTACGCTTTGCACAGACAGTTCGCTCCATCGATTAAAATTTAAACACTTTATAGTTTTTAAGTTCCACAGTGACATCGTTATTCCGCCGGATGTTCACGCCATGAATTACACACATTTAATCTCCAGTTAACTTTTTTCAGTGATTGTGTTACATGTAATAGCATTACATTGTATGTTCTTGTCGTGTGTGTTGCAGGCAGCACAGGATGTTATGCGTTACGAACAGGCTCGTATGCTGCTATATTCTAACGTTCTCCCTATTCCACGCTACCAGCACCTGGAGGTCGGACCGCAGTAAGTAGATTTTGACCGCGGGTCCTTTCAAGCAAAAGAAATATTGCCACATTATGGAAAGATCTGATATAAATAAAATTAGTTTGCTGTGCTCTAGTCTGCGTGTAATTAAGTTCTACTACGTAAGTGAATGGGTTAAGCTAAAAGTTGAAAAGTCTTCGTTTCAGCCTTCTACACCTTCTGTGCCCATCTAACTGCTCCAGTTACATTAAAGTTGTTCCTGTCAGAATATGTCTCCCTCTGCATATTACTTTCTTGCTTATTGTCTTCGGTTTGGTCCCTTCAAACCCAGAAGTCGCAAAAATTCTCCTACCGCGTGAAGGAAGCAGTCCATAAGAACTTCCTCCCACTCTCGCCAAGGTAGGTCCACAACTCTTTGATCGCCCAGCCCCAAATATTTGTGTCAGCCATCCTACTCATACACCAGAGCTCCTGATAAGCTGCACTCAGATGAATACTGATGAAATCTCCGTCTTCTCTGTGTTTAATGAATGCAAACAATACAGTTTCGCAAATCTTACATACCGACAGTCACAGAGGCCACTACAGCTTCTCAAATGGGGTCGATTTAAATAGGAAAACACGTGAGTGAAGAAACAGTGTAGTACACTGCAGTTGGTAAATACAAGGATAGGAAAACATGAAGTACGAAGGGGTGCTGATAAGTCCTTAGACCGATCAGGAAGGAAACAAGCTACAGCGACAAAAGTTGGGATTTATTCAACATAATCCCCACGAAGCTCAATACACTCCGTAGTCCGATGCTCTAAACGTTGCAAGCCACTCAAAGAATTTAAGAAGTTTGTCCGTCCAACCAGATCTCCGCGGAAGCAATGACCTCCGCATGGGACGAAAAGTGGCGAACATTCAATTGTTTTTTTAGTCCAGAGAACAGGTGGCAGTCCGACGAGGCCAGATCTGGAGAATAGGGTGGGTGATCAAGATACTGGAAGCCCAGGTAGGCCATTTTCTTCTGGGTTGCAAGTGCCCTGTGAGCCGGGGTATTGTCGTGCAAGAACAAGACAACTTTGGTGAACTTCCCGCGGCGTTCATCCTTCGAAATGTTTGTCAGTTGCACCAGCAGAGATGAGTAATACTCCGCGTTGGTAGTTTGGCCCTTTGGAAGATAACCAATGAGGAGGATGCCGTCTTGGTCCCAAAAAATCGAGGCGAGAACTTTTCCAGCGGATTTTTGTACTCGGAATTTTTTGGGGCAGGGTGAGCCGCTATGCCGCCACTCCATTGATTATTGCGTTGTCTCCGGTTCATAGTGATATAACCAGGTTTAGTCCATGGTCACCAATCGTGACAGGAAATCATTTGGATCGCGCCGAAAAAATTCCAAAATTTGATCAGACGACTGGCACCTTTGACGTTTTTGATCCACGTTCAGGCATTTCGGGACCCACTCCGCGGAGAGCTTCCGCATGTCCAAATCTTCATGAATGATGGACCCAACCCGCTCACGTGGGATGTCCAGTTCCTCAGCTATTGATTTAGCCGATATCCGGCGGTCACTGTTTTTCGTCGTCCAGGAAGAGGCGCATCACAAGTGGAAAAATCACCACTTTTAAACTGGGCTACCCCATTTTTGACGGTGGCATACGATGGTGCATGTTCCCCTAATGTTTCTATCAGAATTGCGTGTATTTCCATCGGCGCCTTGCCTTGCAGGAAAAAATAAATTGATGACAGCTCGCGTCTCCATGTTGTTGAAATCGCGTAAGTCATCTGACATGCTTTCTTTCAGCCTCTGTAACAAGAAAAGACTTGCAGTTCGGCAGATGAATAGACCCCTCTTTCCAACGACACTATCGATTTCGTCCTACATCGGGAATAGGTCGGGCTAAGGACTTATCAGCATCCCCTCCTACGTAGTTAAGAACATGTTTACAGTTAAACTTTGGTTACTGTCACGTAAGTTTTCGGAACACAATATGTGTCTTTAAGATCTTATGTCACCTCCGTCCAGTATATGGAGGAGAAGGCAGATATTAAAAACTGTTAGTGAGAATTCTGTGTCACTGTCAAAGGCACGTGGATGCCATGTGTACTGAACTATAAACAATAAAGATGTCCCGTAACGTGCCAAGCAGGCACAGAGGGCAGGTAGCGGTAGGCTATAGCTCTAACTATACTCGAGCTAGCGGTAGGAGTGGGTAGTCATCGCCAGTCTCCGGCCACATTAACCCCGGGAAATAGATCTAGTGTCTTTCGTGTAGGAAGATGAGTGGATGTCGGAGCTGATCTGGATTAATCTGAAAAATCTCACCCCAATCGCGTTTCGAACCCCGCACCCTCCAGCTCGTAGTGATTCGCTAAACCGCCTACAATATCCCGGCCGACTGCTAAAATATAAACAGTGATTACATGAGTTGATTAGATGAAATTTATAGCTACTGCGCAATTATAGGAAATGCCGAACAGCTGAAAAAAGTGGTTGATCTTGTGAAGACCATTGTCATTTAACTGGTTGTATACTTTCTACCTAAAACAAACACAAATCCCCCTAGAGTGTTCAAAAGAGCAAACCACTCAACCATAATTGCGCTAGGATAATCCACCCCAAAATTTCAGACCCAATTTATGGGTTCCGTATGCATTTTCTTCCCATGTATGCAATATCCAAACTTCACACTTAAATAAGTTCATGTCTTTTCGTGTATTGGGCTGCGTCGAAGGGGTTACAGTTCCTGACGACTTAAAGGATTTCAGCGTAACAATCTGTGAAAATGAATTCGTAAATATGAGTGTAACAGGTAGACTGTAGGTAGAGGGCAAGTATAGAAAATGCTAAATACTTTGATAAATAATAAAGGGGAAATTTTAGCCTCTGTGCTTATTTAAACACCACGCCACCACGACACGTGGAGGAGCAAAAGTTTATCTCGACGTCTTCCTCAAGTTTGTTCTTGAGTACATCTGGATGTTCAGATGCACTTCTCCGACTCTTTAGACCCACTGTCATTTGAACAATAGGCTGGTGGCCACAGGAACGATCTGGAATATTTGGAGAAAAATTAACTCATGTTCATGCTGAGCATCGAACTTCACTTCGTAGGAAGTCTAGTCCTTAGTCTAGAAACCATACGTTCTCATTTAGAGTCAATTTTTTAAGTTCTTTAAGTATGCAAACTGGTCTCAAGTTACATTTGGAATTAGTACCGCACGTGATCGCATGTAAAAATATTCCACATTTAATAAAAATTAAACTAATTTCAAAAATTAACAGAGCCACATAACAATTATTAAAGCACTCTTACCATTCCACTGTATGTCAGTAACGGGAGGCGTGTGTTGACATTTATACATTTTATACAGAAACGTTGTTCCGCTGCGTGTCATGAACACCTACAGGCGACTACCTATTCTCAACCTAGGCACTAGATGAGGTTAGCTGCAGCTTCAAGTCACAACCGCTTCACCCACGCGAAAGAGCTTCCGGTATCTCACGAAAAGAAGGCCGGGTAGGTCCCGCAGCCGGTTGCACTTTTTGAGAACGATAAAAGATTCTTGTCCCTGACAGGAATAAAACTTATATTCTTCGATCTTTCAAGCTGTCTTCTACTCATTGCACCAAACTATGTTATTTAATAAAATATTAAGACTTCATCAGCTTCTGATAGGGGAAACCGTGGTTAATTGTTACAGATTTCTTCCATTTTTTTTTGTTCCACTATTATATGTATTTAAACGATTCTGATGTACAACGTTATTTACATCATTGCCCTTTAATGATATAGTTTTTATCTGGGCTTCCTAATTCGGTTTTAAGAACTACATTAAGCTCTTCATGGTGACGTGCAAAGTAACAAACTGCCTCGGTATGGGGTACGTTTTACACTATGTGGGGATAAATGTTACATTACTTTGTAGCCGCAATACACATGCACTTTAAGCGTTTTACTTTTGTTTTATTATTATTAACATGTCTAATGTGATTTATCATACCTGAATTAACATAGATCTATTTGTGATGTTACGAGTTATCTCATTATTTTGGATCCAGAATGCAAACACAAAATTCAAGTATTGCAAAGGCTTATAAGAGCCAGATAAATGTCAAAATTATTACGTTACTGACATTACATCAATTATCAGATATGAAATCTTCATTATGATAGTCACAGTTGCAATTCCTTCCAACACAAAAATCGCTAAATCCGGCGCAACGGTAGTGGGCCCATTTATGACACTAAATGCACTAGAACCAATTCGCGCATGCTCTGGACATAGGGTAAGGCTCAACACACTCAATACAAAGAATTCACTGTCACCTACGTCTTCAGATGACTCGTCTTTTCGAAAATCTCTTCTTTAGCGCTTATTTTTCCGTGATTTCAATTGGTTGCCGCTGCGTAACCTGTAACATTTAGCAGACTTACGGCGTTCTTTTACTTCTGATTCCAATGCAGCCTTTTCTGCAGCATCCGTTAAAATAGGGTTCAATCTGGATTTTCTCTTACGGGTCTATTTACGTACTTCTGCTTTAAGGAAAAGCCTGGTGTCAGCTGGACTTACCCGGCTTATGTCGAGAGTCCTGTGTTTAAACCAGACGTGGAAAATTAATGCCTGAATTTGAGATTGAGATTTCAAGTATTTTAGTTTTCGGTTTATTATCTTGAATTGAACGGTTAGTCATGGCAGAAGGCAAGAAATCCCGACCAGTAAATATGCCTGAACTAAAGGGCCATTTCCCTGTTACTGAAAACCCTGCCTTGCTGACTCATTATGAATGGGATGTCGTAGATTATCCTAGTTTTCGCAGGACTGCTTCTGGTTCACGTGGCAGAGGAGCTGTTTACAAATTTCCTGTAAGGTCCATAAACTGACCTGTCTAACAGTTGCAGTTTGAGAGAGGTATGAGGTGGAAATGATATCACCACTGCATTTTCTTTGGCAAGTTCAGTAACTTTATATCAAGATATGGCTGTTGATTGTTGAGTACAAGCGACATAATCCTAGTATAGTTGAGTAAAGAGAAACCAACTTGATGCCACTTATTTTATTATATATTCAATACTCATTCAATGCTCAACATGTTTCGGCCGTTAATACGACCATCTTCAGGAGTCTGCGACTAAC
>Ga0123357_10009611_pt1 | contig 12219 bp, 4 predicted proteins | sample TergutEmb28metaG_FD_89873 | JGI IMG/M metagenome (GOLD analysis project Ga0123357, IMG submission 89873) | Embiratermes neotenicus P4 segment gut microbial communities from Petit-Saut dam, French Guiana - Emb289 P4 | ecosystem: Host-associated > Arthropoda: Insects > Digestive system > Gut ...
AGTTTTCCGTTTTTTTTTTTTTTTTTTTTTTTTTGCACCGTGCACTGTAATATAATTATACAATACAAACCAATAAAATGCACCTTTTTGAACTAATATTTTAATTTATGATGTCTTATACGTGTTTCGAATCCGAGGATTCACCTTCCGAAAGATACGAATTTCTCTAAATTTCACAATACATTTTACGCCATTCGAAAATTTGTAGTTGATGTATAAAAACTCTAGTCTTATGGGCATTTGCTCCATTTACACAATAATATTACTGGTGATTTTTACCCCCCAAAGAAACTGTAAATTTGTTTAAAATTGGGAGAGTTTCTTAAACATTGGTACAAATTCGAAATCATTGCAGCAATCAAAGTTCTGTCTTCCTGCTGTAGCAACACACAAATTAAAGCCGTCCCATAACACACACTTTATAATCTTCATAGTTGCACAGTGCATGTTGATAGCATTAAGTCCCTTATTTGTAAAACTAATGCACACATTTTATTATAAAATTGTTAAACAGTTAAAATCATTTAAAATTATAATAGTTATCGGTATTGTGGCTGCATATGCAACCACAATACCGATAACTTCAAATAACGATATGTAACCGAAGTCAACATTGTAACTTTAGCGAAGCACAGGCTGAGAGCTCCCTGATGATGGTTTATGTAAATCGAAACATGTTGGAGCAACTATTATAATTTTAAATGATTTTATCTGTTTAATGATTTTATAATAATTTGTGTGCATTAGTTGGACAAATAAAGGACTTAATACACTTGAACGTTTTCAAGGCTTCGGCTTGCTGAAAGTTAATGGAGAATCTTTATTATTTGTGTCTTTATTTTCTCGCCTTGTTTCCACATAAACACCATACCTATTAACTGTTCCCTCAGTGGCACGAAAAATCATTACAGATTATTGTATATTGTTTCTCGTTTGTCTTCTTGACCCATGGAAATGACAACATTAAGCTCTGTCACGTGCAGTTTCCAGGAAATCTTAGGTAAAGTGCCGACTCAACCCTCCTCGACAGGGATTCAAGCCTTTTTTGCTCCAGATATCCAGAACTGTACTCTGTGAAAAATTTAGGAACAATTAGCGTGCCGTTTTGCCGGCAGCGACACCAGCCAACGGCCGGTATCGAGCGCGGTAACATCACGTGACGTCCATGTAGAGCGACCGTAACTCTAAACTCCGCTGCAAGGTGGCACTACAGGGCGATTTCAGAAACATGATGTGTTTCCATTCCACGGCGGAGTTGTAGTGGATCTTTTGTTTCGTGCATGTCATAATAAACCCGATAGAAAACTGTACCTTAATTCTACGTACATAGTGACTTGTGAGACTGTGGTCTTGTGCAGAACATAACGTAATGTTATAAACATACTAAATTGTACTTCGTTACACGTTCACAATTACCGTAAGGATTTCAAATGGAAAGTTACACACTTCAAATGCGGTCTGTACTTTACACTACGCCCAAAAATATCCATATGCTAAGACAGTCCTCTTAGAAAATCGATGTAATTAATTTGCTATTCTGATAATCTAGTGGGCCGGGATAGCACAGTTGGTATAGTGACTCGCTACGTGCTGAACGGTCAGAGGATCGAATCCCGGCTGGGGCGAGATTTTCCGCACCCGTCCGAACCGGCCCTGGAGCCCACCCAGCCTCCTATACAATGGGTACCGGGTCTTTCCTAGGAGTAATGCGGCTGGGGCGTGGCGTTGACCACCCACCCTCAGCTAGCGTCGAGGTTAATGAGAGAGTAGAGCGAAACCACTACTTCCCCTCTGGACCTGTTCTAGGGTGAACTTTACCTTTACGTTTAATGATCTAGCTTTGTCTTGGGCGGATGCTAATGCCGAATTTAATGGAAATCTGACAAATTTTGAGATACTGAAATGCGGACACACATAAGCTACCGTTCATGAAATTTTTATGCACGCTGTTTATAAAATGCATACCACAAAACACATCGCACAGAGGAATGTGCCTGTGAATCGTAACGAATATACTTTCTTTTTTGTTTTAATGAAATGCTTCGATTTACAAGAAAGCTGAACCTTTCGAGGTAGTAATAAGGAATTTCCTCCCTTCGAACGCGACTACATACAAAACGTCCATAAAGGAGTGACGTCATGAGTTCACGTACCTACAGTTCTTCTCACGGAACACAACAGCACCTCTGTATATTAAAGATGTTCAGAATGCTTAAAACTTTTCTTTGTGCGAAAGTGTTCAGATTCTGGAGTCCAGAGAGGGAAGCAACTCTACCTTCTTATGACTAAACACTTTAGTCTCCTTAAGGAATTGCCGTTCGCAAGTTTGTCAGGAGTTCCTAAGTTTTTCCAGGGCCCGAAGTTGCCTTATCGTGTTAACGGCAGCCATTCCACGAAATAAACTTTTCGCTGACTTATTCAGTGCACTTCTTTCCCTTAGTCCCACATTTAAGGCTGTTTGCATTTCATTACAATTATATTCCGTTCATATACAGCTAGCCTGTTTTGCATATTATTGTAAGCCTGATTATGATCCGATCGGGTCGAAACGTACTGGAATTATTGTTTTGACAAAAAGTGGTTATGGGTTAAAGTATAATCTCTTTCACACCTCTATTGTATAAAACACTACTTTATGCCGTTCATCGATATAAAGTTGGTGTGCATTTCATGTTTCTTCCATTAGATTAGCCAGTTCCGTCTACGTCATCTTTCTACATATGGTAATCTTAAGGATATTCTGTAAATGGTAAAAAAAAATTACATAGCTTCTCTTAAAATAGTTCTTTCTTCTTCCCGTAAACTTTTCTCTGGTATATTTCTTCTCAGTTGCATGTTTACTGACATCCAAAACTACGCTACGTTCGTGCGTTGAGAGACGGAGGAGTTTCACAAGAAAACCAAGGAACAATCAAAGTAAATTTGACGACACTGCTCAGCAAGCAAGAGAACAGATACAGATACAGATACAGTCTCACTCTGGTACCTCAATTGCTGGGTCACAGACAGTTAAGAAGCGGTCCGATTTGCAAACTTTGTTCATGTCCGCAACAGCAGTTCACTGGGAAACTTTTCAGACACGGCAGACAGAGAGAGAAACAGAGAATGAGAATAAAAGATAGCATTACCAGCGGTAGAAGGAAGAATAATTAGTGTGAGGATGTTGCGTGTGCATATTTAGGTTAGAACAACTTTTCGTACTTCGACATTTTCTACTTACTCATTTTAATTTGGTGCTTATTGTCACCCTTAATCACACTCAATAACACACACAAACACACAAACACACACACACACACACAAACACAAATACACACACACAAACACACACACGCACACACAAACACACACACACAAACCACACACACAAAAACACACACACACACACACAAACCCCACACACACACAAACCCCACACACACACACACACACAAACACACACACACACACACAAACACACCACACTCGGTAGGAGTCCTCTGGACCAGAGATCTGCACGTCGCAGGTATCTCTACCTGACAACACACAATCTTCACAAAAGACAGAGATCCATGTCCCGGACGGGATTCGAGCCCAAAATTGCAGCAGGCGAGTGGCCGCTGACCCACGCCTTAGTCAGTGCGGCCAGCGGGATTAGCGTTGACAAGCTTCCGTAATTATAAAAATATTGAAAACGATCTTTACATTGTAAACTCAAAGGTTATGTGAAGTGTTTGTTACTAAAGTCATATAGGTTTTTAACACATTTTACCGTCTCGTATCGGCCAAAGAAATACGTAACCTTGGAAACTCTCGCTTCTTCCGTCTTCGCTTAGCTCGTAAGAAAAATACATCTTCAAGAATGTTGTGTCATTTCAACCAAACTGAGGCTCTGGAGCTTTCCTGTTTATATACATCTCAGTCTAAATTACGCAACATTAAACTTTAAATGGGTATAATTACATTTATGCGCAATGTGCAGGCCTATAAAAATAGCCATTTTTAGGGTTTCTTAATTCAAACAGCAGTTTTTTTTTCAGGACAAAAATGTTACATTTATTATATGTTTATTTGTAGAGATATTAATTATAATAACAAATTATATAATTACCCCATGTTTCGAATTGCACGGTTGTCATCACGTTATTCTAAATGTAAGGAGGCTTTTCGGTTTTTTCCGTGTATTTTGACTGTGCTGTGGTTTTTATTTTTCTGGTTCGTAGGCTGTTGCTGTTTGTTAACGGCGGTATTTATTGTTATAATTGTTAGGTTTAGGCAAATAGTAATATGATAAAGCATTGTTGAGCAGACAAGAAACCTCGTATTGCAATAATAACCTCACCACACGGCACAACGCTATGCAAATAATAAAGACTACCCGAGCTTACTGATTCATCACATTCTTCCTTTTGTGCCCTCAGTTCGTGCAGTGCAGTAGGCGAGGGACCAGGGATCATTTCGTAGTGGGAAGTCCAGTAGTCAGAATTTGGATGTTTATCCCTAGACTATTGTGATAAATCTTATGTTTATTGGACCGTGCATCATTGTGACAGTTGAAGAATAAAAGACCAACTTGATGTCACTTGCTATTTTATTTCACTTCTTATGTGCTCAACGTGTTTCGGACATTAATATATCCATCATCAGGACCTTGCGACTATTCTGTTGAATTACCACATTGGTCGTATTGCTCTTGGTTCGATGTGTGTTGGAGTTTCGGGTGGTTGGGTGGTAATGCTAATGTGGTAATTCAAGAGAATAGTCGCAAGGTCCTGATGATGGATATATTGATGTCCGAAACAAGTTGAGCACATAAGAAGTGAAATAAAATAGCAGGTGACATCAAGTTGGTCTTTTATTCTTCAACTATTGTGATAAATGTTTTGGACCGGGGAACAGGCTTTTCAGTCTTTGAGTGTACCGTGCACAGTGCACAGTGCACACAACACAACAGCCGAGTTACAATCAGTCGGTTATCAAACACTGTCTGGGCTGACCAACACTTGCCTTAATTAGGTACGAGTTTCTAAATACCACTCAGCTGGTACTTTGACTGTATGAGCCTCGAATAAAGCCCAGCAGTTAGACTTCGATGTATAATTGGCGAGGGTCATAGTGCAACTCGCGTACAGTCCCATCAGAAAATTAAAATTCTTTCTGATAAAATACAGTCGATCCCAGTGGTCGCACGGTCTAAGGCCTAGGTCTGCGGCCGCTCTACCACTGTGACTGTGGGTTCGGATCCCACCGCGGGCATGGATGTTGTCTGTTGTGAGTGTTTTGTGTTTTCGGGTAGAGGTCTCTGCGACGGGCTGATCACTCGTACAGAGGAGTCCTACCGACTGTGGTGCGTCGTTGTGTGTGATCTAGAAACCTCGTGAATGAGGAGGCACTGGCCCACTGGGGGTTGTTGTGCCAAAACAAACAAACAAACCGTTAAAATAAGTTGCATGTAACGCAATCAATTATTGTAAGCAATCACTATAATAACATAAAAAGTCTTTCCCAAGGATCCCGCATTACATATATATGTTTAGTTATTCTTTGGGCGAAGGTCAGAAATGCAGCAAAGTTCAGAGAAGAAATTTCAGAGTCCAGTGATTGCAGGCCTTGATCAGTAATCAAAAGAAGCCCCTCGTACTGCTCTGACGTCCAGTCATTAACGTCCATAATCATGAAGTACCATCGCTTGTCACCCATTAAATGTTCTTGTGTAGTTTTGAGGACGTGACTTTGTGTCGCCGGTAAATGGTTGCCGACACATTACAGGCGACTGAACGACCATCAAGAAGGCTGTGGGTATCGTCATTTCGCACAGCACTATCATAGCAATAGAATGTCGAAATTACGTGAACTCATTACGTCCCATGTAACGACGTACAGTTTATGTCCCACAGCCGCACGATGCCGCCGACGGGCTGTCATTCCTCTTGCTCATTACGGAAGATTCATGCTCACTTCTCGGTCCGGAGCCGGCTACCTCAACAACAATTGTCAGGGATTTCCCTTAGCCTTTGCTGCGAAAATACGGTTTTGTGTAAAAAATTACTGCACAACTACATAATGTTTAATTAAGATAGTAATTAACAATTTGTCGCAACGTTATGAGTTGTACAGCATCATTAAACAGTAAAGCAAAGTGATGAATGTACAGGTTTACACAGGGTGAGAGAAAATTGCATGGCCAAAACCACAGGAGGAAACCTACACTTCAGTACAAGGAAATGTGTTTTATTAACATAGGCTTTTTGAAGCCTCTTCCCCCAATTACGGCCCTCTGAGTATTGAAGAAAATGCTCAGATTTACCCTTGAGCTTCAGAGCAGGACTTGGCACGTCTGAACAGTGATAGCCTGAATGACTGAAAAAATCCAGATGTCTTAGGCACGAACTCATATCCATTCAGTATTTTTTGTCGCAAATTCTGGAAGTCACTGACTTCTTTAGCAGAAGCAGTGGACTTTGGATGTTCTCGGAATTAAAACACTACGCAATTAAAATGAGCGCAAAGAGCAGGCCACGCTGCCGGTCCACCTCCTCCTATCCATTGTTCCGGAAACATGTTCAAAAGCTCCCGAATCCTAGCCTGCAGATCAATGGCTTACAAGAGGTCTGAAAGGAGGCGTCTTTGGAAGTCGTAGTCAACATCCCCAATCGGTAGTGGAGGAAGAAATTAATATTGTACATTTTCAGTGCAACTAAACTGCACATATAATAAGTAGTAGCAACTTGTTGCACAATTTTTTATTTTATTAATTATCGCTCTGAAATATTTCAAAATTATTTCTTGACCATATTCTGGGAACTTGTGGATTTTTTTCGATGTGTGAAGCTTATTTAGTAGCATTAATAGAATTCATCCCGTTGTGTGGAAATCATTAAGTTTATTATAAATAGCATAGAAATTTCCGTCAACACAACTTTAATTATGTAGGCAGATGGAAAATAATACGGCAAAAAAGTGATGTAAATAATAGGTTCTTAAGCTCGACCTGAAGATGACCCCAAGGGTCGAAACATGTTGTAATTGTAAACCTACATAATTAAAGTTGTGTTGACGGAAATTTCTATGCTATTTATTTAGTAGCAGTTTATATACGTAATTAAAATTATAATTGAAATGAAAATATGTATTAATTTTAATAATAATAATATAAAAGATTGCCAAATTAGTTGAAACGTAACCTGCAAACATCGAAAAAACAAACAGGTCCCTGAGGATGGCCAAGAACTGAGGTCGAAATATGTCGGAGCAGTAATCAGTAAATAAAAAGTTTGTGAAAAAGTCAATGTTAATTATTACGTATGTCGTGGAAGAAAATGTGGATCCAGAAGCCTGTCTTCTGCAATGCCTACGTGGAAACTAGACGTGGACACTGAAAATGTCCCTTAATTAGGAGGCCATAAAGCGGAAACCATGCTTCAGAAGGCCTACGTTGATACATTATTTTATGCTTGATTTGCGCTGTAGAGTCAGTTCCTGTAGATTTCCCACTGCATAGTTCCTTTACCCTATGTACCTACATACGGGCGCCTATATATATATATATATATATATATATATAAATATATACTATGCGTCTGCTGGTGTCTCGGTGCTCTTAGTGTGTTTTTACAACGTCCTTCCACTTCACCTAACCTCACGGCCACAATTTTTGAAAACTGTCAGTTCAGGAATTCAACCCACGTCCTTTCACGGCAACTGTATAAAGGTCACATATTCAAGTTAAGTTTTCTCCCGTAACACGGCGTTGCCTGGTAACTTGGCGAGGAATATCTATGTTCATGTATTATTACCCTTTGGTTCTTTAGAAATTACAGTAAGTAACCTAGATCTTCCTAAAATTCCGTAATTCCATTACACACTCTTTTACTTTCTATATATATACATATATATATACAACCTCCACGTTTTTCTGCTAAGCAAATCTCGTACAGATGTGAATGGTAGAAGTCAGTGAAAATGTAACAAATCCACGCAATATAAGGTCTGATTCAAATAGTTACGTACCAATTAGGTTGTTCTCAGACAACTTGTGTATTGACATAATATGACCTGAAAATGAAATACTTACAAATGTATGGAAACAATCTAGGCTCCATGAAAGTAAAATACACAACAATGTTATAAAAACATACCTAAAAGTAAACACTGGATAGTGTTGAGGAATCCAGGAACAATTTGCACACCTCACTCGCAACACCAGCGCATGGGTACCAACGAGCAGGGATCCACCGAGTGGGAATTTAAACCCACCAGATCAAACACATATTTCGCATCCTGTTTCTGACTCATCCTCCATAGAGGTGTGTAATTATTACCACGAACTTGGCGATGATTGTTTCCTCCATCACACTCGTTCCAATCCATCACACACAATTACTGATTATAATTACACTGAAAATTAATAAATCTCAAGCAAACAGAGTATAAATATCTCATTTCACGACATTCTTTAAAATCATAGGCTTGTACCGAAAACTAGCCGACATGCTTCTGTCTAATGTTTACGACATTTACCATTTAATTCTATACAATGTTGGTGTTTTTTGATAATGTTCATCTGACATTCTGTAGAATTGGGCTAAAGACGCCCTTACGGCGGTGAGACATTGTGATCTTTTGGTGTGCGGTACAATGTTGGGGAGGTTGAGATCTTGTGAGCTTCTGGGTATATGGCACGATGTTGGAGAGGGTGAGATCTTGTGGTCTTTTGGTGCGCGGTACAATGTTGGGGAGGGTGAGATCTTGTGAGCTTCTGGGTATTTGGCACGATGTTGGAGAGGGTGAGATCTTGTGATCTTTTGGTGTGCGGTACAATGTTGGGGAGGTTGGTATCTTGTGAGCTTCTGGGTATATGGCACGATGTTGGAGAGGGTGAGATCTTGTGATCTTTTGGTGTGCGGTACAATGTTGGGGAGGTTGAGATCTTGTGAGCTTCTGGGTATATGGCACGATGTTGGAGAGGGTGAGATCTTGTGATCTTTTGGTGCGCGGTACAATATTGAATAGGGTGAAATCTTGTGATCTTCTGGGTGTGTGGGTCCATGTTGAAGAGGATGAGGTCTTGTGATCTTCTGGGTATGTGGGGAACATGTTGGGAAGGGTGAGATCTAGTGATCTTCTGGGTGTGTGGGTCCATCTTGGAGGGGTGTGACATTGTGATCTTCTGGGTATTTGGCACCATATTGAGGAGCGTGAGGAAAAACTACGTCTCGACAGAACTCCCGTTCTTTATTGACCCCTTGCAAACCTCACAGATAATAAATAAATGAACAAAGAGCAGTACAGTAATAACAGCTGACGGAGAGAAACTGCAATACAGGGAAAAATATTTTCCACTATTAGGCTACACTAAATCTCCCTCACTATGATTTGGTCCGCTAGAGACAATCAACTCGAAGACACTCAATTCAACATGGGATTTTTGGAGGAGCAAGCGGCACTGGGACATGTTGCTTCGTTAGTATTTCGGCCTTGCGCTGTCAATACTTTCCAACAATTGCTCCTGTCTCATATCAGTTCATCCACCAATGTGCTGTGTAGTCTTATTTACGAACACATTCACTAAACAAAACATCGAAATAAAACTTACATGGTTTTCCCTAATTACATTACAGGAGTCTAAATGTCAGAGTCATGACTGGGTCACATAAATTTTGTACACTGATTTACGGGTGGAGCTCCTGATTCATTCCCTACCCTGTGACACTGACCTACGTCCGAACTTGAAACTGTGTTCGGTCGGTCAATACCGGAAACGTGAGACATCCACTTTACCGAATTTACCGAGAAAATTTTATTACGAATGCGGCTGGTCGGATGCTCTAAACAAGGCCGGTTGTTTCCATAGTTCGTAGAAAAAACACTTTTATTCGCCACAGTGAAAAAGAATTCTTGGTGATACCGAAGGCAAGAAAATCCAGATTTGTAAAAATACATGACGATTTTTTGAGTCTTGTCAGATTCTCGTTCTTCGCGGAGGAGAGTATGAGCATTGGACACTGTACAACTGCATTGGCCAGTGACATACTTAACTTTCGCAGTGGTGGTGAACATTTCGAAGCCTTTTGCCCCATAAATTGTTAGGTGGTTACAGACGTTTCGGAGAAGCGTAATCTCCATAGTCAGGGTCTTGAACTTAGCCCAAGAACAGTGGTCCTGAAGAGAATTATCACACTCCCCGAAACACCGGTAACTGTATAACACTAGGGACAGCATAACAAACCAGAAGACTTCAATTTTTCTTATTTGGTTTAGTTATGCATGGGTTGGTTATGAGTGGGTCGGGATAGCTCACTACGGGCTGGACGGTCCGGGAATCGCATACCGGTGGGGGTGATGTTTTCCATCCAGACCGGCACTGGTGCCCACCCATATTCCTTACAATGGGTACCGGGTCCTTCCGGGGGTAAAGCGGTCGGGACGCGGCCTTGATCGCCGACCCTCATCTAGCAATAAGGTTAAAGAAAGAATAGAGTTTTACCTCTACTTCCCATCTGAACCTTCGTGGCCTGTTCCAGGGTGACTTTTAATTTGCTTTTATGGTTTGATTATGAAGTTTGAACATTTATGTTTACTTTGCTTATCCTGCAGACCACCGAATCTACTTGTGGAATTCTAATTTGATTTTACTCAAGGGACTTTAATCAATACGGAGTGCTTTTTGCTGTACGTATTGAGCGTGGGTAACCATACTGAATACGATAGTATTGACTCTGGTGCGAATCAGACGGTTGTTTCATGATGTTTCAAGATACCTTTGTAGTCTGTGCATGCCTATGTTACGACAGAATGTGACAGGAGACAGTCGTTGCTTACTTAAAGTTACAATCCCAAGCTTCCGTGTCTGTTGTTTGTACGCGTCTGAAACTTGGTCTCTCACACTGAGGGAGAAACTTAGGCTGAAGGGTGTTCAAGAATAGGGTGTAGACAAAGATATTTAAGCCAAAGAGGGACGTGGTAACAATGGAATGGAGACCACCACATAACGAGGAGTTTTATGACCTGCAATCTTCACCAAATATTATTCGGGTGACCAAACCAATATGAATGAGATGGGCGGCCGGGATGTAGCAAGTATGGGGAGACAGGTAATACAAATAGGGTTTTGGTGGGAATCCTGAAGGAAAGAGGCCGCTTGGAAGAAATAGGTAGAGATGGAAGGTGGATAGTTAGGAAGTGAGGTGAGGCATGGACTGGGTTGATCTGGCTCAGGATAGGAAAAATTGGAGGACGTTTTTGAATGCGGTAATGAACCTTCGGGTTCCATAAAATGTCAAGAATTTGTTGAATAGCTTAAGAATCGTTAATTTCTCAAGATGGACTCTGCTAAAAGGATTTAATTATCCCAGGATTCCGGGTAGACTGAGAAAAACTACGGATGCGGTGAGTCTCTGGTCCGATTTCGTGTCCAGAAACTTCCATATGTATAAAAAAACCGTTGAAGATAATCGATACTTCGTGTGTAAAAAATAATTGTGTCAGGTTTTCCTACATTCGTTCGTTCAATTCGAGTCGCTAAGACCCACACAGACCCATCAAAACCGACAATCATGACGGACGTAGCATTGCGCTACACGTTACCAAAAACTCCCTACATATTTTTTAAAAATTGTTTTAAATGGTTACAGTTTACACACATGATGAATGGCCGGCCTCTCACTGCGAAGAGCCAGGTTCGATCTCAGGGCAGTTTATGTGGGATTTTTAATGGATAAAGTGACATTCAGACTGGTTTGTCATTAAGTCTTCAGAAACTTGTACAAGGAACACCTTTAACAACAACAACAACAAATCAACAAATGTTCCATCGACTTTGTTTTGATCCAAGTCTTCTTATCAACATAGAATGATATATCAATGACAAAATGTGGGGTGTGATTTACTTAGAATCTCATTAATTACCTGCATAATTCTGTAAGATGTTTGCGGGTCTAAACGTGGCTCGGTCCTCACTCAGAATGATGGCAGCATGCTCTGTGGAATCCCGTAGCCAAAGCATTTCATTGTCAGTATCCACTATTGAGAGTTTCAGAATCGAGTTCTGTGTATAACAAAGGGTAGCGAAGCGGACCAAGATATTGCATACGTAAATAATTATAATAAGCAAACAACAAGATAGGTATCTTGCTGCTGTACCATGCTTGCTTGTATCTTAAAAAGAATCCTTGCGGCATTCAAAAGGTTGCTTGCTTCATAAATCATGCCAAATATAATGACTTATATCAATAAAATATA
>Ga0123357_10009612_pt1 | contig 12219 bp, 8 predicted proteins | sample TergutEmb28metaG_FD_89873 | JGI IMG/M metagenome (GOLD analysis project Ga0123357, IMG submission 89873) | Embiratermes neotenicus P4 segment gut microbial communities from Petit-Saut dam, French Guiana - Emb289 P4 | ecosystem: Host-associated > Arthropoda: Insects > Digestive system > Gut ...
AGCCAGATCGGCTACATGATGCTGGCCGCCGGGCTTGGCCCGGCCGGTGCGGCGTTCGCCATCTTCCACCTGCTGACGCACGGCGCGTTCAAGGCCAACCTGTTCCTCGGCGCCGGGTCCGTCATGCACGCCACCAATGACGACGTCGACATGATGCACTTCGGGGCGCTGCGCAAGGTTATGCCGTGGACGTTCCTGACGTTCGCCTGCGGCACGCTGGCGCTGATCGGCTTCCCGTTCATCTCGGGCTACTACAGCAAGGATCACATCATCACGGCAGCCTTCGACAAATCGCCCGTCCTTGGTGCGCTGGCGCTGCTGGGCGCCGTCGTCACCGCTTACTACATGACGCGCCTGGTCATCTTGACGTTCTTCGGCGAGAAGCGCTGGGAAGACGGCGTCCACCCCCATGAGGCCCCCGGCCTGATGCTGGTGCCGATGGTCATCCTGGCCATCGCCTCGCTGGTGGCCGGCGCCTTCCTGAATTCCCGCATCGTCGGTTGGCTTTCGCCGGTGACGGGCGGGCCGGCCGAGGCGCCGTCGGGCCTGTTCGAGTTCACCTGGGTGACGGGCGCCGCCCTGGCGGCGCTGGTCGTCGGCGTGCTGCTCGGCTGGCTGGTGTACCGTCGCGGCCCTGTCAACGAGTCGAACTTCCTGCTTCGTGCCGGCGACGCCGAACTGGGCGCCAACGCGGTTGGCGATGTGGTCGTCAAAGCTGGCGTCGGTGTCACGGACAGCGTGGGTATCGTCGACCGTTACCTGGTGGATGGCGGGGCCCGTGGCGTGTATCGCGCCGGAATGGGCCTGTCGACCTGGATCAGGGGCTTGCAGAACGGCAAAGTCCGAAGTTACGGGCTGATGATGGCCGTCGGTGTGGTCGTCATGTTGGTGGCGGTCGTCGTGGCGGGGCAGGTGATGTGATATGCCTTGGTTGACAATAATCGGGCTGCTGCCGTTGGTCGGCGCGTTGGTGACCACGATCGTCAAGGGCCACACCCGGGTACCAGTCGGCGTGGCTTTCGCCGTCGTCACCTTCGGGTTGAGCGTGTGGGCCGTCACGGCACGATCGACGCTGGACGAGTCGTACTCGTGGATACCGCAGATCGGTTCGCACTATGCGTTGCGGATGGACGGGTTGAGTGCCCTGCTGGTGTTGGCGTCCACGTTCGTGACGGCCATCGTCATCCTGACGCGCTGGAACACGCAGCGGTGGTTCAACCTGCCGCCGCTGGCGCTGGCGCTGGAAAGCGCTGCGCTGTTCACGTTCCTGGCCAACGACATCCTGATCTTCTTCATCGCTTTCGAGGTGACGCTGATACCGATGTACTTCTTGATCGCGGCCGGCGGCAAGCCCAAGCGGTCGGCGGCGGCAATGAAGTTCCTGTTGTATTCACTGGCGGGCGGCTTGATATTGCTGGGCGGTGTCATCTATGTGATGGCCATCCATGTCACGGCGGCCACCCCCGGCGGGCTGTCGTTTTCTGACTTATCGGCTTTGGTTTTGACGCCTGGCGCCGAAAAGGTCTTGTTCCTCGTCTTCTTTGTGGCCTTCGCGCTCAAGGCTCCGCTGGTGCCGCTGCACCCGTGGTTGCCTGACGCGGTCGAGCAGGCCAGGCCGGCGGCGTCCGTCCTGTTGGTTGGCCTGTTGGACGGCATCGGGCTTTACGGAATGGTGCGCTTCTGCGTCGGCATAACCCCTGGTGGCGCGACGTGGGCAGCCTTCGGTGTCGAGATAGTCGCCCTGGTGAGCGTGGTTTACGGCGCTTTCGCGGCTATCGCGTCACGCAGCCTGATGCGCATGGCGGCGTTCACATCCATTGGGCACGCTGGCTTCATGGTGATGGGCCTTTTCGCCTTTACGACGGCTGGCATGAACGGTGCCATGACGTATGTAGCGGCGCACGCGCTCAGCGCCACGGCGTTGATCCTGGCCGCCGCATGGGCCGTCAAGCGGCGCGGCGACGACCTCACCCCGGGCGCGTTCGGCGGGTTGGCCCGCCGTGCCCCGGTGCTGGCTGGCGTGTTCCTGGTCGCCGGGTTGGCGACATTGGCTTTGCCTGGGACGGCGAACTTTGCCGCCGAGTTGTCGATTATCGTCGGCACCTGGGCCCGTCACCCAGTGCTGGTGGCCATCGCGCTGCTCGGCGTGCTTGGTGCTGGCGTCTACGTCATGTGGGCCTATCAACGGGTCTTCACCGGCGCGCCCGATGTGGACGGCGGCGAACTGCAGCCCGAGGGCACCCCGCAGACAGACGACATCAGCCCGACCTCGCGCGCCGCCATCGGTTTGGCGTTGGCGGGGGTGATCGCCTTCGGCGTTTCCCCGGGTGTGGCCCAGAATCTGGTGTCTGACACCGTCGGGCAATCGATGTCCGCCGCCCAGATGAGCGATCCTGAGGGAGGTCGGTGACATGGGATATCTTGCCCTATTGCCTCTGCTGGTAGTCGCCCTGGGCGCACTGGTCGGCGTGTTGATCGAGGCGCTGGTGCCGCGTCGGCACCGCTTCGTGACGCAGGCCTGGTTCACTGCCGTGATCGTCCTGGTGGCGTTGGCACGTGTCATCATCAACTGGAAAACCCCGTCCACGAGGATGTTGGTCGGCAATTCGTCGATCAGCCTCGACAATGCGACGCTGATCATCTGGGCAGGGTTGCTGTTGTTCGCATTGGGTGCGGTTGTGCTGATGGCGCAGCGTTTCGGCGGCGTCTCATCGTTCACGCCGATGGCTGTTTCGGCCCCCGGGTCGTCTGACGAGCAGGCAGCCGAGGCGGGGGGTGCTGAGCACACTGAGATCTTCCCATTGACGCTGTTTTCGTTGACGGGCATGCTGTTGTTCCCGGCGGCCACAGACCTGCTGACGGCTTTCATCGGGCTTGAGGTTCTGTCGCTGCCGCTGTACCTGATGACGGCATTGGCCAGGCGTCGCCGCCTGTTGAGCCATGAGGCGTCTTTGAAGTATTTCTTGTTGGGCGCGTTCAGCTCGGCGATCTTCCTGTACGGCGCTGCGCTGACGTACGGCTTCGCCGGCGGCGCCGACTACTCAGCCATTGACAAGGTCATCAGCCAAAACCTGGGCCGCCAGCCGCTGTTGCTGGCAGGCTTCGCGCTGCTAATGGTCGGCTTGCTTTTCAAGGTGGGCGCCGTGCCGTTCCACGCTTGGGTGCCCGATGTCTACACCGGCGCTCCCACACCGCTGACGGCCTTCATGGCTGTCGGCACGAAGGTGGCGGCCTTCGGCGCGCTGATCCGTGTGCTGTATGTTGCGTTCGGTGGCCTCGCCTGGACGTGGGCGGTGCCTGTCGGCATCGTGGCGGCATTAACGATGGGCCTGGGCGCGGTTTTCGGTTTGACGCAGACGAACATCAAGCGTCTGATGGCCTACTCTTCGGTCGCCCACGTCGGCTTCGTCCTGGCCCCGATCGCGGGTGCTGTGGCCGTCACCACGGTCGGCAAGTTAAGTTCGATGACCGCTGCCGTCTACTATCTCGCGGCGTACGGTTTGGCGACCCTCGGCGCATTCGCAGTCATCATGTTGGTGCGCGACGGCACTGGCGAGGCGCCGGATTTGGCGTCGTGGGCGGGTCTTGGGCGTCGTCACCCATGGGTGGCCGCCGCCATGACGTTGTTCCTTTGCTCACTGGCGGGCATTCCGGCGACGGCCGGTTTCATCGGCAAGCTGGACGCTTTCGTCGTGGCCTGGCAGGGTGGTCTGGCCTGGCTGGTGATCCTGGGTTTGGTGTTCTCGCTTGTGGCGCTAGGTTTTTATATGCGTGTCGTGCTGGTGATCTGGTTCGGCAAGCCGTCCATTGAGCGAGCGGCTGGCGAGGCGGCGGACGCCGCTGAACAGCCGTCGGATGTCGTGCACGTGCCGGTGTCCTTGGCTATCCTGTTGGCCGTCTGCGCCGCAGCGACGCTGGTCGGCGGCCTGATACCCAACTACTTCACGCATTTTGCCAGTATGGCTGGGCAAATGCTCCGGTAACATTGGTGGTTACCCCAACAGATGAGGAGACGGCCGATGGGCCCCGATATGGTCGCAGGCGACACCTCGGCGTGGCTTGCCCGCATTGAGGCGAAGTTGCTTGCTATCACCAAGGCTGACAGCCCTTTCGTCACGGAGGCGTCCCATCACATTCTGGCGGCCGGTGGTAAGCGTCTTCGTCCCTTGTTGGTCGATCTGACGTCCCAGATCGGCGACGGCCCAGTCGATGACGAAAAGCTGGACGCCGCCGCGCTGGTGGTCGAGTTGACGCATGTTGCCAGCCTTTACCACGACGACGTCATGGACGAGGCTGTGCTGCGCCGCGGCGTCGAATCGGCAAATCTGCGCTACGGCAATTCGGTGGCGATCCTGACCGGCGATTATCTGTTCGCGCGGGCGTCGTCGCTGGTGTCGACCCTGGGCGTGGATTATGTGGCGCTGCAGGCAGACACGTTCGCGCGCATGGTGCAGGGCCAGATCGCCGAGTTCCGGGGTGTGGCAACCGGCGAGGACGAGATGGATCACTACCTCAAGGTGCTGTCGGACAAGACGGCGGCACTGATCTCGACGTCAGCCGTTTTCGGCGGCATGGTGGCGCATTTGGACGCGCCGGTGCTGGCCGCGCTGGGGCGCTTCGGTGAGGCGATGGGTATGGCTTTCCAGCTTCACGACGACCTGCTTGACATCACGTCGGACGCGTCGGGCAAGAGCCCCGGTACCGACCTGCGCGAAGGTGTGACGACGCTGCCGGTGCTGCTACTGCGGCGTTCGGAATCACCTGCTGACAAGGCGTTACTTGCTGACATTCAGGCTGGCATGAGTGATGCGGAGGTGGCTCGCGTGGTGGCGGCGTTGCGCGCCAATCCGGTGCTCGACCAGGCCCGCGAGGTGGTTGCCGGCTATGCCCGTCAAGCCGACGCCGAACTGGGTATTTTGCCTGAATGCGCGGCCAAGGACGCCCTATTGGCGCTGACCGCCGAAATGACCGCCTGATGAGCGATCAGACACCTGAAGCCGAGGTGGCGCCCGTCGAGGAGCCGGACGGCGTGCCCGTCGAGGAGATCGAGAAGGAGTGGTGGGAAGACCCCGGCATGCCGTGGCACCACAAGCCCGGCAAAGCCGACATCGCCTGCCTGACCTGGATCGGCATCATCGGGCTATGGGGCTTGGCGATGATTCCGCTGCGCGCCTGGCTGCTGGGCCTGAACACACCGCTTCTGGTGACGCTGACGGGCTCACGGGCGGCCATTGCCGGGCTGGGCGCGATGACACGCGTGGGCGAGTACGTCCACTGGTGGTGGCCGATGCTGGCGGGCCTGTTGATGTCGATCAAGTTCGACTGGGTGTATTGGTGGGCCGGCAAGCTGTGGGGTCGCGGCATCATCGAGGTGTGGGCCGGGCAGTCGAAACGGGCCGCCAAGAACTACGCCCGGGCCGAGCGCTGGGCTATCCGCTGGGGCGCGCTGGGTATTTTCCTGGCCTATGTGCCGATCCCTCTGCCGATCATGGCTGTGGTGTTTGTGCTAGCCGGGGCGTCAGGCATGAGCATACGCAAGTTCATCCTGCTGGACGCGTTGGCCTCGGCCGTTTGGCAGATGGCCTACTTCGGGCTGGGCTACGCCATAGGCGAACCGGCCGTGGCCGTCCTCAAGGCATACGCCAATATCGCAAACTATGTGACGATCGGGCTGATCGTCGTGATCGTCATCGGTTACATCTTGAAACCCAAAGCCAAGGTGCCAAGTAATAGCGAAGGTGAGTGAGTCATGGCGTCCTTTTGTGATTTGGTCGGCGGGCTGACGGGTGAATTCATCGTTGGTGGCGGCGACGTCGAGGTCGCCGACATCGTCTACGACTCGCGCAAAGGCGCGCCGGGGTGCGTGTTCGTCGCGCTGCCGAGCGTCCAGCACGACGGGCACGACTTTATCGCCGACGCCCATGCCCGCGGCGTGCGGGCCTTCGTCGTTGAGCACTGGCCTAACGATGTGCCGCAGGACGGCGTCACGATTTTCCAGGTGCCCGATTCGCGCGTCGCCCTGGCCGGCATGAGCGCCGAATACTTCGGCTATCCGGCGCGCAAGCTGACGGTCATCGGTCTGACAGGCACCAAAGGCAAGACGACAACGTCATACATCATCAAGGCGATATGCGAGGCGGCGGGCGTCGCGGTCGGCATCAGCGGTTCCAACGGCATCACCTACCCTGCGCCGAACGATCCGCGCGCGGTCGACGGCGTCTTCCATACCAAGGGTCTGAACACGACCCCCGAAAGCTACGAGTTGCACCACATGTTCGCCGACATGGTGGCGGCGGGCGTGACGACCGTCATCATGGAGGCCACCAGCCAGGGTTTCATGATGCACCGCACCGACGGCGTGCAGTTCAACATTGGCGTGTTCACCAACATTTCGCACGACCACATCTCACCGCTGGAACACCCCAGTTTCGAGCACTATTTCGCCTGCAAGAAGCGCATTTTCGACCAGTCGGACGTCGTCGTCGTCAACCGGGACGCAGAACTGTACAACCAGATTGTGGACGGGGTCACGACGCCGCTGAAGACGTACGGTCTGAGTGACGACGTCGACTACCACGGCGAAATAGAGGATGACGAGGACGATCACACCCAGCGGTTCACGTGCCGAGCGCCCGATTTTGCCGCCGAGTTCGAGACCCGTCTGGTGGGCAAGTTCAACGTGTCGAACGCGCTGTGCGCTATAGGCGTGGCCGACCTGCTGGGGCTGCCAGTAGACGCGATGAAATCGGGCGTGGCGACAGCCAAGGCGATGGGACGCCTGGAACTGCTGGACGTGCCGGCGCCCTACACGGTGCTGATCGATTTTGCCCACAACCGCCTGTCCATGGAGGCGATGATCGAGGGTGTCCAGGCCTACCACCCCAAGCGGCTGCTGGCCGTCTTCGGTCTGGAGGGCGACCGGTCGCACGAGCGGCGCTTCGACTGTGGCGAGATGCTGGGGCGCTACATGGATTACACGATTCTGTCGGATGCCAGCCCGCGCATGGATAACCCCGACCAAATACTCGCCGACATCGCCACCGGCATCGAACGCGGCGGCGGGGCCGGCAAGTACGAGACGATCCGCGACCGTCACGTCTCGATACCAAAGATTCTCGACATGGCCCAGCCTGGCGATGTCGTCCTTCTGGTTGGCAAGGGCGCCGTCACCTATGAAGAGGTCATGGGCGTCAACCACCCATTCGACGAGCGCGACGTGGTCGCGGGTTACTTTCGCAAGTAACCCGACTCCGTCATGCCCAGCCGCGCTGGAAGGTGCAGCGCCCGGCCCACAGCGTCATGACGATGGGAGACGGTAGGGTGAGCCCAGCGTAGGGGTTATTGCGGGCTTGGCTGGCGGTGTCGTCGATATTCACGACGGCGCGGCGCGTCGGGTCGATCAGGGTGAGCGTGGCGGGGTCGTCGGGCAGCAGGGCGCGTCCCTGGTTAGTCAGTTGCAGCAGACGGGCTGGGGCCTGCGACATGACGCGGGCGACGTCCGCCCAGTTGAAGGCACCGGAGTTGATCATCGTTTCGATGACGACGGCCAGCGCCTGCTCCAGCCCGGTGAAACCGGGGGAGGCTTCGGCGATGGGTTTTGCCTTGTCAGCACCTCGATGGGGGGCGTGATCGGTGCCGATCATGTCGATGGTTCCGTCGGCCAGACCGGCCCGCAGCGCGTCGATGTCCGCCTCCCCGCGCAGCGGTGGGTTCACCTTGAACGCGGGGTTGCCGTCACCCAGATTGTCGGCGGTCAACAGCAGATGGTGGGGCGTCACCTCGGCGGTGATGTTGACGCCGTCGGCCTTTGCCTGGCGGACCATGCCGACGGACTGTGAGCACGATATGTGGCACAGATGAATATGCCCGCCGGTCTCGTTCGCCATTTGGATGTCCCGGGCGACGATTGACGTCTCGGCTTCGACGGGCCAATCGTCCTCGGGGTTCCAGGCGCCCGGACCGGCCAGTTCGGGGTTTTGGCAGTGGTCGGCGACGGCTCCGTCGAACTCCTTGACGGCCAGCAGTGCCGCCCTCAGCAAGTCGGTCGTTGCGACGGCTGCCCCGTCGTCGGAGAACAGCCGCACCCCGGCCTCGGCCATGCGCGCCAAGTCGGCGAGTTCGCGTCCGGCCCGATCAATCGTCACGGCGCCGATAGGCACCACGCGGGCGGGCGCCTCGACCGCGCGGGCCCGCGCCAGCAGCCAGCGCACCTCGTCAGGCCCGTTGCAGGCGGGCGTCGTGTTCGGCATGGCGGCGACCGCTGTGAATCCGCCACGCGCGGCGGCGGCTGTCCCGCTGGCGATCGTCTCGGCGGGTTCGTCACCACCGGGTTCGCGCAGGTGCGTGTGCGGGTCGACCAGCCCTGGCAGCGCGATCAGCCCGCGCGCGTCGACGACTTGGGCGGCTGGTGGTTCGGCGTCGACCAGTCGCGTGCCGGACACGAATAGGTCGCGTCGCTCGCCGGTGAACAGCGTTACACCGCGAAGCACCATGTTCATGCCAAAGAGCTTACTTGGTTACGCCTGATAGAGTGACGGTGCCAATACCGGAGGGGCAGTTGTGGAATATGTGGTCATCCCGATCGTGACGCTGGCTATTTGCCAGTTTGTGAAGTTCGTCGTGGAATCGGTCAGCGCCAGGCGCGTCAAATGGGGGCGGTTGTTCAACGGGACGGGCGGTATGCCGTCCAGCCACACGGCCTTCGCTACGTCTATCACAACGGTCGTCGCCTGGGGTGTTGGGTTCTTGACGCCGATGTTCGGCGTCTGCATGGTGTTCACGGGCATAGTCATGTATGACGCGATGGGCCTGCGCCGCGAGTCGGGCAAACAGGCCGCCCGCATCAACCAGTTAGTGGACGCCGTCTTTGAAACCCAGGACGGCCTGCAGCGCCTGAAAGAAGAACTGGGCCACCGCCCGCTAGAGGTCATAGTGGGCTTCCTAGCCGGCGTGGTCATAGCGACAGTGATGCACTTCTGGATCTTCTAGGCGGGCGCCACCGAGGCGGCTTGGGCCTTCAGCATCCGCTTCGTGCGGTCTATCGATTCGGTTACTATCTTGGCCACCGGGGTGGCCAGGGTCGGACGGGCTGCCAGCCACTTTTCCGCGTCCGTCACGAAAGCATCGTCGGCCACCGGCATGGGCCACAGGTGGGTCAGAACCGTGTCGACCGCCGCGTCACCGCGTCCCTTCCAGATGCCCGCACCGGACGCGATCGCCTCGGCCACGTCCCAGTACTTGGCAGCGTATTGCCTTGTCACGTTTTCTTGGCCGAAGTTCCAGAAGTTCTCGCAGGTCTGCACCAGGGTCTCGTTGGGTACATCGGCGCTTTGGGTGGCGAGCTGCCAGGCGGCAGCCTTGGCGTCGGCGTCGAGTAGGGCGGCGCGCGCCCCGGCGGCGTGTTCCATGCCGGTCTGGGTGTGGTCGAAGGCCAGGGTCTGCTCGATCAGGGCGTCGTCGGCACGCCCGAGGCGGGCCAGGGCTGTGACGATCAGCCAGCGCAGATCAGTGTCGATGGGCAAGCCGGTCGGCACGTTCTCGTCGTACAGCCAATGCTTGATCGTGGCGGTGTCGTCGACGGTCGAGCCGTTGATCAGGGCCGTCGCCAACGCCAACTGGGGGTCGCTGCCAGGTGCTGCCGTCTGCAGCAGGGCGGCCAGGCCCTTCGTCCAGGCAGCCTGATTGGCTGGGCGTACGCTGGCGGCCGAATAGTCGACTGCGGCCTGACGTCCGAGTTGCAACCGGCTGCGCAGCGCCGTCATGTCCGTCTCGCCGGCCAGGCAGGCCAGCACGACGGTGACGAACTGGCCGGACGGCAACTCGGCGTCGCGCCACATGTCCTGCAGTGTCGCGAACGTGACGGTGCGGGCCAGCGCGTCCTTGATGTCGGCGGCGTGGGCGATAGCCGTGGCCAGCGACACGTCGTCCAGGCGCACCTTGGCGAACGTCATGTCGCCGTCGTTCAGCAGCAGCAACGCCGGGCGCGGCTGGCCGACAAGCTGCGGCACATCGGTGGTCGGCCCGGCGACGTCCAACTCGAAACCGGATATGCGAACCAGCTTGCCGTCAACCATGTCGTAGCAGCCGATGCCCAGATGGTGGTGGCGCCACGTCGGGTGCGCTTCAGGCGCAGTCTGCGTCACGCTGGCCGCCGTTATGACGCCCTTACCGTCCACCGCGACGTTCATCCGCAGCGTGTTCATGCCGGCGGTCGTCAGCCAATCGGCGGTGAACCCCGACAGGTCCTTGCCAGACGCCTCCTGTAGGGCGCTCAGCAGGTCGTCCAGGCTGGCGTTGCCGTACTCGTGCGCGTTCAGGTACGCCCTGACGCCGACCAGGAAATCATTCTCACCGACCAGCCCGACGAGTTGCCTCAGGACGGACGCCCCCTTGGCGTAGGTGATGCCATCGAAGTTCTGGCGTACCGCGTCCAGATCGACCATGTCGGCGGCGACGGGGTGCGTCGTCGGCAGTTGATCTTGACGGAAAGCCCAGCCCTTGCGTCCGGCCGTGAACCCCGGCCACGGGTCGTCCCCGCCGTACTGCTTGACGATCTCGGCCTGGCAATAGTGTGACGCCCATTCGGCGAAGCTCTCGTTCAGCCAGATGTCGTCCCACCAGCGCATCGTCACCAGGTCGCCGAACCACATGTGGGCAAGCTCGTGCAGGATCGTGTTGTCGCGCGCGTCCACCTCGGCGGCCGTCACCCGCGAGCGCCACAGGTATTCGTCCCGGATGGTGACGCAACCGGCGTTTTCCATCGCGCCGGCATTGTATTCGGGAACGAATATCTGGTCGTACGAGTCGAATGGATAGTCGATGCCGAAGGCTTTCTCATACACGTCGAAGCCCCGCTGCGTGGTGGTGCGCAGACGCTCGACGTCCAGGTAGTCCTTCATCGACTGGCGGCAAACCAGGGCGGCCGGAATCTCACCCTTGCGGGATTGGATGGTGCCGTGGTCGACGTGGTATTCGCCGGCGATCATGGCCGTCACGTATGTCGACAACGGGGGAGTCTCGGGGAAGTTCCAGATGACGCCGCTGGGCGTGTGGTCGAGCACCGGCTTGGCAGAGTTCGACAGCACCACCCAACCGGCCGGCGCCTTGACGACTATGTGGAACAGTGCCTTCAAGTCGGGCTGCTCGAAGCAGGCGTAGAGGCGCCCCGCGTCGGCTGGCTCAAGCTGCGTGTAAAGGTAGACGCGCCCGTCAGCCGGGTCGACGGTGCGGTGCAGGCCCTCGCCGGTGTGCGAATAGCGCCCCAGCGCCGTGACGGACAACAAGTGTTCGCCGGGTGCCGGCTTCAGCGGCAGGCGGTTGTCGGCGTACGATGCGGGGTCGATGGGCGCGCCGTCCAGCGACGCCTCGACGACGCGATCGACCATCAGGTCGGCCCAGGTGGGCTCGCCGTCGCTGGTGAAGGTGACGTCCGATTTGGAGATGAAATTGACGTCCGGCTCGTCGACGTTTTCGCCGGTCAGGTCGACGTACACGTCATAGCTGGTGACGCTCAAATGCTTCGAGCGGTTCAACGCCTCTTCGCGGGTGATGTTCATGTTTGACGCCTTCCTCGGTTGGCGTCAACTCTACCGGCTTCGGCTACGGCAGGCGCTTCTGGAAGACGCCCGACAGGCAATCGAGGCGGAAGCCCATCGTCTGGTTGATAGCAAGCATCGGCGCGTTCTCGGTGGCGTTTTCGGTGTGGACGCGCCTCATCTGCGGCCACCCGTTCTGCAGCGCTGCCAGGGCTTCGGTCTTGACGGCCAGGCCCAGCCGGTGCCCGCGGTGGCCTGGCTCGACATAGGTGTAGCCCTGGAACGCGGCGCTGGGGTGATCCATCAGGTTGAGCTGCGTGAAGGCCGCCAGTTTGCCAGTGGCGATGTGCTCGGCGGCCACCGTCAGCGCGTCCAACCCGGCGATCTGCCAGTCTTGCCAGCGGGCCCGCAGGCGCTCGGCGGTCCATTTCTCGGCATCGGCTTCCAGGCCCGCATTTGGGGTTTCACCAGGGACGTCGCTGCGCAGACGGGCGTACTCGTCGATCCATTCGTCGGGCATCGGCAGGCGCCAAGTGTGCAGGCGGTAGCCGTCGATGGGGCATTCGGCGGCCCATTCGTCCAGTTGCGTCTGGGGTGCGGGCACGTCGAGCACGCTGTTGGCTTCGACCTGTTCCAGGTCGTACCCGTTGGCCGCCGCGAACGCCAGCGCGGGCAGGTCGGCCGG
>Ga0123357_10009613_pt1 | contig 12218 bp, 7 predicted proteins | sample TergutEmb28metaG_FD_89873 | JGI IMG/M metagenome (GOLD analysis project Ga0123357, IMG submission 89873) | Embiratermes neotenicus P4 segment gut microbial communities from Petit-Saut dam, French Guiana - Emb289 P4 | ecosystem: Host-associated > Arthropoda: Insects > Digestive system > Gut ...
GTCATCTTCGGATCCGTCCAAAGCATTGCTTATGCAACACTTCTTGAAAGATCTGACGATAATGCTCTCCGGGATGGCTTTCCATGCAGCCGACACCCACCGCGCGACTTCTGAAGGCGGTTGTAGGAAAGGTGTGGATTAAAACCACGAACTAACTTTTTTTTTTTTTCCGTTTAAGAAATCGGCAAAAACTAGTGCGGATTCGATTCGGGTGCGGATTAGATTCGAGAATATACGGTATATTGTCATTTGTGGCCTGTCTGACTGCAGCGTATTTTTCCACGACACATGTTAAAAGGCACGATTTGCGGGAGTAAGAGTTGTTGAACATAAAATGTGTTTTGATTTCTTATGCAACTTTAGTCTGAAACATTTCTCCTTCTAAGAAGAATTCAGCGAGATTATATCATAAATTCACATGGTCGTCATGTAAAGTACCCGTTATTATTGTCTGATTTTATTGAAACTTGATTTTTTCCACAAATTCCCGAAAAAAAATCTCAAAAACATAAATTTGCATGATTATCCATTCCGGTGTGAGCTGAATTGTTCCATGCGGACGGACAGACCGACAGACAGACATACATGATGATCTAATTGTCGCTTTTCGCAATTTTTCGAACGCGCTTAAAATGGATGCCCTTTTGTTAATGTGATGTGAACGGTCTCTTCATATTTCAGGCCACCAGTTTATTTGACTAACTTTGATTTGATAGAAGGTCGGGATGTTGTGAACAAGATAGTGGACATTCGGGTTCCATAAATCGTGGAAGAGCGAACACTTCTTCACCTAGTCGACGTTCAAGTGACAGCGCATCGTGATAAACTCTTGTAACAAAACCAACTAAATGCACTAATTTCTCAAATTTATTTTTGGAATAAATTTCTACATGTTTCGGACAGTTCCTCTGGCCATCATCAGGAGTTTTTCACTGTACACACAGCAATGGTATATGTCATACAGGTTTGCTGACAGCTTGCTAGCAGGATCAGGACGGAATTGCAGTACCATTGCTGTGTGTACAGTGAAAAACTCCTGATGATGGACAGAGGAACTGTCCGAAACATGTGGAGTTTTATTCCAAAAATAAATTTCAGAAATTAGTGTATCTAGTTGGTTTTATTATAAGAACTTCTTCACCTGGTGTGACTCTGCTACATGTAGTTAGTTCATCGATCCTAAATAAGCTGTACAATTCGATAGAGTTGTTAATTTACCCAGTGCCACTGGTTTTTCAGTCCGCGAATACCGATGTTCTTGATTTGTGGTTTATTTAATGACGACTTTATAAATGGACGTGCAGTGAGTCGCATGGTGGGATCTGTGAATGATGAATTAGAAAGGATGCGGAATGCTGTTTTGTGATTGGCTGAACTTGGCAAAACGTACAGTAACATTGTGTTAGGGTTTTACACACAATGATGCAAAGGGGCGAGACTTTGCCGGCGGAGTAGAGATGGTATCTGTGATGGGTAGATGTTGGTGCCTCAAGGCGGCTTGAGTCTCCCCCAGTCTTTTTGCCACTCGTAAAAAGTTGAGCTTGGATTTGCCCCGTCAGCTTGTAGGATTACCAGTGCTTGTTTATAGCCCTACTTAACGCATTCGTGTTACCACTCTGTCTTTTTGGATGCTGTTTTCAGCAGTTACTTACTCATTAATGAAAGTCTGTGTATTGTACGAATATACCTTTGTGTGTGTGTGTGGAAATGTGTGCTGAATTTCTAATTTGTGGTTGTAAGCCATTTTACGCGCATAGTGCAGCGCGCGGTTTTTGGCCGGTGGAATTTTCAAACGTTAGGCTAGGAGCGAGTCACTAATGCAGCGACAGCGTCATGTTAGGTCTGGTCCAGTACAGTTGGTCTTGTCACACTGAAGTTCCAAGTACATGAACACCCGCCCCTCGCCACTTCACCTCACCCAGTAGGCCCGTCCGCCAGCTCCGCTAATTTCACCGGCCAAAAAACGAAGCAACTCGCTATACTCGAATATGAACTTTTCTGTAATCCCGTCGATGTTAGGTTTCGGTGGATTGTGACGGTGTAAAAACAGAATTGGATAGATGGGTACGTAAACTATGGGAAATTAGAAATACGTGTCACAGTTTTGAAGTACGGCGTGATTCAAAAAGATGAAGTCAATTTCTTACATCTATATTTCCTGAACTATACGTGATATGTGAATGATCTACATACCATTTGAAAGAGGAGATCCTAAATTTTCAATTACCACCACTAGAACACTCGATAAGCCTACAATCATGCAGCAGCATCAGTTGAGAGCAAAATGGTTACTACGCAGCGCAAGATTTTTTTGCGTTCGTGAGTTCATTAAAACTGACCCGTCGACTGCTGTGCAGCGTGCGTTTCGTCTTCGTTTCAACATTCAACCTCCAAACTTCAAACTTCATTGTGAGTATAATCAAATGTAATTCACATTATATTTGTCACTAGTTCTAATTTTGAAATATAAACTTACGAAATTTAGTCCATCTTTTTGAATCACGCTGTATGTAATTCCGTTATTTCACACACTATCTCGGTGTTCCGTAAATCAATTGAACGTTTCAGTTACAAGATGTAATAAGAAGAATACTTACTACTGCTGTCGTATCTAATTGTCTTACAGACTAAGTAGGTATTCCAAGCAGTAACTGTTTCAAGGCGGTGTAAGTGTAAAAAAATTATGCTTAAAAAAAAAAACTAAATTTATTCTACATATTACCTGCTGCTTTAGATATTTTATGAATTACCTAGCTAATGTTAATAAAGATTCCTGATTACGTACATTTTAACTGTAATTCGACTCAAATATATAATTGGAGTTATGTGCGAAATACTTTGGTATTCTGTGAAATACTGTTTTTTAAGTTTCAAGTGAGACTCCCCGTTGTGTTGAATATAGTGTAAAATATAATATAAAATATATATAGTACAGTCATACAGAACTTTATATTTTATCAGATTACATTAGATTATAATACCAGCTATATGTTTCGGCCCAATTGTAGGGCCATCTTCAGGCTGATCTATGAACAGGTGGAGTGTAAATTGGTAATGCTTTAAATTTACGAGATCTCGTATTACAAGGATTGGTTAAAATAATTGTGGTGTTATATATATATATATATAAAACAAAGATCAGCCTGAAGATGGCCCTACAATTGGGCCGAAACATGTAGTTGGAATTATAATCTAATATAATGTAATAACATTTAAAGTTGTGTATGACTGTATTATATATATTTTTTTAAACTGTTTTTTTACCTTAGAGTTTTGCGTATTACCACATATTTCCTTATCGAGTCACAGAAATTAAAACCAATGTGGTACGCACTCTTTAGGAAGAAACCGCTAATTGTCTGTAGTTAACCTCCTACATGTTTCGACCCTCTTGGGCTATTGTCAAGGAGCTTCAAGTAGTTACAAAGAGAAGTGTATGGAGATACAATACTGCGTATATCAACAACCACTTATGCATATACAAATGTAAAAATATAAAGAGGTGAAATATGTGAAAGTTAAAATGGCCAGTAGTTGATTAAAATGTATCTGTCTCCTCCTGTGCTTCATCGGCTACATATAAAAAAAATTCTGGTCTGCAAACATGAAGGTGGGAGACAATTTGAGGTAACTAGGGGTAAGTAATACAACACTGAAATGGATCTCGGAAAATGGGATTGGGCGATGACGTATGGATGTATCTGAAACAGTGTAGAGTGCAGTGGTAGGCTTTTGTGAGCACGGTTAGGGACCTTCATGTGCCATAGGAAGGCCGAGATTTTTTTTTTTTTTGACTGGCTGAGCTAGTGTTGGTTTCCAAAGATGTACTCTGGTCTGTAATGGAATTTGGTTAATTTGTCACTCTGCCCTGTGGCGGTTGTGTGTGGGGTATTGTGTTTGTAAATTTGATATGGTGATGAATTGTCCCCAGAGTGGTGGTCTGTCCCTGTGCTACATTGGGTGGGTTAGATATGGCGTAGAAGTGACTAATAGTCACTGAAATTAATTGTTAAGGAATGGGGTGTGGACTGGACGTACGTAAACCCTGGGACGCAGATCCATCAGGCGTCTAAACAGCGTTACGCTGTCCAGGGCAGTGTAACCTTCGTGTCGTGACATAAGCGTGGCTAGACTTGCAAGGTCGGGGCGCATCAAGTGTATAGCAGAAACTCCATTCAAGGGCAGTTACACTGTTATCCAAGTGGCAGTTACCCATCGCCTGCCGCATTGACAGGCATGCAATAACTCGTCCACGTGGAGGACTGAAAATATTCCATAACCTCATACGTCATTTATGTAAATGTATAGCTATAGTGTATAACGTAGTCTGAGATACAAGGGATATAATTTGCTTTGAGAGCTGTGTAAATCAGCATTTCTGTCTTCTTTAATTTTGGTTCAGCCTGTGACACGAGAATGTACATAACTTAACCCTCAATTCGATTAGACCACGAACGCTTTGTTCGCTCGAAGTTATACACTCGGGGATATTGACGGCGTCGTTAAATAAAGCACAAGAAGAATAAATGAAATAAACTTTTTAAAACTGGTGGTGTCCTCATGCAGCACATTTGTGTCGAGCAGGTCAATTTCTGGTGACTTGTGTTACATCTGCTCACCCAGTGCCTTTAGGAACAGATGCGTGGGTGCAGGGGCGTAACTGGGAGAGGGGTGCGACTGGTGCGAACGCCACCTCCTCCCCTCGCGAGCAGCAGAGTTTAAGACGGCGACAAAATTGGCTGTAAAATCAGCATTCTAAATTAAAAATTGGTTTCCTTCCTCACCCAGTATTGTTCGGATGATAAAATCGAGAAGAATGAGATGGGCGGGGAATGTAGTGCGTATGGGGGGAGAAGGGAGGCGTATACAGAGTTTTGGTGGGGAAAACTGAGGGAAGGAGAACACTTGGGAGATCCAGGCGTAGATGGGAGGGTAATCTTCGGGAAGTGGGATGTGGAGGTATGGACTAGATCGAGCTGGGTCAGGATAGGGACAGTTGGCGGGCACTTGTGAATGCGGTAATAAACTTTCGGGCTCCATAAAATGCGGGGGATTTCTTTGACTAGCTGAGAACCGGTTAGCTTCTCAAGAAGGACTGTGCTCCATAGAGTAAGTAAATATTATCTGGGCGAAACGCATTTTAAATTATTGGGCCAAATAAAGGAAAATTCAACAACTAATTGTGATTAGTTTATTCTCTTAGGGGCTATCATTGTGATTACACGCCCCGGGCGCCAATAAAATCTAGATGATTTTCAACCACGCCTCCGCGTGGTTGAAAATCATCTAGTTTGTTACATGTGTTAAAGATGGGCCAGGAACAAGTATTTGTGTTTGTCTAACAGGCGGGAAATACTGAACGTCCTCTTGTATTAGTGTCTTCTAAAAAAAAAGTGGCCTGGCCTGTGACTGTTACTTGACCTCTAACAGCAATAACAGTCGGCATGGTTACTTGCCTGCCGGCTGCAGACAACGTGAACGTGTGTGAAGTTATCTGGAGGCCCTCACCTTTCTCGCACCTGCTGACAGGTGTTACACATGTGCCCGCCGCTAAAAGTTCCTCCCTGAGGCGTCAGGTGGGAACTCTAGGCAGCTGCAATTTTCTTTTAGGTCCTCCGCATAAATGATGTCGTTTTGTGTCTCAACATTGCGATACTGTCAGGTGTGTCGTGTGTTCAGTTTTGGGACATGCCGGGACTTACCTGATATTTTACACAATCTTAGCAATTTGAAGCCTAAGGTTTATGTAGATATTTAAAAAGCCAGTTTATGCCTTACAGGAAGTACTTCGTATCCGTTACAAAGACCAATCGGTTAATGGTGTTAAGAAAAATAATAGTTGTTTATTGTGCAAATTATGCACAAACACACACACAAATGCGCTGTGTGTGCAAAATGCAGAATGTTTGAACATTAAATCAGGTGGTACATATGGTTACCGGGTGGCCGCGGTAGCAAAGTGGTTAAGGTGCTGTGATACAAATTGGAAGGTCGCTAGTTCGATTCCAGATGGTGTCATTGGAATTTTTCATTGATATAACCCTTCCGATCGCACTATGGCCCTGGGGTCGACTCAACCTCTAACAGAAATGAGTACCAGGAGTATTTTCTGCGGGTAAAAAGCGGCCGGTGCGTAAGGCTGATAACCTTACTACAATCCTGGGCCACTGTCACATAATCTGGGAACCTTAACTTCCTGGAACCCTCTGGGTACCTCGGGCCTGGAATGGGCCTGATTTGTACATATGGTTACCAATGAGCTGTAAAGCATGAAACTAGATTGGTCTAAAATATGGATCTCAAAATTTTTACTCCATTTTTAAATTTAAAAAAGCACTGTATGTATTCATCACTGGTTTTCAAAATCTGTGGTTCCTTTTTAATGAGATGGTCGGAGAATGTGTCTCGCATGGGGGAGAAGGGAAATGCATACAGTGTTTTGGTGGAGAAACCTGAAGGAAAGAGACTACTTAGAGGACCTAGGCTAGGTGGTAGATACTATTAAAGTGGATCTTAAACGAAACGTATTGGAGGACGTGAACTAAATTTATATCTTATAACTGAGACAAATGGAGGGCTTTTGTGAAAACGATAATGAACCTTCTGGCTCCGTAAAATGTAACAGATAATACAGACGGAATCTCACAGGGTTATTAGTTTATTTATATATATATAAAAATGTAGGCGTATGTAATGGGGTATCCATTTGTGCAATAGAATTCAACACATAAGGTCCATTAACTGCTTAACCATAATTCTTCTTCTCCTTCTTCTTCGTCTTCTGTTTATTCTTCTTCTGTCATATGAGGGGGCTCACCAGTACGTCTGATCAGTCACCGTGCTGGCAACACGAGTCAACACATACCAACCAGCAACTGGCACTGTACGTGATTCCCCAGCGCAGTTCTTTCCAGTCAGCGTCAGTACCATCAGAGTAGAGATAACGTGCAGCAGATGCTACAAAAGATCACGCTCTTTGTCCTAGCAGGCTGGCTTAGCGGTGGTATCAAGCTCTGTAATCTCGGCTCAGCTCATAAGGTCTGTACACAGTTTTCCCAGGCCTTCCTGTAAGATACCTTGAAATATAATACGATCACCATGTTACAAAGGCTAATCCTAGCCGTTTCACCAATGAATCTGATATAAATACAATATAAATTTACCACCACGCAGAGAACACCGTGTATCTGCATTGCAGACACTAATCGAATTTTGCTGTTTATCCCGAGAATCGTACGAAGCACATAAATAGGTCGTCTATACTGTGGGGACAAAGTGCAGGACAGTACCACTGTGCTCTAAAGGGTTAACAGTGGACCTATTGCATTATTTTGTGTCTTTTAATATCGATATCGACATCATATAAATCTGCGTATCTAAATTATCTATGAATCGATAAACCAAACTTTGTATACAAAACTTAATAATTTTGGAGATGCCGGGGATCGAACCCGGGGCCTTTCACATGCAAAGCGAACGCTCTACCACTGAGCTACATCCCCTGTTGCAAAGTCTCTTCGTTTATTACTAGGTGCAGAATCCGAATAGATGTCCTTGTGTGTGTGTTTTTTTGTATTTGTTCCTAAAACTGCAAATGTTACCGTCAATTATGCCTATCGGTGATTAGACTTAATCGAGTGAAGTGTTTGAATATTAAGCAGCCCGCTCTCTACAAAAATGGTAACCGACTGGCTCGCGGACACGCGTCACGGCGAGCAGTCCTTGTGTGTGCGTGTGTGTGTGTGTGTGTTTTGTTTGTTTGTTTGGTTTTTTTTTTAGTAGTTCGTGATGCGTGTCCTGAGCGCGGTTTACCAGGAATTTGCAGCGAGGCACGGTATTAGCCAAACATGTCTGTGATATAGATACGAACATCCTCACTGAACCTTTGGGTTAAGCGCTTCTCGGTCGTGTTCTTGCCATTCTTGCACGGACGTAAAAACGACATGGGGAAAGCAACTGACGCCTTACGTCGTGCTGGGCATTTCGCTTGGAGTGACGGTGGAATACGAATACCCGCTGTCGATGGATATTGTGCATCTAAATTGCGTATCTGATGACAGGTCGAGTAAGAATTTGTTTATAATTTGTAGGTTTATGAGCTTTTTTTTATATAAAAGCGTCGTACTTTTTAATTCTTTCGTTTATTACTCCAGTGTCGTCCCCTAACACACAGTTGCTTGTTTGGACAACACATTATAATGCACTTCTTACTTCGCATTTTACTGTTTCTTTTCTTCTTTTCGGATAACATTATGTCCGATGTAGCTAGCCAACAGCAAACGACAGCCTTGATTTTATCCACCATAGTCACACGCAGAAGAAGACACACAGAACTGACACACACACACAAAACTGACAGGCCTGATGGGAAGCCTGTGCTGTGCCAGAGAACATTCAGTTCAGTTTTTCGTGCAGTTTTTTTTTACACAGTTAAACTGCACAGTTTAACTTAGAGTGTATGGGGCCCTTTACCGTGCAGCCGAAAGACTGATGCTGTTGCGTTGCGATGAGACTGTATTTGTAGGGAGCTGCGGACTTTGACGGGTCCGTTACCTGTACACCGGATGATAGTTGAATGGATATGGAATACTGGAGGAATGGTAAAATGACAGGGAATAATCGAAATACTAACAGAAGTTGGTCAAGCATCGCTTTGTCCACAACAAATCCCACATGGACAGCCCCAGCAGTGGACAGACGTGAAGCCAGTCGCTAACATGATGTAAAATGAACCATCAGTTTCTTTCCATTTGAAGTGCTGCGACACCCGTTAAGTCGCAGTAATGTTTGTGTTTCATATTCATATCCAGAATATGGAAACGTCCAGCCTTTTCTGCTCTCACTGCAGTTTTTCACATCCAACGCTAAGACACGGGCTTCATACAATGGTCACTAAATGCGCTCGGTTGTTAAAACAAAACAGGAATGTGCGTCCGATTTCCATGGTCCAGATTTTTCAGCCAGTTTTAGAAAACAGAAACACGTAGTATTTCAGCTTTAACATTCATAGGTCCATGCATCGTTAATATATTCGCAGAGTACAACCAACAAGATGCGACGTTATTTCTGTAAGACGCTCTACATGTTTCAGACGGGTTTTCCGCCAATCAACAGAAGCTCAAAACTGCAGACTGTCAGACCAGTACTGCTACATGCTGCTAGCAGCAGGTAGACTCCAGTTGAAATTGGATGGCACACGGTGACGCAGGGAGGGAAAGTAAAGGGGAAACTGGCGAATGGAGTGGGTAGCCAGTAGTCTTGCACTGTACCCCAGAACATGGTGTATCCAGCATTATTACCGCTGATGCGCACACCTCGGCTGCCAGCAGTCGACTGAACTGACGCCCCCGCCGATTTAAATGGACTCGTCCGTTTCGCCGAAAGACAAAATCTGGGTTCTGCGCGTGTGCCATTACATTTCAACTGGCCTCTAGCATCATTGGTCTGACAAATACCTGACGCTGTATGTGCAGTTCTGAGCTCCTGATGATGGACGGAAAACCCGTCTGAAACATGTAGAGCGTCTTACAGAAATAAATTGAGAAACGTTGCATCTTCTTGGTTGTACTCTGCGAACGTAGTATTTCAGATTACAGTAAAGGCTATTTACGTTGGATCCCATATTAAATTGGCATTTCTCTCATCTGAAGGAGACTCTGCTACCAAGAACGTGGGTTGAAAGCGTTTTAAATTATCTATGATAACCGGAAACCGTCTAACGCGGAATCAAGGAAGGGGAATTTGGCGAAAATGTTTTTGTTGTTGTTTATGTTTGCATAATTTTCTCGCGCAGTTTGCTTCGGTTTTATCTCAGATGGTAACTAGCATAAGCTGGGAAGGATTGAGCTAAACGTGTGTAGTTAATACAGTGTCGTTATATCCAAGATACGGTACCAGCCGCACTTCTTTCCGCGCCTCATGCAGCGCCACACGAACTCTGCAGTTGATGCAGCGTTTCACTACTTTTCTTCCAGCTCTGTGACATCACAGACCCGCTGGGGCTGCTTTTCAGACGCTGCTGCCGCGTTGTGGCGCGCGAGGCCAGCCGAACTGCATGGTTAACTGTTTGCAGGCCGAGGTGAGTTGAGGCTGCATCGCATGGCGAGCGAACTGTGTGCACAGGCAGGTTAATGACTTGCCAAGTATGTGTGTTTATTGCAGTAATTTCTGGCTAGGTGAAAAGGAACGTCGCTTGCCGTCTGGTACATTTAAAAGTTCGAAACTGTAGGCATACAGTCAAGGGACAACAAAAGACAATGGTCAACTTTCTCCCGTACCAGTGTGTTTCATATCTTCTTGAACAGGTGGGAGTCTATTGCTGTCGTTCAAACAACCACGTTTTGAATTTGATCTGTATAAATTAGGGGCTGTAGGAGTCACTCCGTCCTCGTCCCGGCACTGGGCTTCAGGAGAAGCTCAAATTTGACTATAATTAATTTTGTCAACATAAGCTGTCATCTGAACGTCACAAAATTCGCACTTGGGAGGTCTCTCGCTACTAATTCGTGGGCACAGGGTGGCTTCATGTCTCAGCCCGGAGAACGGTCACGCTGAGTTGGTTTCCCAGTGCTCCCCCCTCAGGACAATCCCGGAATAGTGTTTTAATGAGGCCACGCCCACTTCCACACGCTTTCCATTTCTGTATTCTCTACTCACAGTTTTTAATGAACGAAACATAAAAGTTATTTCTTCTTCCTTTTTAAATGCTAGACGTAGTTTCTACTGCATGGCAATATGTTATTACTGTTTTCATTTACGTGTATTCCACGTGGACATGGAAGATCGGATCCATAAAGTTATGATTTACGATATGCCCCATGTGTGTCTCCTTGGGGTATGACGATAATGATTACAACAATTATTATTATTATTATTATTATTATTATCAAAATAGGCACCTGAAAAGTATTAACAGTCTATCTTACAACTAATTTGCGTGTACTGTACCACGGGAACAACACTATAGATCAGGCCGATCAACCTGTAGCTCGCTGCCCGCGGACGCGTTTCCCTGGCAAAGCCGAGAAAGAACCCCGAAGCAATTTCGAAACTGGCGGGCAGTTTATTTATGAAAACATGCATTACATTTCTAAGTGATTTTGTAAAAATGTGCTATATTAGCGACACCATAGCCAAGGTTGTGAATTGCATTTTTGTAATAAACTTATGCTGTATATTTTTATTGCACACAGTGTATGGAAATATGCTCAGGTACAACCGCACGTTATACCTATACGTATAGCCTACTTATTGATTCTTCCTTCTGTGTGTTCAATTTCATGTTGCCCCCACAGAGAGAAAATTTTGCCGAAGTTTTGGCGCCAGATAAAAGCTTAAGCGGGCATGCTGTAGATCCATGAAAGAAGAGGGAAGTCGGCAGATATTTTAAGAAAAAAGTTGGGTCTGGAATGATGATACTTACTTTTCGATTTGCCTGAAATATGCTTTATATTGTACAGTATTTTGTACAAATCGTGTATAAATAATCCATTTTTGGACTTTTGCCTGTTCAGCAACAGTTATTCGTATAATGATCCGTTTGTTAAACCGAACGGTGAAGTTAGTAAATTGACTGCCTGCGGGCAAAACGAAAGAGCTTCAGTTCCCCGCAGGAAGTGCCGTTGTTCTCTTTGCATCGACGTCCAGACCGGCCCACCATTGGGTACCAAGAGTTCCTTTCCCACGGACAAAGCGGCCAGAGCCTAAAGCTTACTACCACTCACATCCATGTATTCCACTGCCACCTACGTTGTCATGGCGTGCTGCGTAACAGAGTGACAATGTGGTTACTGTTGTGGTAGGCTGCTATATCGCTGTTGCTTTTATTATTAATTATAAACAAAGATTATTATTGTGACTTATCACCTCTGTGCATGGTATTTATAATTATATACCTGAAAGAAACGTGTTTGTAGGGTATTTAATGCTGCAGCTAATCTTTGGTTGTCATTTTTGCTATTTCCCATTTTAAACTTTTTATTTTTTTACGTTAGTACTTACCGCAGTGAGGGCCGCGTAGCTCAGACGGTATAGTGACTGACTACGGGCTGGACGGTCCGGGATCGAATCCCGGTGGGGACGAGATTTTCCGCCCGTCCAGACCGGCCCTGGGACTCACCCAGCTTCCTGTAAAATGGGTACCGGGTCTTTCCCGGGGGTAAAGTGTGGCCGGGGCGTGCTGCTGACCACTCACCCCCTTCTAGTGCCGCGGTCATGGA
>Ga0123357_10009614_pt1 | contig 12217 bp, 5 predicted proteins | sample TergutEmb28metaG_FD_89873 | JGI IMG/M metagenome (GOLD analysis project Ga0123357, IMG submission 89873) | Embiratermes neotenicus P4 segment gut microbial communities from Petit-Saut dam, French Guiana - Emb289 P4 | ecosystem: Host-associated > Arthropoda: Insects > Digestive system > Gut ...
AAATGCTTGTTATCATTCGGTCCAGTATCTTTTGTCTTCCACGTTGCTATCCAAAAATTTAAAGATCAAGATATATAGAACTATATTTTTGCCTGTTGTTTTGTATGGGTGTGAAACTTGGTCGTTCACATTGCGGGAGGAAAGAAAGCTGAGGGTGTTTGAGAATATGGTGTTGAGGAGAATATTTGGACCTAGGAGGGACGAGGTAACGGAGGAATGGAGGAGATTGCATAACGAGGAACCCAATATTGTGCGGGTGATAAAATCGAGAAGAATGAGATGGGCTGGGCATGTGGCGCGTATGGGTGAGGAGAGGGGGTGTATAGGGTCTTGGTGGGGAAACCGGAGGGAAGGAGACGACTCGGTAGACCTAGGCGTAGATGGGTGGATAGTATTAGGATGGATCTCCAGGAGGTGGGATGTGGGAATATGGACTGGATTGTGCTGGCCCAGGATAGGGACAGTTGGCGGACGTTTGTGAGTGCGGTAACGAACCTTCGGGTTCCGTGAAATGCGGGGAATTTCTTGACTAGCTGCAAATCAGTTAGCTTCTCAAGAAGGACTCTGCACCAGGGAGTAAGTAAGTGAGTAAGTTGAGCAGCTGGTAGCTTCTCTAAAGTACTGCTGAATGTAGTTAGTAGAGGAGTAAAAGGTAAAGCAGTCCCATTACAGGCCTGAACAAGCCCAGATGATTCATAGAATGTTCCCAGATTTCGTGACAACGGCACAGAATGGTGGTAGGTTGTCAGTCTTACGCACCGGCCGCCTTTACCCCCAGGAAATACTCCTGGTACTCATTTCTGTTAGAGGCTGAGTCGACCCCAGGGCCGTAGTGCGATCGGAAGGATTTTATGTCAATGAAAAATCCACTGATTCCGATTTGTAGCACAGCACCTTAACCACTGTGCTACCGCGGTCCCCTAGTAGAGGAGTAATTCTGTAAATATAGAAGATGGGATGGAAGTGTGTACGTTTTTACGACCATGTGGTAAAATTCCAGTTCGTAGCCATTCCTTCCTCATTGAATTATGGAACGTGATCTTGTTGACATTAATATATCAAGTTAAATGTCAAACATGACCAATAATCTGTTTCCATAACTCATTCCTACACACAGCTGAAGGCACGTAGAATAACAACTCGTTGACCTCTGCCCAGCTAGCTCATTCAGTTTGTTAGAGCTCTTTCTTAGTATTGAGCCTACGTGTAAGTCTAATTGTAGCCACTTATGTTTGTTGTACGGGTGTTTTATAGACTAATTAGAAGCTTGAGTGGAAAGTTTCGGACATGTTTACGCAAACACTTTGTACTGAAGCGATCCCTTCTACCAGCTTCTTCACAGCGAAAGCAATTGTTCTGTTCCTTTGTCGCTTTCTCTTTAAGTCTGATTCATGTTTGACGTCAACAGGAACTGTGACAAAACTTAAATCTTTGTCGTTAATAAGACAGCTTCCAATATTTGAAGGCAAAGGTAAAGGTAAAGGTAAAGTTCACCCTAGAACATGCTACGAAGGCAAAGAGAGTAGAGGTATTGCTCTACTCTTTCTTTAACCCTGGCACTAAATGGGGTGGGTGGTTGACGAAAAACCCCGGCCGCTTTACCCCCCGAGAAAGAGGCATGGCACCATTGTATAGGAGGCTGGGTGGGCCCCAGGGCCGGTCTGGACGGGCGCGGAAAATCTCGCCCCGTCCAGCCCGTAGTGAGTCGCTATACCGCCCGAGCTATCCCGGCCCACCAGCTTCTGATAGTTATACACTTTTTAATTATCAGTCGAAAATACGATTTTCTTTTCAGGACTCCAACAGGAGTTTCATTTTATCGCTAATTATTGCAGTACGTATTGTAATACCCCTTCATGACCAGCCGGGCTAGACAACCGAGGTATCGTTTTCGATTCCCGGCAGGACCAAGAGGTTTTATTCTTCTCCGAAACGTACAGACCGGTTGTGGGACCCATCCTGCCTCCTATTTAGTGCATATCGGGGGGCGCTTTCCTTAGGGTAAAGCTGCCGGAGTGTGAAGCTGGGCACTCCATATAGTGCCGAGGTTAAGACAGGGTGTAGCTTTACTTGTCCTCTCGCCTCCCTCCCCCTTCCACCCCATTTGCCGTCATGGCGTGAACAGGGACACCTTTGCCTTTGCCTTTACTTTTGTATAATAATCTTCAATGGCCTACAGAGTGTTTCAAAACGTGGTATTATCCATTTACAATCGGAAATTTCGAGGCATCATTGTGTCTTAAAGCTCACCTATGATTAATTTAACATCTATAAAATGTTTTCGGTGTAAAAATGACCGTTTATTTCCTTCTACTGCGGGACCAGGGTGCAGACTCTGGTGCGGTCGTGTGGTGTATGTCATTGTGTCCTCCGTAGGTGGCTTCCAATATTTCTGAGGGAACCATTGCGGAATTAGCCTCTCCTTGCCCCTCTGTAATTTCCTTCGGGACGCTGTTAACCGTCCGCGAAACTACGTACACTTCAGCCGGTTCTTCCGAAGCTCTGGTAACCACCTAAGCATTATACCTTATTTTAGAAGACCTCCATAACGTCCATACCGGCTCTGGAGCCCACCCAGCCTCTTGTTTAGTGGGTATCGTCAGGTAATCGGACGGGATCTGGAGCTCTACCTCCACTCCGTCCGTAAGCCTTCATGGCGTTCACATGGGCAACTTTATTTTTATTTTTTCACCGCCTTGATAGCTTCATATTTAGTCTAAAGATGTAGACAGACGGTTTCTCCGAAACGTCGTACCAAACTATAGGTGGTCACGTTCCATAAGTCCCAGTTCTTAATATTCAGTACCGCAAACGCCTCAGATCATGCCTGCAATGTAATGTGGCTTTGCTGCCAGGTCCTCTGTAAGTCTTGTTGATTTGGTGGTGTGTAGTTTCAGGAGTGGCATATAGTACTGGAACACAAATAAAACTTGTAACAAAACTGTGAGATGTTAAATTGTTACTGTTAAGCGCCTGCGGGAAGTACGGAAACTGGTTTACACAGAGGTGGCAAATCGTTGGAACGTAGAGCAGTTTGGTTACGTTATGTTCACTTGCATGTAACTGACAGACATACGAGCATGATTTTTGCCTTATTATTATTATTATTATTATTATTATTATATGGATACAGTGTGCTTACTCCTTGAAGCGTTCTTTCAAATTTTGGAGATATAATTATCGTAAAGTGATTGGTATGAACTTGCCTCGCGCAGCACGCGAATTCATCCAATAGGAGTCGTCTGCTTTTGCTTAGGGGGTTTTCTACATACCCCGCGTCGTCGTAAGCCGGTAAGTAGGAATAAACCCCAGTTTTTATGGGCTTCTTGAGCCAGACAGCACTTACTGATAACCTGATGACCGTGGCATAATATTAGAGCTAAGGTAGAGGTAGATTCTTGCCTTGACCCGTCATCACGGCATTTTGGTGAATGAAGGTATAGCTTTTCGGGTTATGAGGTTTACACAGTGGTTTACCTGAGGATAATTGGTGGGTAAATTGTAATTTTTCGTTAGACTTTGCTTATGTTTGTCTCGTTTTTTTTATTCGGTGCAGTATTGTGTTTCAATGAAAAGTTTTTTATTCTTGGGTCTATGTACTGACTTTATGTTTGTGTCTGAATATTTCTGCTGCTGTTCTTATTTGGCTTCCTTTCTGTGCGGTAAACGCTCAGGAACTTGAAAACTGACGCAAAGAACAAGTAGGCTGTACGACATAGACCAATGTGATGTTACGATCGAGTGGGTAATACTGTTGCATTGATTTGAAGAGCCCGGGGTCAAATCTAGACCCGAAGATCGCCTACTATGAAAGGAATTTTTGTGTTCTTCCTCACCTCCTCTAAGCAAATGCCATGTTCCTCCCTTCAGCTGCTTTATCCCATAATCTTTCCAATTTAATGTTAACTAATCATTTCTGCTGTACCGGGTAGTACCACAATAACTTTGTGTAACTTGTCACCGTAGTTGCAGTTGTCTTACAAGTAGTTTATACATAGTACTAAACTGTGTATGTTTTTATGTGCAGTTACCATTTCAAATAATACGTGCCTAACTGAAATGATCTTATTGGTTGTCGCCTTCACACTGAAAGCTGAAGACAATTGTCGGAAGACCGGCATGTTGTTTTATATTCTATAAAAATACTTCCTTAATGAACGTTGCATATTGTTTCCATTATCTCCCCCCCCCGCAACAGCCCCCAGTGGGCCAGGGCCTACTCATTCACGAGGTTTCTAGGTCACACACAACGACGCACCCAGTCGCTAGGACTCCTCTGTACGAGTGATTAGCACGTCGCAGGGACATCTACTTGACAACACACAACACTCATGACAAACATCCGTGTCCCCGATGGGGTTCGAACCCACAATCTCAGCAGACGATCGGTCACAGACCTACGCCTTAGACCGCGCGGTTACTGGGACAGGTTCCATTATTTGCTACTTTACGTCATTGCAGGATACTGAAGTTTGTGTGGAGCTGTTGACACTCCACATTACAGCTTCTTGCATCAACTAAGTCATTATCGGTTGCAGGAAATTGGAAAGTGTCATCCAAGCGCTTTGTACCATATTGCATGAAAGTCGGTCGGGTGGTTCAAAAATTGAAATGAAACACACACCTGGGCCTTAAAGTAGCGAGCGTCGTATCCATGTAGACAGTCTGTAGCATAGTACATACAATATGATGATTTCATAACCCTACATTTGAGGCGCGTTCGGGTACTCGCGAAAAGTGCCCGTTAGCTTCGTCAAGTCTGTCTGTCTGTCTGTCCGCGTGTGTCAGCTCGGCTCCCACTGGACCGATTGTTGTGAAATTCCATATAGGAGACTTCCGCTAAAACATGCAGGTCGAAAATATCCATATCTGTTTGCAATCGGACAAAAATATTTTTTTTTACACGCAGAACTTATACGGTTTATTGTTACTGGCGACATTAAATAGCCATAAAAGCGCTCTGTGCGCGTAAAATGGTATCAGGCTATTAGGATAGCCGGGGAGGTATAAACATAATGCGAGCGCGCCACGATGTTAACGTTATACATAACATAGCATATCTTGTACCTTTTGAGGAAGGAAAGCCCCCTAAAATGCTTATTTTCAGGTTCCAAAATGGAAAATATTTTTATGTAGCGAATCCACAAAATTACGTTCGGCCATTTCTTGGAGGACTAGTGAAGAGAGCATGTAATGCTTGTATGCTCATGGTTTGTCGGTGCTGCTGCCATTCCGAATCTCTGCGTCCCGAATTGGCGCGAGTAGCGTCTTTCTCTCCCATCTGATCTCCGAAATCATTTTCGCGTAGCTCCGAAACTATCGTACTATATGAACTCTTCTCCGTCAGACTGCCCTTTCCCGAAGTACTTACAGTGTTCCCTGTATTTCTAATTTAAACTTTCGCTTCCATTTAATGTGCCACGCATTTTTAACCTCGACACTGGAGAGAGCTGAGTGATGACTTACGGCCGTTTTACACCCTGCGGAAGTGTCCGGGTTGGTCCCAGAGCTTACCTGGAAGTGGCAGCGAAGAGAAAGTTCTTTGCACCTATGTGCAATCAAACCAAGTGGTCCAGTCTGCAGTCACTTTTGAGGTACTCTAGATGATGATGATGATGATGATGATGATGATGATGGTGATGATGAATACGACGACGACAATGTCGGTGGTGGTAGTGGTGGTGGTGGTTTTTGGTGTCACAAAACCTGAAGTTGTGATAATTTCAGCGAGAGTAGGGGGGGAATTTTCCCTTCCTCACCCCACGTCGTGGACATGAGATTCGTTTTTCGGGTAAAACACACCTCTTGCTGTCAACTTAAGGGGCTAGATTTTTTAAAATGATTTCGCTTTCTAAACTTCAAGGCCTTTAGGAATCGAACGCATTTCGGTTAACTGAATGCGAACAATAAATAACGACGCTCGTATAGTATTGTGTCATATCGATTTCGTATCCCGCAGCCTGTGTAATAATGTGACTCGCATGTGCGGATTAGAGCGCCAGACTTTCAGTAGATTTCCTATTAATTTGTCTTTTCGTTCACCTGTCGTTTGATAAGTGGATGCTCTAACATTTTAGATAGTAGTTTCGATATTATTGATTCAGGAACTTGACCTACTAAAGTGACAGAAACATTATTTGTAGTATTCTGGACGTTCAAGCAGGCACATGAACTCGTGTAGGTTAGATATACAGTGTAACTCGATTATAACGTCGTGTGAAGGGACCAAATAAATTGTGTCGTTATAAACAAGTGTCGCTGTAAGAGTGGCGTGTGCTAAAAGTGAAAGAAAAATATTTACAGAATAAATACTAACCTGTAGGCATGTTACTTAATGTTACCGCTATTATCTGTTTCAAATTTAATTCAAAATTAAAGTTTAGAACTATTAAAAATCACTCTTCTATAATAGTAAATTTCCATACAGCTTTACGCTAAACAATACACAAACTTCAACTACAACTCAGGAAGAACAAAAGTTATCATCAGAAGAGGACCGCTCACTGGTACTGTATATTGTCTTGCTGAAACCGACTAAGCAGCGCCTCATCAACATCACTTCGTTCAGGCTTTCGAAACTGCTTTATTCTCGATCCGTTCTGGTCAAACGCACTAATAATTTTGGTTCACTATTCTATATCCTTTGGATCGTAGAATTTACGAGACCAAATTCCCGACCCACGTTTTTTTTTTTTTATTTTTTTATTTTGTATTTCTCTAATCACTTTAACTTTTTCATCGGCCCTCAGCCTTGTGTTGGTGAAAGTAACCTTGCTATCAAGCTACCGTTCTCCTGTAAACTGTAGGGTACCAAAGTACAAGGAAACTGTATGCTCAAAGTGAATTGCCTTGATTATTGTTATTTCAAAGCCTGTTGTTTATGTATGTACCTGAACGAGTTAGACGGCTTGCCTTCTCAAGGACAAGGAGATGGTTGAATTCTCAGACTAGCCTTGAAAATTGTATTGGAACCGATGACTGACCATATCTTAATATCTGAGGTAGATGCTTTTTTTGCATGTCGTACTAAGCAAGGCAGAAAAACATGTGCCTTGTCGGGAATTAGTTGGTACCACTTAACCTGTGGCGTTATAGCCGAGGTGTCGCGCTAACCGAGGTCATTATAACCGAGTTTCATTGTATTTTGCTTACTGAACATTTGCATTCCGTCCGAAACTTCGTTGTTTTATTTGGCGTATGTGATAAGGCGACGTAAACGGGAAATTCTTGGCTCAGTTTCGGAACCAGTAACACGTTAACAGCAGAATGTTGGAAGTCTGCATTCTATTCCAGTCACGTGAGTTTAATATATTTACAAGTTTGCAAGTTTATATCTCCACAGGTGTGACGGTAATTTGGCCACCTGAATGCCACCTACTGTTCGTGGACCAAGGTTATGAAATACTGCAGCGCACGTCAGCGTGTAGGAAGCTTGTTGCCTGACCCACAAGAGCATATTCAATTGGAAGGACAAATGTATACCGAAAAGAGATGTCCCCAAAGTCGTTTCGATAGGAATTTCCATGTATTTATGGAACAGATTCCAGAGAATTAAAATATACGGCCTCACACTTATAACTGTCATGCGATATTTTGGTTGTGTGTTTTCGCGTTTGAATGGGGACAGGAAATGAGATTCACGACCTTTATACAATCCATTGTAAGGTCACAGATCACAGATAAACCCACAAGGTGTCAGTCAGTTGTGTTAGGCACTGTGCAGGGACGTTGGTAGCTTGATAGCTTCAAAATTCGAAAGAAGTAGTTGTATAAAAGTACCAAAAATTAAAGCCCTTTTTAAAACGAAGAGGAGACCTTTTGTTTTGTCCGTGATTATGCATATACAGCAGATCAACCGCACTTCTCTCAGGGATATTGGTTTTGTTTTTTTGAAAAACGGTTGTATACGAAGACGTACACTTTTATAGATATTTTTACAATAAATACTCGCATTGTGAACATTTTCTTTTCAGTATTATAGGTCGCTTTTAGGCGAATGCTGCAGTACGGTAGGTCGCTTTTGGGTTGATGATTCTCAGCAGAGTGGTAAATCGATTTGGTAGCAGCATCTATAACCAGAATGAATGGCACATACAGTGTACCGCATGTAGAGAGGATACTTTTTGTATTGTTGTAGCTTCAGTTTCTAACAGGGACCCCTACATCGCAAATGCCAACTTGCTTTAGGGGTTTCTAGCCGGCTAATTACAGATTTATTTCGAAAACTTTTTTGTCCCGTGTGCTTTAAATAAACGCCGAAGACCAGAATGCACAAAACTACACATAATTGTAGCAGTTTTTTAACAAAGAATTTTTGTGTATTACACATACAGTCGAACACAACTATGTTTCACCTAGTAGTACAGTAGGAATACAACTACATGTTGGTCGTAACTACAGTAACCACACGCACCTAAATACCACGCATACCTTACGACAGCTGTGATTTTTTCTTTTCTTCCCCCCCACCCCACATGTGCAACTCACCTGAGTGAAGGTACAAACACGAGGTAGTGATTTATGTTAAATCTGTGAATGTAAAACAAACTGTGTTTAAATTACGAAACATTCTTTATATAAAAATAGAACCACACAGATACACCATGATACAATGTACTCGTACATCAACGCTACCATTTAATGTGATAACGGAAGAAATCCCACGCGACTCCCGGCCTGGACAAGACGACCAACAGCTCTAATAACTGAATAGCGGACCTACACCTCCGTAATCCACAGACACCCCCACCTAAAAAAGAGGCGGTAGAATATAGAAGAGCATCCGGATTGGCACCCATCCACGCCACGATTCCGCCTAAATACGCGAACGCGGGCCACCGCCAAAAAACCCACCTGAGCTAAAACTGCACACCCAGTTCAAACACCGCTCTGTTAAAACATTGCTTAGCCTATAGAAACGAGTTTTGATGCAAATAACACACGAAAATATTGACTGACACTGAGTGACATTACGGTATTATTGCTAGAGTTTTATGAACTATTAACATTATAGCATGCTAGTTTTTAAGTATATTGACACAAATTTTACTAATGATACTAATTGTAACATATCCTTAGCATAAGAATAGTAACCTACTTTGACATACGTACATAAATAATGATAATTCACTTGTAACAGCCCTAGGTCATGGTACCCAACTATTGAAACAACGAGATCTTGTTCCCCCCACCCAACCCCCAATACCCTCAAAGAACACCCCACACATCTTGTATAGCTGCTCTGAAAATTAAATCACAACCTGAAGATGGCCCACATATAGGGCCGAAACATGTAGTTGTATTCCAGCTGTACTACTAGGTGAAATATAGTTGTTTTCGACTGTATGTGTAATACACAAAAATTCTTTGTTATTGAACCAACACAACGGGAATGACGCACCTCAAAATTGTAGCAGTTTTTGTTTGTGTGAAATATGCCTGCTGTTTTGACGGAACATTTAAAAACGCAGGGCCCAGGAAAATATTTGGTCACGAGAAGCATGACGTTAGTGGGGAATTTAAAGTTACGTGACGGGAAACTTGGTTTATTATACAAGGGGTTTGTGTTGTATAGGAGGCTACGGTGGTCTTGGGCGTGTAGATACGTGTAGGATGGGAGGCCCGAGAAATGTGTACGGTCTGTCGAGGGGAACCTCTTGGGCAAAATTCACTTGAAAGACCCAGGAGATTGGTTGGCTGGATCACTGGGAAGTAGGATGCGAGTGTGTGATATGGATGGAACTGGCTTAGCTTTCCCATGGGCAGCAGGCTTTGACCGTGGTTGTGTTCTTCGGTTTCTGCTGCTATTCACTCACTACAGTCGCGCACATAGTGTGTCTTGCACTGGAGTATGCATTTGTTTATAGGAATATAATGCAGAGTTGCAGAGTACATCAATTTCGAAGTAGTCCCTTGCTGCCATTAAACGTATCACACATCTGCGCTGACTTAAGACGCTGCTAAACATGTCACTTGTCTTCACTGACTTAAGAGGCTACTAAACATATCACTTCTCTGCAAAGACTTAAGACGCTACTAGACATGTCACTTGTCCTCACTGACTTAAGACGCTGCTAAACATGTCACTTTTCCTGGCTGACTTAAGAGGCTACTAAACATGTCACTTCTCCGCACTGACTTAATACGCTTCTAAACATGTCACTTGTCCTCAATGAATTAAGACGCTACTAAATATATTACTTATCCCCGCTCACTTACGACGCTACTAAACATATCACTTATCCGCACTAACTGAAGACGCTACTTAACATACCACTTCTCCGCTCTGACTTAAGACGCTACTAAACATATAACTTGCCCTCACTGACTTAAGACGCTGACCTAAAACGCTACTAAACATGTCACTTAACCGCACTAACTTAAGACGCTACTTAACATACCACTTCTCCGCTCTGACTTAAGACGCTACTAAACATATCACTTGTCCTCACTGACTTAAAGACGCTGACTTAATACGCTACTAAACATATCACTTATCCGCACTAACTTAAGACGTCACTAAACATATAACATATTCACGTTAAGAAACTTAACGGCGCTGACCTATGGAGCTACTGTCTTTATACGAAAATATACAAGAATATCCTCACATTTTATTGTAAATGCTAGAAACGAAACCAGTAGACCTACGTTAATTGCATTCGGGCGTGCTGGAGACTGAGAATTTCTTTTCTGTTGAAACCTAGATAAGTATGTAGTATATTTTTGCCAGTACACCACTTTTGTTTAGTTTCGTTACTTTGACTAGGGTTGAACCAGTAAATGTCTGCATATCGCCGCGGACTGGACTGGAATTCGAGGGAAGTTTTTGGCCCCCAACCCGTACTTTGCGTACCCCTGCTATGTTGTCTGTCTAACCCCATGAGTTCGTTTGGGTGGAAACAGCTGCCCTTGACTCTCTTCCTTCCCTGACTACAACCGATCTATTGTGTCGTGTTACACAAGTTGTAGATTCGTGTGTAGGGTAATACGTTTTTGGAATGCCGTGTATGTCCGCTACAAGGAATAGTCATTGTAAGGTTAGGCGAATAGAAATGTGGTAAGTGGTCTGGTAGGTATGAACAAGCTGGCAACGGCGAGGGGACTAGCCTTGTGAATGCATTCAGGTAGAGAGGTTGAACGCGAGAGAACAGACTGTAAGAGGAAGCTTGAGTGCTCATCGTTTTGCATACCAGCACTCCACTTCTCCTACCTTCACGACTTCTGCGAATTGTTTGAAGGGAGGCTTGTGTAACTCTACGTAGAAAGTTATTGGTATTGCTCATCAGCACGCTTGCATGTTTTAGTTCTGTGTTAGATTCGTCGCAGACGGTTCCCGCGCTGTTAACGGAAGAGACGGCTGGATTCAGTGCCTAGTGTTACCCAAGTGATGTGTGCGTAATTGTACGTGGAGAAACTACAATACGTGGTGTTGTGTCGGAATCGGTACACACAGTGTTCTTAATTGTGGTGTTTACAACGTGAACCGTCGTGTCTAGTACAGCAAAGTGACTGCCCTTGCAAAGTACCTCTGCATCTTGATAGTGCTATCAATACCAACCGTGAATATTTTAAAGTGTACCGGTATAGTCTGTGATACGAGTTGATGTGTGTGATAATGTACCGTCACAACAAAGAAGAAGAAAAGTGAATTAAGTTGAATGCAGTGCAAAATTCTGAAGTGTCAGTGTAGTGTTTTTTATTACATCAAAGTAATTACTGCATTGGGAGTACCGGTCGCTTGGATTCGTGCAATACATACCTTTTTGCGTCCCTGAATCAACAGTAATGGGTCAGAATTCATCAACTCATCATGAGCCTTTGGACAGAGCAAAGGCTGCTCGAAGGTCCCTCAGACATATCAAGGTAAGTATTTCATGTTGAATTTCAGTTTCTTGTAAGGAGTTTTTCAGCTACTTTGTTCATACTGTTTATCTATGCTTAGGATGTTTAGCGTACGTTTCTTGACACTCCATTCCAATGGATCTATCTTCCATATGAAATACTTGACCCTGTTTTGGCATTTTCTAAAGTGCCAGTTCCATGTACACAGGAGGGTTTATCAAATGACGTTCATGTAATTGCAAACTGGGAACTACTCCAAAATTGGGTTTGGGGGGGGGGGGGGGGGCCCCCGGGGGGGGGGTATAAAAGGGGGGGGGGGGGTGTTTTTCCCCTGGTTTTTGGGGGGTGGGTTGGGGGTTGGGGGAGGGGGGTC
>Ga0123357_10009615_pt1 | contig 12216 bp, 5 predicted proteins | sample TergutEmb28metaG_FD_89873 | JGI IMG/M metagenome (GOLD analysis project Ga0123357, IMG submission 89873) | Embiratermes neotenicus P4 segment gut microbial communities from Petit-Saut dam, French Guiana - Emb289 P4 | ecosystem: Host-associated > Arthropoda: Insects > Digestive system > Gut ...
GAGCTGACCACCGACGAACTGATGGATCTGCATCGCGAACAACAGCAGGAGATTATGGAGGACATCTCGTCTGAGGGGGAAGAGAAAAAGACAGAAGAATCTCTAACTTCAAATGAGATTAGGAAGATGTGTAAAATGTGGGAAACAGTGCAAAAGTTTGTAGAGAAACACCACCCGAACAAGGCTGTAGCAGTGCGAGCAATGAATATTTTCAATGACAATGCAATGTCACATTTCCGTGAAATCCTGAAAATGAGGCAAAAGCAACAGTCATTGTGTAGGTTTTTGGTTAAAGTGGCACGAAAAGATTCCAGTGAGCCAGCAGGTGACAGTGATTCCATTACTGCTAAACAATAAACCCTTCTCTTCATCTAATCTCTATCGTCTCCCTCACTGTACAGGTACAGCTATGTATATTTACTATGTACAAGGCCTGGAGTATTTTGTATTAATCATTCTATATGAATAAATAGTTTTGTGTTGTGAACGAATCATCTGCATTTCAATTATTTCTTATGGGAAAATGCACTTTGATATAAGAGTGTTTTGGATTACAAGCACGTTTCTAGAACGGATTATGCTCGCAATCCAAGGTTCTACTGTACAATATTTGTAAATCTAAAAATTTTTAATTAATATTAGGTGACATGAGTATTACTACTATACTTTTACACATTTTTTAATTGATTTATGGTATTGTATTTGTTAAATGACTTAGTCTTGTGACTTACTACCTTGTAATGTTATTTTTAGAATTAAGTACATCTCTTTGTATTATTGACTAATTCCATATCCAGTCAGTCTGTGACCTTGTAATGGATCTATGGAATGTATAAATAAATCAAATCAAACTAATAGGTATTCCGTACAACTACTCATGACTTCCCACCCATAAAATTGTCTGCATTATGTTAACATAAATTTCAACAGTGGCATTCCCTTCCACAATCTGATGATGTAGGCAGCAGGTTCTTTTGAAGTCTTCACACAATTCTACCAGACCAGGCCATGCCATGATTCAGGCAGTTAATTGCTGGCGTTCCACTGCAAAAGTTTAAGTTGGATCATTTAGCTGTACGCGTGGAATTAGTGGCAGACAAAGTGGCACTGGGCCAGATCTTCCACCAAGTACTTTAATTTCCCTTGTCAGTATCATCTTGTGCATGCTTCATGCTCATATTTCATCTATATACCATTAGTACTATAAATCTTCAAAGAGTGTGTTAAATAAAACACATTACACAGCACCATACCACAGGAGACATGAATCTTCATAATCATCATTGTGGCATCTCACCGAGATGTTGGAACAACTAATGTGGAATACAAGCAACACTGTTTCCCTTCTAACACTTATGTATTTACCATCCTTCTTACACTAATGTTAGATTTTTCCAGCTGCCAACTCAAGATAGTGTGGTTCGAATTGTGGAATATAAGAGATGAAAGGAAAGCAGGTACAGTACAGAGGTACTGTGTAAGACAAATAACTTGATGCTTTGAAGGTATTTAAGGAATGTGGATAGTGTGGCTTGAGATTTCTGCCTGGTGAGACAGCATGGGTCAGCAACTTTTATCTGTGCAAACATATTTATCATCTATGCACAACACAAATCTCTTGATTGTTGTAGTGGCCACTTTATTTGGGATTGGTTTTTTCCCCTACTTCATTACCCAAGTCTCAAGTTATCAGTCCTAGACTGCATGTATTATGATTATATTAACATGTTCACTCTAAATATTGATTTTCTTTCAAGAAAAAACACTGTTTTAGAGCCTTCTTATAATAAAAGCCAATGAGATGCATTATTTCTCAACTTTATTTGGTAAAGAACTCTATATGTTTTGGTCAGATTTGCTGTCCATCATCCGGAGTCTTAATACTGTATTCACAGCAATAGGTATTTGTCATGCTAGTTGTGTTGCCGTCTACTAGCAAGGTCAGGATGAAGTGCTGTGAATACAGTATTAAGACTCCTGATGATGGACAGTAAATCTGTCTGAAACATGTAGAGTTATTTACCAAATAAAGTTGAAAAATACTGCATCTCAATGGCTTTTGTTATAAGAATATAGCATGATGCACAGTCCTCTGAATGCCAAACTGTTTTAGAGCCTTAGGGAATGAAAAGTGAAGGGATGTATGAGAAATAAATGTTGCCCCTGTTCTGTGACAAGTGATGTGTCTGTTTTATTTCCCATATTACTCACTTCATAAGATGCATTTCTTCTTCCTGAAACATGTCCGTAAAAATTACCTTGTGTCTTAACACCAGAAGGTCAACAAGACAGTTAAATTTGCACATATACATTGATATTATAGGGTGCATCTTATCTTATACTGGTAAGGTGTTATAAGGTAGGAATTACAGTATTTCATGTGAGAAATGCATAAGAATCACTGAAAGAATTCAACAACCTGTAAGGAATCCCATAATATTTCATATGTGATTTGTCATTTAAGTGTGAAGTTTCTTATTATTTTTAAAACTCAATGATAACGACAAAAGAAATTTACTTTGCCAAAAAAAAAAATATTCTGCTATTTGCTGCAAGGTTTCTTTGGAATGTTGTTTGTTTAGGTGATTTTTTTCAGGGAGATACTTGTGCAGCAGTGTTTAAAATATGTATGTATAGTTCAACATAGTAGTCACTGTTATCATTCAGTTTCAAACATTACTGGAATTAGCTGAAATATTTTATTAAAATTCTCCAACCTCATATTTCATCAAAATATATCCAGTGGTTCTGAAACTGTAATTTCAAAAGATGAATATGGCTACAAACATCAAAGTTAAATTTCAAAACCTGTGTTACATAAGATATTTTTCTCACCTCAGCTCTTCACTTTTACAAAATATGAACACCAGGGTAGGCCTGTTTCATTTCATATAAGAAATTCTGTAAGGCATGACATTTAATACTCCAGGTGATGATGCCCTTTAAGCCTGTGAGCTGGATACAGCTATCCACAATCATTCTGGCAGCTGACATCAGCAGTCGACCAACATGCAGTTCCAAATGCATGTCCTGTATAAAATTAAATTGGTCTTTTCTGAGAACATTTTCAATGTTAAAATCAATGGTGCCTTTAGTCACAATGCTTTTCAGGAACAAGAGTATTACAGCCCCTTAGTATGAGATTCTTAAAACTTGTTGTCACCTATTATTTTCACATCGACTCCAATAAAGTCTTACAAATTTCAACACCAACAGTTGCCATCCTGATATGAGAAGTACACCTTTGACATGAGAAAGTTTTCCATTTTGCAATCTCAGTAACTGCAAATTTCTTACTTCTTTGACCAAAGAAGATAACAGCTAAAATTGACCAGATTCACTTGAGTAAGGTTCAGAAACATATTGCTCAGAATATTGAGCTGAGAGACTGATATGGCACTACATCCAAAACTCCTCAATGTTGCATTATTCTGAGACAGCCTCTTCAGCAGAAGTTTACAACCATCTTCAGATGTGGATGTTCTACATATATTCACCTTCAGTAAATACCGAAGATCCAAACTGGATCCCACACTCAGATTAGTTACTGTAGAACAGTGGAAATCAATACACTTCATGTTTCAGCAAGAGCATCCTACAGTCATTATAATATTATCAGTGCAGTTACGTGGAAATCCGAGTGTTTTCATGTTCGCCATTGACCATAATGTTGTCATAAGTAACTGCTCCGGACGTTCATCTGTCACCAGTGGCATACCGGGGGGGGGGTTTTCAAATCCCCCCCCCGAAATTCCAAAGGCCCTCCAAAATCATGCCAAACTCAACCCAATTGTGAAAACTGTTAAAAATTGCTGAATTTAGGACGCCAACACCCCAAGATGTTCAGAAAAATGGCAGTAAAATTCTAAAACTACCTAGGTTCACAATTGTTTTACATTAGCAATGACAAATAAATTGCTTGTCATAATAAATATTCTTAAAGTACCGAAGAAGATTTTACTATATGAAATGAAATTTCTTGTACCAAATTACAGCTGCCTCCAGAACCCCTGACTAGGGGGCTACCACCCCCAGATCCCCATTTTCTCTATCCTCTGTCCTCAACTGAATTTGTTCAACCCCCCCGAACAAAATTCCTGGGTATGCCACTGTCTGTCACACCAACCAACATATGCAAGTCAGGTACATCTGATACAAGGGGCAGTTCCAGCACTTCCAAGTTCGTTGGGGTCACCAGACTGTGCTTGCAAATCATTACAAATCTTTTGCACGTGATGTGGATGGTCCTCGTCATTTGTGGGTGACTGCAGATGATGAGTGGAACTATGGAATATAAGAAATCTATGGACTCAACATGCCACAGTTTCCAGATTGTTTTTAAAACAAGTGCTTCCTCCTTCAGTGTTCTAGAAGGACCTGCTTTGGCCATCAGGCCTTCTGACTAAAGTAATTTAACACTTTCTTTATGTTCTGTGCAGCTGAACTTGGTGCAAGATTCTCGAAGCTGGCAGGCTGATTGTATTGAGACATCATATTACTGAAACCAGAAATTTCTAAGTATTCTGCCTATCTTAGCATATGCTTTTGTTTAAGAGGTCTGAAACAAAATGGGAAAGAAGTTCTTTTTTATGGATTCAGGATGAATTCCAAAACTTGATATTCGCTGCCATCAGAACCTCAATTTCTCACAAAACCAGGAATATTTATAATGTGAAGTTTGTTGTTCTCATGGCAGTGACAATGAAAATAGCCACCCTCTCTTATCTAATGCTATGTCGTGTGGTAAATGTGTACTGACATTTTGAAGGAACCTGATGTTTCAGTCCTCATGGTTTCTTCTATCCTTAAGATGCAGGTAACAAATTCCTCCTTAAATTTGGAAATTTCTACCAGACTACACAATGTCACATCCTAGAAGGCAGTAGTCTTCATAATGACTGGTATGAGAACCACAAACATCACTTCACTTTGAAGTGCCCAAGGACTTAAATCCCAATTTGCAATGTCTGTGTATTCTGTACCCGTTAAACTGTTTCTGAGTATTTGTTCAGAACAAAATTTAAATTTCTATCATTTTAAATTTAAGACACATGAAAATTTTTTATTTAAATCAGCAAACATTCCAAAATCCAAGCACTGTACTACCATTCTTAAAGTATGCAATTATATACCAGAGCTTTGGCTTGAATAGAAGGCCAGATACCAGCATGGAAATTGTAGACACTTGCCCAAGTCATTATTCAAACGTTCCCAGCACATAGTTTGGCAGATCACAGGACCTGTGCTTCCAAATACATGACTCGTGCTACATCCTTACAAAGCTTCCGAACATCTCCACACCTCTGCCACACAAAAGGTCCTCGAAGTACTACTAAGCAGGGACAATGTTCAATAATTTGCTTTGCAGTAAGACTAGCCAATTTGCATGGTGACCATGTCCACCAGTTAAATTCCTCTAAATATTTCAGTGGGTTCCTCTTAAGTACAGACTCAAGTATGGTGTTGTCATTACCAACAGCTATAGTTATATCAACTACCCTTACATTAACACATTGACAGAGTATATATTCAACCATTTCAGGGTTATATTCTAAGCGGAGACAGAGGCAGATCACAGACTTGAAGCCAGGAAGAGGTGACAAATTTTCTTCAAATGCAGGAATTGATGATGTATCAGACGAAGTAATGTGGAGGCACTTTAGAGAAGTACACGTTTCTCCAATAGCTTTAACATTAATGGCACCAACATCACAGATATCCAAACACTGCAATTGGTTCCAAAATGTAATAAGAAGCTGTTCAATTTGTGGGAATTTAACACATGAAAGTCTGAGCATTTTTAGATTTTCAAGCCTTTTTAAAGCTGATATGTTACAATTTCTATCACAAGTCAAATTAATTGCTATGAGATTTGGAAACTTGTCAACTAAAAGAATGAGGTGAGATGATGTAATTTCACTACATCCAAAACTTAACAGCTGAGAGGAGCAGGTCCAAGTATATCCAAAACCAGATGCTCTTTTATTTACCAATCCATTCAGTAAACTTGTAACACCAAATTCAGATATACTGGTTTTCTCTACATTCAGCTGCACCAAGTGCTGAAATTTGAGTATAGCATCAACACTTGAATCAGTAACATAAATGGACTCATAAACATTAAGACATCTCAGCATTCTGCATGATTCTGAAATAACTTCCAATACATTGTCATCACAGTTACACATGAAGGTAAATTCTTCCAGATTCGCTGCAACACCAGAAATGTTTACAAACCAATCTGTCCAGTCTACACATCGTAATTTCCCTATTTGCAATTTCTTCAAGTTACTCAGATCTCTTATAGCTCCATAGACAAAAGGCACAATGAAATTCCACTCACATCCATATGATAATCCGTGCAAGTGATCTGAACCAAAGCTGAGTTTTGTAACAGCTGGGTGAATTACTGACTGTACTAGTACTTGCAGAATTTCCTCACACCATGGTTCCTTGATCAAGTCATGTAAGTCATCATACAGATTATCTACTGATCTCAAAAGTTTGCAGGTAACCTCATTGGCTATCGATTGGGGTACTGTATCACAAAGGAGAGCTTTTAAAAGTTTACAAGTTTTTTCAAGTTCTCCATGTACAGAACCCTTGTGATATAATTCCATGAATTGCAGACAAAGTGTGCACACATAGTCTCCAAGTGCTTCTAATGCCAGATTTATGAGATTATCTGGTTGAATGTGCCGAAACATTATGGTTTTTTTTCTGAAAAACAGGAATTAGACTTTTCAGTAAAAGCTAGCAGAGGCATAGAGTAGGGTGTTTATTTTTCACAATAAAAGCAATATGCACATACACACACACACACACACACACACACATATACACGCACACACAGGGTTATGGCTACGGTAAGGTGAGTGGTGCAGCTGTCCCAAACTGTGGAGTCCAAGGGGCAATAAACTTAACATTTTAAATGAAACAATATGATTTTTTTGTTCAAAAACATTAAAATAAAATAATAGTAAATTCAACCAATAATTGTAACTTTTTAAATGTTTATACTGTCTGTTAGGGGTCGCCATTGTGATTACTTGGCCCAGGTACCAAAAAATTTAACTATACCACTACACACACAGATTTCCAAGAGTCTTTCCATCCATGCATATATTCCTCTTAGAAACCTTCTTAATAAATTTGCTGAATCAAAAAAAGTTCATACGAATATCACACTAGTATGGGGCACCCAAACTTACATATTGATTTCTCACAATTAATCATAACATGGAACGCATGAGAACTTCTGCACTTAACACATGTTCCTGAGATTGGAGGTGATGATTAGTATTTAAAACTTCAACTTCTCTTGAGTACATTTTTCTAGAATGTAAAATATGCTGGCTTCATGAAATTTGACTTCCCATTTTATGGTAATGGGAATGGTTATGTTTCCTTCTCATTTTACATACTGTTTTATTTGTTAGTCTTCCACCTAATTGCAGCATTTTGCAATAAAAGCCTGTGACTGTTTACAAAATCCACTAGGTAATTAATTCTGAAATACAAAACTTGGGACCTGTCTTGACAGTACCCTGACCACTCCGGTACGGACGGGCCACTGGTTACGTAAAAGTGGGTTAGGAACGATCTGCAGGTTATAAATTTCGTAAGTATATGAAGTTTAAAGATTGTAAATAAACTTCAAATTCGGAGGCAACTATGTGTAGTCAGTGTATTGTAGAGCTCTTGCTAGCCTCAAATAATCACTGTATACTCACAGAGTTTCTTCCCTTAAGATTCTGATTGATTAGAATGTTAATTCAATCGGTTTATTTCACACTTTTGCTGTGTAACAGTGCCAAAATAGCGACGGGCTATTAGGTCACACGTGTATAAATACCCTAACAAAGCTAGTAAAATTTGTGTCGAAAGGATACGCGTTTGAACAACAAGAGATATTACAGCATCGGAAGAGGCACATTTCACACTATAGTCGAGAAAATGTGCTTCGTTTTTTGAGTCCACAATTTTGGACACCTGATGTTGAACCTTTATTATACGGTGACAAGTGCGTGTATGGTGTTCGTACAACAATTACAATTGTTGATATTTGTATCGTGATATGTTTTACATCCTTCGCCAAGGCATATTAAGGATGTATAGAATTAAACAAATTATATACTATTATATGCGTCTTATCTCATTCAACATTCACCTCGAAAATTACATAACCTACATCATTTACGAACGATACTGCAGACAAAACACATCTACGCCGTGCGATTTCCCACTTATTAAGTGACATACAATAAACAGGAATAAACGCTTTATATTGTGTTCTCTTTTTTTTTTGTTTTTAATTCTACTTAATTTTAAAATGTACATACATGATATGAATATTTTACTTGTTTCATTATTTTGTAATGCGTATGTTGCTTTGAACTATTGTGTGCTTACGATCTTTTCTTTGTTATTTATCATGTTTCTACAAATTTTATGTAATTTTGTAACTTATTGCTTTAACGTGATTGCATATTGTAATCAGCTCTTTCCATTACGAATTTCAATTTCAATCGGACTTATGCGGTGGATCTGTTAATGTATGTATGCATGTATGAATGCATACGTAGTGGAAAAAGAGCCGTTACAGCTGGGTACGCGTCATAGGAGCAGATGATTTGAAAGAGCTTATTGTGAAGATCAGTGCCCCTCAACTGGAATGTGCCACTAGGCTAACATACATGAATCATTATGTAAAATGAAATATGAAAATTAAATATGCAAACACACATATACACCCACACAGAAGAAAATGTACCGCAAGCAGGACTGCCATACATCTATCACAAGAAAAGAGGGCACTTATCGACCATAAAAAGGGGACATATTTTATTTCCCTCACAAGTACATAAAAGGGACGCAAAAACAAGTGATAACACACGCAGAATTTAAATATGTCAGTTCTGGACACAAGCATGTTTTTCAGTGCATCCAGTTTTCCTCTGCAGTACAGGAACACTACAAATAAAAGTTCACCCTAGAACAGGACACAGAAGGCCCAGAGGTAGAGAAGAGGTATAGCTGTACTCTTTCCGTAATCTTGGGGCTAGAGGGGGTGGGTGGTAAATGTCACATCCTGACTGCTGTACTCCCAGGAAAGAGACCCAGTACAAATCATAACACAATAAATATAAGTGTGAAACACTGCCTAATTGTGATGTGACCTCTTCTAGTAAAGAATTAATGCAGCTGTTTTGAGATTTAGTAATACTCTCATTTGTCAGAATAAGTCAGTTGAATTGGATTGGCCATGTTAGCAGAATGGATAGTACAAGTAGAATAAGTCAAGTGTTTAACAATAATCCTCAGGGAAGCTGACTAACAGAATTACCAAAAACCAGATGGTGGAATTGTGTACAGATAGTAATAAAGGCAAAATTACAAATTAGAAAGAGAGGTCAAACAACAGAGTTGACTGCCATCCTTCTCCACCAATTATTCTTCCATCCTCTCACACCTCATCTTGCTATCTATTTTTTGGTCTACCTCTCAATCTTGTTCCCGAATTCATATATAATACCCTCTATGTTGGAGCATTAACATAAGTAAAATGTTGTGCAACAAGTTGGTGTTAAGTTTTATATATGTGAATCTGCATTCTTCTTTGTTTTACAGCTGTGGCGAGGTAAGTATCCCTTATTTCCAGTGAAAAAACGTTCATCATGATGGCAAGTATTCATTCTTGCCATTCACTCAGTTCTGTCATTCTCCTCTGGTGAATTTTGCTACAGAAAAATATGTTATAGGGCACAGTAAGATATACATAAAAAGGGATATGTTCCAAAAAACCCTGTGGTAAGACTGGAATTTCAGTAATCCATTACACCAAGTACAAGAATGACACAAGACTTCTTACACCTGTGGCCCCATGCATTACAAAAATCCAGTTTTTGTAATGCAGTTTTGACATTATGTTTATAGCAAAACATTTTATTTATTGGTCAGTTCATCAGTTGGTCAGGTGCCTGGTTGATCATATTGGTAATTTTGATCAGGTTACATTATTTATTTATTTTGTTCTATTTTCCTGTCTAGTGTGGCTCTAAATACAGCCATTTTTCTCACATCCTTATGTCACTCCTGTATAAATACTGTGACCATGAATAGGGAGACGTGGTGACATGATCCAGAAGACACAGTCTGGACATTGATTACAACTCAGTGGCACAGTCATACTTCAGAGGGTGACAGTTGTTCAGCTGGTCAAGAACTTCCCTTTTAATGTAACCCAAACACTCATAACTGTACTCACTGTAGAGAAGCTGGTTCCTGTATTGACCCACAATAATCAAATTCAAACCCGTTTCACCAAGATGCATCGCATTATTACTCTGCCATACTAAATTTCAGGTTCTTATGGCTGTAGGTACCAATCTACAAAACTACACACCACACCCCAGAGGACAGTTATCTGAATATCTTCCCATTTCTGTTTCAATCTCCAGAGGGCTCTTAACCTCTTTAAGCCTTTCAACATAAGGTTATACTTTGATTTTCAAAGACATAACACCCTATTTTTGGATGATTAATCAATTACCATCTTCAAGGGCACACAGTCCAATCATTCTTGGCAAGTCAACCATTTACATGTTGATGGGGCTTAACATCCCAGAAGACTTGAATCTTCAGTATCACTGTGAGAACCCCAACTCTCCTAAGTTCTTGTGCTGTACAGTTCATTTCACAGTAAGTTTAAGCACACCACTAGCTTGAATACATATTCTGTTTCACTGTTCTATTGAAGTTAACTACCAAGAGTTGTAGGTCATTTTCATTTCTTGAAACATTTAAAATTAAATTGAATTCTTGTGTTTGAAGTGCAATCATATGTTATTTTGTTCACTTTACTGTAGGAGTTACGCACACACAGTTCTGGCAGTTCAAACACCCACAACTCCATAACCATTACAAAATGAACTCACATTCCAGCAACATTTCTGACTGGGAATGTATTTCAAATATACATGTTCCTGAAATCGTGACCAAATCATGAAGTACCCTCCATTTCTCTTACATTTTCTTCCTCCATTACCTTACAGTCCCTATTATTATTATTCACAGTATGAGGTCTGTAACAAACCACCTCTTTTTTCATCCCTCAGAATGACAGGCCAATTTTAATGCCCCAGTAAAATAACAAAAATGAGACACAAGACTTACAGATACTAATCATTAAAAGAAGTGAACTCATCCTACTAACCAATCAGCTTTTAAGTACCAAAAAAAAGTGCCTTTCAGCTGTGTTGGTTTGCAACACTTCCTCCAAAAACCAGAAGTTAATACATCTACATGCATCCATGGCACAGTCACTGGTTAATATGGAAATCTTATCTTTCTAGTATCTCCATATTATGACACACAAATTCTGGTATCTTCTTATCTTCACTTCATCTGTCACAGCTCATTTATGATTTCATACAAGTGTCAAGTGCCATTTCATAACATTTCATGAACTGGGAGTAGTGGAAGTAAAATGAGAGACTTAAGGTTCTTGGGAGTGGCTGTGAAGACCAGTGTCTTCTGTGGATTTGGTATTATGTAGTCTCATAGTAATTTATACACATTTTGGAGGAATGCTGGTAATTCCTACATGACATCATATTCAAATAGATGGTAACTTCAAACTAAAGTGAGTCTTGATAAAAATATGGAATGGCAATATTCATAATTTGTATTCCTCACTACATCAATTTTTGGAGGTTTGCAGAGCATACAGCACAGTTGCTAGGGGTGGGAAACCCATTAACAATTTTAGAAAGAAAAATGAGACAACTTAGCTAGACATAAGATAACAGATTAGTAAACAGATCTTAAATAACTGTGTGGTCTGGAGTCATCTCATACCAGAAGACAGGAACCTTCCTTTCTATTTCATCAACTCATACTTTATACTTTTTCTGCAGTATTTACAGCATACATTATAATACCAACAAGCCATCATGTTTAGAAGACACAGGTATTTTCTTATGACTGATTGACAGTGTGAAAGGTCAGTGTAGTTGGTGGTGTATCTGAGGTTTCCTTTTAGGAAGTGTTTTTGAAAATTCGTTAACAAATATATAATATTAATCATTTATTTATTTTGTACTGTTCAAAAAAAAAAAAAAAAAGGCATTTTAAAAAAAAAAATAATGAAAACTGGTAAATCAAAAAATAAAAATAAATCCAGGTAATAGAATCTTTGGTAAATTATTATACAAC
>Ga0123357_10009616_pt1 | contig 12216 bp, 10 predicted proteins | sample TergutEmb28metaG_FD_89873 | JGI IMG/M metagenome (GOLD analysis project Ga0123357, IMG submission 89873) | Embiratermes neotenicus P4 segment gut microbial communities from Petit-Saut dam, French Guiana - Emb289 P4 | ecosystem: Host-associated > Arthropoda: Insects > Digestive system > Gut ...
CACCTTGTCTGATACCACCGAAGGCTTCCCCTGACGACGAGCCTACCTCTCCAATTTGACTTTCTCTAATGTTGAGGGGTGAGGCATTTTGGGCCTCACCCCTCACGTCCTCTCCGGCACTCACTTCTTCGGGTTACCCCGCCCGAAAAAGCACTAAGCCTAAGCCCGCCTCGTGCCTTGTTACCACTCACCTACATAGACGGTACGAGATAGCGTTTCATAACACTTTGGTACACGAAATGTTGCCGCGCCTTCGCGCGGGTGCCGACACGGTGCCTAACTAGCGCTGCGTGGCGAGGAAATTGGCCAGTCGGCCAATGGCATCGCGCAGCACCTCTTCCTCGGGCAGGGCTACGAGACGGAAGTGGTCGGGATCCGGCCAGTTGAAGCCGCGTCCGTGGCTGACCAGCATCTTCTCGGCGCGCAGCAGATCGAGCGCCCAGGCCTCGTCGTCCTTGATCGGATAGACGTCCGGGTCGAGCCGCGGAAACAGGTACAGCGCGCCACTGGCGGGCACGCATGTGATGCCCGGTATCTGGACGAGCAACTCGTGGGCCAACATGAGTTGATCATAGAAACGCCCGCCCGGGACGCAGAACGCGTCGACGGACTGGTGCCCACCGAGGGCGGTTTGGATGGCGTGCTGGGCCGGCACATTCGAACACATACGCATGTTGGCCAGCAGGTTAAGCCCATCCAGTAAACCGGAGGCGGCCGCCAGTGGCCCGGTCGCCACCACCCAGCCGGCCCGGTAACCGCACGCCCTGTATGCCTTCGACAGCCCCGAGAATGTAAAACACAACACGTCCGAACCCGTCAGCGAGGCGGTGTATGTGTGGTGACCGGCGAAGATGATTTTCTCGTAGATCTCGTCGGAAAGCACGATCAGGTTGTGCTTTCGTGCCAAGTCGACGACGGCCTGCACCGTTTCACGTGCATAAACCGCGCCGGTCGGGTTGTTCGGGTTGATCAGCACGATGGCCCGCGTTTTCGGCGTGATCTTGGCGGCGATGTCGGCGACGTCGGGGTTCCAGTCGTTGGCCTCGTCGCACAGGTAGTGGACGACGTCCGCGCCACAGAGGGTCGCCTGGGCCGTCCACAGCGGGTAGTCCGGCGCCGGGATCAAGATCTCGTCACCCGGGTTGACAATGGCGCTCAACAGCATGGATATCAGTTCCGAGACGCCGTTGCCCAGCCACACCTGGTCGACGTCGATGTTCAGGCCCTGTTCCTGGTAGTAGTTGGCGACGGCGGTGCGGGCACTGTAGACGCCCCGGGCATCCGAATAACCCTCGGACTCGGGCAAATGCGCGACGACCGAACGCACAATCGTCTCCGGCGCCTTGAACCCGAATGGCGCCAGGTTTCCGATGTTGAGCTTCAGGATACGTTCGCCCAGGGCCTCCATGCGCTGGGCCTCGACCATGTTGGCGCCCCGTACGTCGTAGCGCACGTCCCGTAACCGCTCCGCCTGGTCGAATTTCATAGCTGATCCCGTCTCTTGATCGAACTTCTAGTATCGCACCCACGCCAAGCCGTCCAGACGCACCGACCACAAACCGTACGCCATTTTCAGAAACCTTTTAGACTGGCTTCATGTCCAATCTGCGCTGGCCCGTCGTCCTTTTCGACCTGGACGGCACCTTGGCCAACTCCATCGATTTGGTGGTCGCGTCGTATCGCGCCGCTTTCGCAACGATCGGACGAGCCGTCGACCGTGACGTGGCGCTGCGCTGGATCGGCGAGACGCTGCGCCAGACCTACGCCCGCGAAGTTCCGGGTGCCGGCCCCGAGATGGAGACGGCCTACCGGTCCTATTACGCCGATCATGTCGACCGGATCAGCGGCTACCCCGGCATGCCCGAGTTGCTGGTGTCACTGAACGATGCGGGCGCCGTGACGGGCGTGGTGACGGCGAAGAAGCGCGAGGTGGCGCTGATCACGATGCGTCAGGCCGGCGTCGAAGGGTTGATCGAACTGTTGGGCGCCATGGAGGACACCACCGCCCACAAGCCCGACCCGGAGCCATTGTTGGCGGCTGCCGCCAAGCTGGAAGTCTCACCGGCGGCCTGCGTCTATGTCGGCGACGCCACCCATGACGTCATGGCCGCGAAGGCGGCCGGCATGGCCGTCATAGCCGTCACCTGGGGCGCCGGGCAGCCCGAAGAGCTGGCGGCACTGAACCCCACCGCTTGGGTGAACCACACCGAAGAGCTAAAGGCCTGCCTGTTCGGCTGAAGTCACCCCTGCATCGAACCGGTCTCGAGGAAACGGGTGTGGAAGCATAGCGCTGTGGCCAGGTCGTGGGGGGTTTGCATACCCTTTGTGACGCGCAGAGCCCGGTCGTAATACTCGTGCAACAAGGGGCGATAGCTCGGGTGCGCGCAATTGTCGATGATTCGGTCCACCCGCTGGCGCGGCGACAACCCGCGCAGATCGGCCAAGCCCTGCTCGGTGATTATGACGTGGACGTCGTGCTCGGTGTGGTCGGTGTGGCTGACCATCGGGACGATCGCCGAGATCGCGCCGTCCTTGGCCGTCGACGGCGAGACGAAGCACGAGATATAGGCATTGCGCGTGAAATCGCCCGACCCGCCGATGCCATTTTGCATCCGGGTGCCGGCGACGTGGGTGGAGTTGACGTTGCCGTAGATGTCGGCCTCGATCATGCCGTTGCAACTGATGCAACCGAGCCGCCGGATCACCTCTGGGCTGTTCGAGACATCCTGGGGACGCAGAACCACCTTGCCCCGGTAGCCGCCTGCCCGCTGGTTCAGACGCGCGGCATACTCGGGGCTCAGAGAAAAGGCCGTGGCGGATGCGACGCCGACGACGCCAGCGTCGATCAGGTCGAGCAGGCCGTCCTGGATCACCTCGGTGAAGCTCGACAGCCCGTGCAGCCCCGACCCCAACAAGCCGTTCAGCACCGCATTGGCGATGTTGCCGACCCCCGATTGCAGCGGCAGCAACTTGGCGGGCAGGCGCCCGGCTTTCACCTCGGATGCAAGAAAATCCAGCAGATGCCCGGCGATCGCCGCAGAGTCCGCGTCCGGCGCCTTGAAGGGCGCGTTGCGGTCGTGCTGGTCGGTCAAGATAACGGCCGCCACCTTGGCAGGGTCGACGCGCAGGGTCGGTTGGCCGATGATGGTGCCGGGGTGCGTAAGCGGGATCGGCACCCGGTTCGGCGGCATCGCCTCGGTGCCGTAGTAGACGTCATGCAGCCCCAGAAGCTCCGGCGTCTGCCACTGGTTCACCTCGATGATGACGCGCCTGGCGTGCTCAAGGTAAGTGCGATTCAACCCCAGGGACGTGGACGGCACGAGCTCGCCGTCGGGCGTTATGGCCGTCGCCTCGACGACGGCCCAATCGAGGCGCCCGAAGAACCCCTGCACCAACTGGTTGTGAAAATGTGACAGGTGAACGTCGGCGTAACCGCTTGTGCCGTCGTTGATCTTGGCCCGCATCGTCGGGTCGGACTGGTAGGGCGCCCGCATCGATACCCCGTCCGTACCGGCCAGCACGCCGTCGCAATCGGGGGCCGTCGACGCGCCGGTGAACATCTTGACAGCGAACTGCTCGCCCCGGGCGTGCGCGGCCGTCATGCGCGCAGCCAGCGCCGCAGGCAGGGCCTTCGGGTAGCCCGAACCCGTGAACCCCGACATACCGATCGCGTCGCCGTCCTTGACAAGCGCGGCCGCGTGGTCGGCGTTTGTCACCAGCGAAGCGAAGTGCGGGTTGGCGATACGGCTAGTCATTTGGCACCTTCAGGTTGCTCTGTTTCTGGCTTGATGTGACCCAGCCAGCGGGCCAAACGGCCGCCGCGCCCAAGCTCGGCCAGACGGGCCTCGACGGCCTCGCGGTTGGCAGCGGGCGTCACGACCAATAGATCGTCACCGGCCCGCAGCATGGTGTGGCCGTGCGGCGCGAACGACTCGTCCCCCCGCATGACCAGCGCGATGATGACGTGCGTCGGCAGGCGCAGTTCACGCACGGCCAACCCCGCCAGCCGCGACCCCGGCGGCACCGAGACCCGCAACAAGTCGGCACGGCGCTCCTCAAGCGGCGCCACCTCGATGTCGAGATCGAAGGGCGCCCACGGGTCTATCAGACCCAGGCGTTTGGCCACCCACGGCAGCGTCGGCGCCTGGATAGCGGTGAACACCAGGACGAAGATGAACACGATGCCGAACAGCAGGTGCGCATCGGCGATGCCGGCGGCCAGCGGTACCGTCGCCAGGATGATCGGGACGGCGCCGCGCAGCCCTGCCCACGACAAAAAGACCTGCTCGCGCCACGGCACCTTGAACCAGACGGCCGACACCCAGACGGTGACGGGCCGGGCGACCAGCGTCAGGAATAGCCCCGCCACGACAGCCATGAAGACGCCCTGCCAGGTCAGGTGCTCGTGCACCGCCAGCAGGCCCAGCATGACGAACAAGCCGATTTGGGCGATCCAGCCGACCCCCTCGGCGAACGACCTGGTGGCATGACGGTGGGGCAAGTCGCCGTTGCCGAGCACCACGGCGCACACATAAACCGCCGCAAAGCCCGACAGGTGGATGACCGAGCCCAAACCGTAGGCCACCACCGCCCACGCGAGGGTGGCGATCGGGTACAGACCGGACGACGGCAGGGCGACGCGCCGCAACAGCCCGCGCCCCACGACACCGACCGCCAACCCCAGCACCAAGCCGCCGACCAGTTCCAGGACGATAAGCCCCACCAAGCCCCAAGCGCCGCCGTGCGGCTGCACGCCCATGACGTATTGGGTGGCCGCCACCACCAAAAGAACGGTCGGCGCGTCGTTCAGACCCGATTCCCCCTCAAGGGCGGCCGTCACGCGGTGCGGCAGCGACAGGCCGCGCAGCACCGAGAAGACGGCGGCCGCATCCGTCGGCGCCGTGATAGCGCCCAGCAGCACAGCCACCCCGACGGGCAGATGCAACACGAAATACCCGAATAGCCCGACCAACCCGATCGACACCAGGACGCCGACCGTCGCCAGGACGGCCGCCAGGCCGATATGGCTGCGAATGTCGGCCCATTTCGTCGTCAGGCCGCCCTCGGCCAGGATCAGCGCCAACGCAATGAACCCCAGGTCGTGGGCCAGTGTCGCGTTCTCGAAATCGATGTTGACAAGGCGCGACCCCAGCAGCATTCCCAAACCCAGGAACAGCAGCAGCGCCGGCATACCGATGCGCGCCCCGAACCGGGCCGTCACGACAGCAACCAAAACGATGACGGCACCGGCCAGGAACAAGGTGTCGAGGCTCACTTCGCGGCGTCCTTTTCGCGCAGGTAGGCGATGGCGTCGACGATGACGGGCAGCGCCCGGATGACCGTCAGCGCGACGGCCGCCCAGACGATTATCCAGCCTGCCCAATAAACAACCGGCCAGCCGTAAACCCTGCCCAGGACGGTGGCCGGCCCGCCAGGCAGCACATAGGCCGCCTCGATGCCGAGAAATACGAACGCCAGAAGTTTGGCAGCGCCGAAGATGGCACGCATTGGCCGTCCGGCCGTCAACCATGTCGACAACTTCGAGCGCATCATGTTCTTCTCGCCGAAGGCCGTCATGCCGTCCGAATAGGACGACGAGCGCAGCCCGTCCACCAGGAAGGCCCGCGCCACCACCAGCAGCGGCACCCACACCGGTATCAGACCCAGGTCTGAGAAGACGATCCAGCAGGCGATCTCGACCACCCTGTCGCCGACGATGTCAAAGATGGCACCGAACTGGCTGGTCTCGTGGCGGCGGCGGGCCACCCAGCCGTCCAGCCCGTCCAGCAAAATGACGACGGCCAGCGCCGGCCCGCACCATTGCACGACGGACGGATTGGCGCCGTACATCACCCACAAAACGATGAACAGCACGATCATGCGCCCAATCGTGATGGCGTTGGCCATGGTTTCTCCTTTAAGTCGGCGGCTCAACTTTACCCGCGATTTCCGGGTGTTCGCCGCGAAGCCGGGCTAGACTGGCAGGGAGGTTGCGACCTCCAACACCAGGCCAGACTTCAGGAGGCACCCCATGGGGCTGTTCGACAAAATGGAACGCGGCATCGAGTCTGCCGTCCATGGCGCATTCGCCAGCGTCTTCAAGGGCGACGTGGAGCCTGTCGAAATTGCGACGGCTCTGCAGAAAGAACTGGATGCTGCCGCCAAGGTGCTCAGCCAGGGCCGCATGCTGGTGCCCAACGACTTCCGCGTCTCTTTGGCGCGCGCGGATTACGACCGGCTGGCGCCTTATTCGCGCACTCTCAACGCCGAAATCATCCCGGGGCTGCGTGAGCACGCAGCCAGTCGGCGTTACGTCTTCAACGGGCCGATCACGATCGCCTACCTGCTGGACGACAAGTTGACGACGGGGCGTTTTGCCATTGTCAGCTCGACCAGGGCCGGCGTCAGTGAGGCGACCGAAACACCTTCGCCCACCCAGCCCCGTCAGTTGGTATTGGAGGTCAACGGCGTGCGTCACCCCTTGACGCCCCCGGGTTTCACGATCGGACGCGGCACCGAGGCCGACCTGCGCATCAACGACCCCGGGGTTTCCCGGTTGCACGCCCAGGTGAGTGTCGAGGACGCCGGCGACGGCACCGTCAACGTGTCAATCACCGATCTGGGCTCCACCAATGGTTTGATCGTCAACGGCCAGAAGGTGCGCTCCGTCCCCTTGGCCGAGGGCTCACGCATCGAGATCGGCACCACGCGGATGCTGGTCCACTCGCCTGTGGGTGAATAGCATGTCAGGTCTGCTGATCGGCGGGCTCAAGATCGCCTTCGTCGCGCTGCTGTGGTTGTTCATCGCCCTGGTGGCGGCGGTCGTGCGTCGTGATCTTTTCGTCGTCAGCGGCGTCAACGCGCAAGGTGAGGCCAAAATGTCCCCCGCGTCGGCACACACCCTGGCAGCCCCCAACCCGAAGCGGCGTGGGCGGACAACTACCAGGCCACAACTCATCGTCCTGGACGGCGTCGGCAAGGGCGACACGGTGCCGTTGCGGGGCGAGATAGTGGTCGGACGGGCCGACGATGCCACCCTCGACGTCAGTGACGACTATGCATCCGGTCACCACGCACGCTTCTACCACGACAACGAGTCGTGGATCGTCGCCGATATGGGCAGCACCAACGGAACAATCGTCAACGGCATCCGCATCGCCCGACCCACCCGTGTCGGTGACGGCGACGTCGTCCGCATCGGGCGAACCAGTCTCCAGGTGGTCGAGCCATGAGTGACGCCAGCGAAGAGCACACCGCCCGTCTGCCCGAGCCGGACGAGACTGCCACGCCGCCCGATCGCTATTCCTGGCATGTGGCAGCGGCGTCCTGGGTTGGCTTGCTGCGGCGCAACAACCAGGATTCGGCCTGTTCGTCACCGCGTCTGGCCGGTGTGGCCGACGGCATGGGCGGCGAGGCGGCCGGCGACCTGGCCTCGATGGTGGCGGCGCGACGGCTGTGGATGGCGGCCATGAGCCCGTCCGTCGGTTCACTGGTCGGCGCTGTGGCGGCGGCCAGCGACGACATCGCCAAACTGGTGGAAACCGACAAAAACCTGGAAGGCATGGGCACGACGATTTGCGCGGCGCTGTTTGACGGCCACGAGCTGGACATCGTCCACATCGGCGATTCGCGTGCCTACCGTTGGCGGGCCGGCAAACTGAAGCAATTGACCCACGATCATTCGTTCGTCCAGCAACTGATCGACCAGGGCAGCCTGACCGAAGAGCAAGCCCGCGTGCACCCGCGCCGCTCGCTGGTGCTGCGAGTCGTCAACGGTACCGCCATCGGTTCGCCCGATCACTTCACCGAGTCCCCTCAATTGGGCGACCGCTACCTGTTTTGCAGCGACGGGTTGAGCGGTTACGTCGACGCCGCAGCCATTCGCAAGGCGATCGCCAAGCCCACCCTCGACGAGGTCGTCGACACCATGCTGGCCGACGCGGGCGCCGCTCACGCGCCCGACAATGTGACGATCGTCGTCACCGAGATCGTCGCCCAGGACGACGAGTTGGACGCCGCCGAAGCCAAGCTTTGGGGTGCCGCCGCCACCATGGAACCACCGGCCAATGATGGCGAACAGGCCGAGGAACCCAACGATATCGTCACCGAGTTGGCTCGCTGGGGAGTGAAGGTGCCCACCGAGGTGGCACCCCGCGCACCGGCACCGAAACGGGCCAAAGCGCCCTGGCCGAAGCCAGGCTGGCTGCGCGCCCTGATCGCAGCCCTGATCGTATTGGTCGTCCTGATCGGTGCAGCCATGGGCACGAAAGCCTGGACGCGCACGCAATGGTTCATCGGCGTGGACGGCGGCAACGCCGCGATCTTCCAGGGTGTCCCCTACAAGGTCGGCCCCTGGTACATGAACAGCGTCGCGCAAACCAGCACCATCCACCTTTCCGATCTGCCCGATTATTACGCCACCCAGGTGCGAGACTGGGGCATCCGGCCGTCGTCGCTGCAGGCCGCCCAAGAGTCGTTGCAGACGCTTCAACAACAGGCCGACGCCTGCATTGCCGCCCGGGCCGGCCAGACACCGGCCGTCCAAGGCTGCCCGTGACATCCACGAAGGCAACACCCACGAGGCGGTTGGCCGAGCTGGGCCTGCTGGTGCCGGCGCTGGCCATCGGCATCAGTGGGTACGTTTTGACCAACCTGAACCGCACCGGCACCCTGCCGACGCGATGGTGGCTCGTGCCCGGGCTGTGCATAGTGGTGGTGCTGGCCGTCCACCTGGTCGTAAGGTGGCGCACGCCTTATGCCGATCCGATCATATTGCCCGTTGTTGTCGCCCTTTGCGGGCTGGGGCTGGCCATGCTGAACCGCTTGGACATGGCGATCGGCGGTGGCGGTGTGGCCCGCATCCAGCTCGTCTGGATGGCGGTCGGGGTGGCGATCTTCCTGGCCGTCATCATCTTCCTGCGCGACTACCGGGTGCTGCAGCGCTACCCCTACCTGCTGTTCATCGTCGGCATGGTGTTGCTGCTTTTGCCGCTGTTGCCCGTCATCGGGACGAACATCAACGGGTCACGAATCTGGATCCGCGTCGTCGGCTACTCGTTCCAGCCGGCCGAGATCGCCAAAATCGTCCTGACGCTGGCCTTCGCCAGCTACCTGGCCGATCGCAGTGAGGTGCTGGCTTCCGCGGGCAAGAAGCTGGGCGCCTTGACGCTGCCACGCCTGCGCGACGTGGTGCCGGTCTTCATCATGTGGGCCGCTGGTGTGGTCGTGTTGGTTTTCCAGAACGACCTCGGCACCGCGTTGTTGTTCTTCGGGTTGTTCGTCGTCATGATGTACGTCGCCACCGACCGCATCAGCTGGGTCATCGGTGGCCTGGCGGCCTTCGCCGGCGCCGCCTTCGTCATCTACCGGTTCGCCGGGCATGTGCAGGTGCGCGTCGACTCGTGGCTGCACCCGTTTTCCGACCTTAACCAGAACTACCAGATCATCCAGGGCCAATTCGGCATGGCCTGGGGCGGGCTGTTCGGACGCGGCTGGGGGCTCGGCTCGCCGTCCCTGATACCGTTGGCCGGCACCGACTTCATCTCGGCGGCACTTGGTGAAGAGATCGGGCTGGCGGGGCTTGTGGGCATCATCGTGTTGTATGCCCTGATCGTGGCGCGTGGCCTGAAGACCGCCCTGTTGGTGCGCGACTCGTATGGCAAACTGCTGACGGCGGGGTTCAGTTTCGTGTTCGTTCTCCAAGTGACGGCCATCATCGGCGGCGTCACCCGCCTGCTGCCGCTGACGGGCCTGACGACACCATTCCTGTCGCGCGGCGGGTCGTCGCTTGTGGCGAACTGGGCCATCGCGGCGCTGCTGATGGTGGTAAGTCACCAGGCCCGACGCCCGGTCGTCGAATTCGAGCCATTCGTCGACCTTGATTTCGAGCAGACCACCGTCATCGATCTATCCAGCCTGGACGAAGGTGTCGTCGGCCCGCGCGTCTCGACGCCCCCGGACGGCGCGGCCGCGCCCGATGACGTCACTCAGCCCCTGCCGAAAGCGGGTGTGGCATGAACCGCGCCATCCGTCATGTGGGGGTTGTCGCGGGGCTGCTGATCTTCGCCCTGCTGCTGAATGGGACGCTGTCGTACCTGCTGCGGTCCAATTCGTTGAACAACAACCCGGCCAACCAGCGCGTCCTGCAGGCCCAATTCGCGCAGCCGCGCGGAGCCATCCTCGCCGGCAACACGCCGATTGCCCAGTCCGCGCCGGCTACCGGGGACTTCCCCTTCCTGCGTGCCTACGCAAACGGCCCGATGTACGCGCCGGTGACGGGCTTCTACTCGTATATGTTCGGTCGTAGCAAGCTTGAGCAGGCCTACAATTCGGCGCTGACGGGGTCGTCCGACCCGCGCGTCGTGCAGCAGTTGATCAATTCGCTGACCGGCCAGCCCAACAGCCCGGCGTCCGTGCAGACCACCATCAACCCGGCTGCCCAACAGGCTGCCTGGAAGGCGCTGCAGGGCAAAGAGGGCGCTGTCGTGGCGCTGGACTACACGACCGGCGCGATACTCGCATATGTGTCCACGCCGAGCTACGACCCCGCCCAGTTGTCGTCCGGCGATCTGGCTGCCACCCAAACCGCCTGGACAGCATTGAACGCAGACCCGACGGCACCGATGGCCGACCGGGCTGGACGCGAAATCTACCCGCCGGGTTCGACATTCAAGCTGATCACCGCCGCCGCTGCGCTCGAGGCCGGTTGGACGCCCGACACCATGGTTGACTCCCCCGCCAGTTTGACTCTGCCCGGCACCGACACCCAACTGACCAACGACAGCGACTGCGGCGGCACCCAGATTTCGTTGCAACAGGCGCTGCAAGTCAGCTGCAACACCGCCTTCGCCAACGTTGGTATGACCATCGGCCAGGACGCGATCGCTGCCCAGGCCGCCAAATTCGGCTTCGGCAAAGCCTTCGGCGGTGATGTCGGGTCAGCGGTGTCGTCGTTCCCAACCGGGCTCGACCAGGCCCAGACGGCAATGAGCGCCATCGGCCAGTACGACGTGACGGCCAGCCCATTGCAGATGGCCGTGGTGGCGGCGGCGATCGCCAACAACGGTGTGGCAATGCAGCCCTATTTCGTCTCGCAAGTGTTGGGCGCGGATTTATCTGTCATCTCGACGCACTCCCCCACGTCCAACGGTCAAGCCGTCAGCGCCGCCACTGCCGCCGAACTGCAGCAGATGATGCAATCCGTCGTCGCCAACGGCACCGGCAAGCGTGCCCAGATATCCGGCCTGACCATCGGCGGCAAGACGGGCACCGCCCAATCCGACAAAGTCCGCGCCCCCTACGCCTGGTTCGCCGGCTACGCCGTCGAGACTCATGTGGCGGTCTGCGTATTCGTCGCCAACGCCGGCACGAATGAAGACCAAACCGGCGGTGCGACGGCGGCACCCATTTTCAAAAAGGTCGTCCAGGCTCTCAGCTGACCAGGAACGTGATGACGCGACTCCAGGTTTCGCCTGGGCGCAGCACAGTGTTGGGGAAGCCCGGTTGATTGGGGGCATCCGGCGGGCTTTGGGGTTCGATGGCCAGGCCGGCGTGACTCAAGTAGGGCTGGCCGTCCGGCCCTTGAACCTTTCCCTTGAAACCGGCGGCGTCGTAGACCTGGACGCCCGGGGCGTCGCTCAGCACGGTCAATTCGACGCCGTCACCGCTCAGGCGCACCATTTCGCGCAGGCCGACCCCGGGCACGAGGAAGTTGTGATCCATGGCGCCGCCACGGTCAAGGCCGGCCGCCAACATGGCCGCCCTGGCCTCGCCGATTTGGCGCGGCGTCGTGAAATCGAGGCCCGCCGCCACCGGCACAATCTGACCCGTCGGGATGCCGTCAGGCCTTGTCGGCGTGTATTGCGGCCCGTTCACCCACAACTCTAGGTCGTCGATGCCGCCGGTGCCGAGGTCGAAGTAGGGGTGCAGCGTCAGGTTGACGATGGTGGGCGCGTCACAGGTGGCGGCGTAGGTCAGCGTCAAGGCGTGCTCGCCGAGGTCGAAGGCGGCGGCCGCCTCAAGCGTGCCAGGGAAACCCTGGTCGCCGGCCGCGCTAGCCAGACGCAACGCCACACTGGTGTCGTCACTTGCCACAACTTCCCACTGGCGGTCAGAAAAGCCGTCCGCCCCGCCGTGAAGCGTGTTGGGCGGCTCGTTGACCGACACCTGGTAGTCGACGCCGTCGATGCTGAACCGGCCATTGGCGAGACGATTGGC
>Ga0123357_10009617_pt1 | contig 12216 bp, 5 predicted proteins | sample TergutEmb28metaG_FD_89873 | JGI IMG/M metagenome (GOLD analysis project Ga0123357, IMG submission 89873) | Embiratermes neotenicus P4 segment gut microbial communities from Petit-Saut dam, French Guiana - Emb289 P4 | ecosystem: Host-associated > Arthropoda: Insects > Digestive system > Gut ...
AAGTGGATTGTCATTAGTTGTCTATGTACACATGTCATAGTGGGTTTCTATTCTTATGCTACGGGTATGTTACAATTAGTTCCATTAGTACAATATACTTAAAAACTATCATGCTATAATATTAACGTTCATAAAGTCCTAGCACAATAGTATAGTGTCACTTCATGTCGGTCAATGTAGCTGTATTCTAGGTGAAATATAGTTGTGTTCGACTGTAAGTATAATACACTAAACTCTTTGTTATTGAACCAACACAACGGGGATGACGCACTTCAAAATGAAGTCCGCTGCTATGTTCTGCTCGTGTAGGCTGTTAGGATCATGTGCTGGTTCCGCCGGTGGCCAAAGGAAGCCAACATACTCTCCACTGCTTCCGGTAGAGGCAGCACTATCAATTTTTAACGTCAGCTTTTTCGTTAAAAGGATTTTTTTAAAGAAGGAATTCATTAAAATGAAGGAGTTGCCATCAATCCCGAATCATAAACTTTCCAAAAATGTCTGTCGTGCAAATTCCATTTGGTAGTTCAGTAGATCATGAAGTTGCAAACAAACCTTAAGGTTTTGCTATATGATGATGATGATGATAATCAGGGGTACTTACGTTTCAATTCAATCTCCCTTTCTCTCTGCCATCCTTAAAGGTGCCACCCCTCATATTTTAACGTTTACCTGAATGTAGACCGGAGTAGAAACCTTTTTAATGTCACTTCGTGTTTGGGCGTTTATGTGTGTTTCGGTTGCAGTAAATTCATTCTTGTGGACTTCACCCCGTTGCGGTATATCATACCAATATCGACATACGTACTGCCGTCAGATACAACATATTTTATTAGCTTAATAAATGGGTGCTGCATGTTTCGGTCGTGTGGACATTCTTCGGGCATTAATTTATATACACGACGCAGAAACGCATTTAAAAATGCATGGAGATATTTGGAATTTGCGAGATCTAACAAATTACACAAGCTCTTGCAAACTTTATGTGACATTGATATATATATATATATATATATATATATATATGTGTGTGTGTGTGTGTGTGTGTGTGCGTGCTGTTGATCATTTATCAAAAACAACGGGAAGGACACAATAATCAAGAAGTCCACACGAGAAACGTATATTTGTTTTCCAGTGCTGCATAAAGTTTTTAAAAGATTGTATAATTTGTGATATGTCGCAAATTTATAATATATTCCCGCGTTTTTACTTGTGTTAATAAAGTCGTGTATTTGAATGTCCGAAGATGGTCCACACGACCGAAACACGGAGCATCTATTGACGAAACCAATAAATTTTATTGTTGTTGACGGTAACACCGATGTAAATATTGATAGAATACGTAAGTACAGAATACCGAAGGCAGCTTTAAGCACAGGTGTGCATTAGCTATAGATGCTCTATTGAAGGGAGTTCAGGAAGTTCTGCATAATGTTAGGGTTTCGTTCCAGAAAATGTGGAACGGCAGTTTTACCCATATGAATTAATTTTAAAAATCCGAGAGCCTTTCCATTGAATATTCTCCCAGCTGCTAACAAAACTAGGCATAATCTGAGTCCCTACAGCGTTACAGTGAAATGGCGTTCGGGGCAGGGTTAAACGAGGTCTGCCTGTACAGTTAATTCTGCATAATACATGTGGCTGCCAATACCAGAAATATCAAACGTACAGAAAATGCATTTCGAATTGAGTGAACTGATATTTTTAACTTAACCCAACATTTCCTACCGTTCATATGATACACTTACAATGGTGCTTCGAATTTTTACTATAGTGCTAACAAAAATAAGTTACAAAATGTTGTTGAGACCACCGCCACGTCATTTAACGGTCTTGCATTCGAACTGCCTGGCATTGTAACCCAAGAGTGTAATACCGTTTAGTACATATTGAGCAGTCGATACACGCACTTGGTCAAGACCAATTCATCAGCTGCGAAAACCGTTAAGCTACCACAGTAGCAGTCGGTCACGGATCGTCTGTTGCAATCATTGAAACTGGCTGTGTACCGTTCCTAGTTATCATGTTTACTAGTAGATAGGAGCACTAAACAGGCATCTGCCTGTAATCCGTGAGCGTGACGTTCAACGCCACAGATTATATATTCAACGCCAACCGGTAAGTAATCCGTGAACAACACACCAGTTTACCGCGATTTTAAAGCTATGTCGGTTTGCTGTTTTTGTTCGAAGGAATTAAATGTGATCTGTTTTGCAGATACTGGTTATTTAATTTAACTATGAAATTTAGAGGCAAGATGACAGAAACAGTGTGTATGAGACAGTTTGCGAGTAAGTTTGGTTTGCAAGGTGTCTTGTTCGGCTCATTATGTTCACATAACCTATAAGTGTACTTATTTGTGTTGTGTTTAAAGATTGAAACTGACTTCGGAATATGCGCTCGATTATATGTGGTTTAAAGTTGTATCTGTGTGCTGAGATAACTGTGAGTGTGGTGGGCGGGAATAACTGCAGCTGTCTTTATGCTGCTGGTTATACAACAAATCAATCTCAGTTTTTTATTTCAGCAGTAATGCATAAAGTGTTATATTGGATTTTCATGAGTCTTTTCTTCTTTATTCCAGATATAATTCTCACAATAGTAAGACTCTCAAAATTGTGTGTTATTCGAATTACGAAAGATTTAATTTTTTTAATAATTGTGGAAGAAAACGTGAATGTAGGAAAACCAATGGTTTGGGGTGTTATGGAACAGACACACTTTTTTAATGAATACAACATGGCTGGAGTTTCAGAAGAGCAAAATGAAATATACTTGGAATTTGAGACGGGTGTGTACTTTTAATTGTAAATGGAAGTTGAATTGTTCTTTAACCACCTAATGAAGAAAGAAAATCCTGTAACCAGATATGATCAAAGCTTCAACATGAATATTAGTTGGAGACTAACAGACTACATATAGGGTACTGTTTCACCTGCTGTAAGAATGGAACTCAAGTTGATTATGTTCGCTGCAGTTTCAAACAGCTTTTCTCATATACTGAGTAACACTTCATAAACCTGTTGCAGATTTCACTACACATCCTCTGAGTATGATATTAAATGTGTGATTACTTTTTATAATGTCCTGGTACCGGCATACCAAATTTTGCATGCCTATTGATAACCGGTCATCATTTATCTGCAAATCAGAAATAATTTGTACAGTGAGATTGTAATTTTATAATTCTGAAAAAAAATGATTCAAGACATTTCAGTTGTTCTTTAAACTCTTAGTAAAATGAAGATAAGGAAACATTTTCATAAAAATCTACACTTCTTTCACACAACTCAAACTTGAATTTTCCCGCATTCCTTCATATTGCTATGGCTACTTTTTTTTAAGCTTTCCGCACGGTGCATTCTTGCAGTCAATCACTTGTTTTATTCCAACTACATGCACATAATATGTTAAATACATATATTTATCACCAATTACCTCCTACATGTTTCAGTGTTTGTTCCACCATCTTCAGGGAGACCATTGCATTACTTGTTCAAAAACTATACGCTTTTAGCAATATTTTTACATAGGTTGTGCTCTAAAATGTAAAATATACTTTTTTTTTTTTTAATTTACAGTGCTGTTACAATGTTTACAACAATATGTATTTTGTACTTCTGTATCTTAAAAGTCTTAACAGTGTTAGTTAAATCCTAAATTGCAGCACATTAATATCTGTTGTCTCTTGCTATTTATTATGTATGCTGGCAGTACATATGTTTAGTGTATCCAGCTGTAAATCTTATTTTAGCACCATGCATTTTTGTAGAATCACTTCCATTTATCAACCAACGAATGCACATAAAATTTCACATAAGACACTTTTAAAAACTTTAAAACACTCCGGCATGTTTCGATCTTGTCAAATCATCATCAGGGAGCTTTGTTCCTTGCTAAAGTTATATTACAGTATTCACAATTCAATTCAATTCATATTTGCAAACGAGGTGTTGTGGCAGCATATCATGTTGTGTGGGAATGGGTTGTGGATCAGTGGCTAGGTGTGTGTCATATGCTCAGTAATAAGAGACTCCCCCCCCCCATTTATGATGCCTACTGGATATCCATTGTTTTTCGCCATGGTAATTATTATTTTCCATTTTTCCTGTTTTGATCCTTCTGTAATGGGAAGGGTCAACATTCTGTGTATGTGGTATTTGAATGCTGCTATTTTATGTTTGTATGGGTGGTTCAAGGAAAATTGGATAGTGGTATTGGTACCTGTAGGTTTTCTGTAAATACTTATGTCAATATTATTGTTGTTTCTGTGTATAGTAATGTCCAAGTAATTTATTATATTGTTTTCTTCAGTAGACATTTTAAACTGGAGATTTTGGTCTATCTTGTTGATTTCTTCTAAGATTGTTTGTTCGTTTGTTTTGTTTTGATTATATATGATTAAGATGTCGTCAACATAACGTTTGTAGTATACTATTTCTTTGCTTTCAAGCCATTGTTTTACATAAGTTTCCTCTATAAATTGTAGGTATACTTCTGCCATTGTACTAGATATGGGGGAACCCATAGCTATCCCTTTGTCCAGTTGTAAAAATCGTCCATTATATTGGAAGTAGTTTTTTTTCATTATTATTTCCAGTATGTATAGGGTTTGTTTGATTAATTCGTTGTCATGGATATTCCTATTTAGCCAGAATTTTGTGGTTGTTAAGATTCCCTGTATTGGTAAATTGACAAGTAAATCTTTTATATCAAGGGTAATTATTTTCATTTGTTTATCAATTTGCATTATTTTCAGTTCATTTGCAATTTCTTGTGAGTTTTTTGTGTTATACTTGTATGGTAGGCAAAGTAAGATATTTAGTTTTTTGTTTATGAATTTAGCTATTTTATGTGACGGAGCTAGTGTATTGTTTACTACGGGTCTAATTGGTTCATTGTCTTTGTGCGTTTTTATGTATATGTTCAGTTTCGGGGCTGTAGGTTTTATATTTACTACGTATCTGTTTGTTCACTAGTGCATTGCATTTTTGAAGTGCTTGTTGGATTTGTTTTTGATACATGTCGGTGGGGTCTTTGTTTAATTGTTTTATGTTATTCTCCTGTATAAAATTATCTATTTTCTTTTCTAATTCATTGATTATTACTATTGCCTTGCTATTGTCGGCTTTTACTATCATTAATTTATTGTTTTGAAGAATCTTTCTTAGTTGTTTTATATTATATTGGTGTCTTTTGTGTAGCATGTTATGTCTATTGGTCTTTAGGATGTGTTTCATTTGCTTGGATGCTAAGTAATGGAAGGTATTTTGTATTTTAGGTTCTAAGTATCTTATAGCATTTTCTCTTATTACTGAGCATACGATGCACACCTAGCCACTGCTCCACAGCACATTCCCACACAACCTGATATGCTGCCACAACACCTCGTTTGCAAATACGAATTGAATTGTGAATACTGTAGTATAACTTTAGCAAGGAACAAAGCTCCTTGATGATGATCTGACAACATCGAAACAGGTTGGAGTATTTTAAAGTGTTTTAAAGTTTTTAAAAGTGTTTTATGTGAAATTGTATGTGCATTCGTTGGTTGATTAATTGAAGTATCCAGCTGTGTTTGGGTCCGTACTTGTGTAGGGATCTTGAGAGGACCTCAAGATCTCCCTGAAGATGATATAACAAACACTGAAACATATAAGTAGTAATTGGTGATAAATATGTGTATTTAACATGTTATTTGTATTTAGTTGGAATAAAAGAATTGATTGATTGATTGATTGCTATGGCTATAGTAAGCTGGTTATGCATTTTGTAGTCAGCACACTGACAGGTAAGTGCAACATTACCTGCATTTTTATCAAAGGGTTAACTTTTCACATTGTTTTTGTTTTCAAAGTTCTGCATTTTACTCACACTGTATAGTCTGTTCTGTGTGAACATTGACTGTTGTCCTAAACAGCATTAACTGATGGTCTTTGTAATGGAGATTGGGTGTTTATTGTGAGGTAGGAACCAAATTTTTAAGGATCCTTTCAACTAATTTTAATGTTAACTGGGTTGAGAAGGCAGTGATGACATTTTGTCATTTCTGGCATGACATGGGATAGATTTGTGACACATTTTTCATCCATTGTAGATGTGATGGCCAAATCGTTGAGTTCACTCAGAGTTTCTCATGGAGCCAGATCAGTAAAAATGAAACTCACAAATAAGAGGGTACCTTGCCTAACTTTTGAAATACAGCTGGTAAGTGGATGATGGTATGATATGGTATGATAAACACATGTATGGATGATGGTATGATACATATATAGAAGGTGGTTTTGTGTTTTTACCGTAGCAGTAACTCTTCTGAATTACATATGGTTTGTAATTTTATTTGACAGCCTCTGGTCATGAGCAGTTGGCTGAGTGTGCCACGTTAGTACAATAAATGAGCCAACAGGATGTGACAACCAATAGGTGTCCGATAATGTAAAATCCGGGTATTGTATGCTGTATTATAATCAGACCTTGGCCAGAACACTGGCTGTTCTGACTGAAATTTCTTACTGTACAGAGTCCCTACAGGCAGTATGGCACCTCATAAAGATCATGATTATTTCCCTGTACATCCTTTAAAATTACTGTCCTTTACCACGTGACACCCTGTCAGAGCTATCAACATGTTATTATGTGAACCAAAAGTATAAAAAATCCAGTTTAGCATTCACCTGTACTAACTGAGCTATCATAAGTTCCCAGTACTGTGCTGATACTGTACTTTGAAATTATAAAAGTAGCAGTATCATTCATCACATGAAAATTCTTGTGTTTCAGTCTGAATTGTCAAATTCCCGGTTTTGTGTCCATGACATCCCAGTGACTGTGGTACCTCGCAGGGAGTGGACTGTGCTACAAGAGCCTCTGATTCCAAACTATGATGTTTGTATAAAGCACCCCTTCTTTCTGTTATAATATACATGGTGTAGCATGACTGACATAGGCAACAGTGTGGGAGTAATATAATGTCAGGTGAAATTACTAATCTTCATGGTCTAGCACTCTAAGGTGTACAGTATAAACCTTTAGAACCCTAAAAGGCACAGCAAAAATAATCACTGCTTGTAATATTTGTTCTCATAATTTTCCAACCATGTTTTTTCCTGCTACTACATTTTGAAGAGTCTCTGCCTACTAATCGTGAGGTCCTGGGTTCGATTCCCAATTCTACCATGGGAATTTTCCCTGAAGGGGAGGATTCCCACGGTGACCATGGTCTGGGTAGGTTAGTAGAATTTAGGGTTTAAGGGCCCTCCTGGCACTACATCCTCCTATATCACCACTCACATCATCGGCATAACGTAACCACGCCTCATGGGCGTCCCAACCTCAGAAGTTGGTTACACTTCTGCCATGCCCAGGAGGGAAGACCACGAAGTCCACAAGGACATGTGGGGGCATTGGGGGGGGAAACATTTTGAATATACATAGGTGACCCAAATGAAAACATTAAACATTTTTACCAGCTAATTTGGCTGTGTCATTGTGCCACATACAGTGCATGCTTCTAACGGTGTTGACTGCTTGATGTGCCTTCAGCTGTGCACGGTAGGATCTCCGATATGTTCTAACAGTGCTTGTTGTTGACAGGTGAGCATCCAGTTGCCAAGTCTGAAACTCCTACGTACAGTAGCAGAGAGAATGAAGGCCTTAAGTTCATATATTGTCTTATTAGCCAACCATGAAGGAACTTTAATCCTTAAGGTTGAAACACCGGATGCTACAGTTTCTACACATTTTAAGAATCTTACTGTGGAAAGCACTGGAGGTTTGTAGACTGACAGGGAAGTGTGTGTGTGAACACTATTAGTGTGAAGACTGTGGTTGTCTGGGATGTGATGCTATGTAGCATGGTGGAAGGCCACCAACGTCAACTACAACCCCGACGATGGATGCAGTACTTTCCACCTAAGTGCTGATAACGTTCTACCATACTAAGCAGTTTGATGTCCCAAAAGACCTTAATGTTATTAAAACATTACCTAGCTGTTGCATGAACCAAACTTTTTAAACAATGCTGATGATTTTGAAGGCTGACTGTGTTTCCATTTATTCAGCACTGACTGAGTCAATGTAGCAGAGTCCTTTAGAACAGCGTTTCTCAACCACCAGGCCCTGGCATCAGTTATACCGGGCCGCAAGAGATTCTTCTGGAATTGATAACTAATTTAAATGTAATTTTATATTTGTCAACATGCCACACTGTACACGTAAGTGTACTAATACTCTTTATGATTATGCCATAATTAAATATTAATTCTTATGTTAGTTTAATGTATGAACTTAAAAGAAATTGGAAAGGTACTGACGAGTAAATCTGTTGGGACCAGGTCCTCGTCTTATGAAAAAAGACTTTACCGGGCCGTGGTCTCAGGAAGGTTGAGAAACACTGCTTTAAAAATATAAGAGTCCTCAGGTGGTAACATTCTCTGTATTTTATGGAACCTGAAGATTTGTTACTGGCTCACAACAGCTTATTACTTGTGCCTATTCTGAAGCAAATGAATTCAGTCTACACCCTACCATACCATTGTATTAAGATCCATTTTAATAATTTATCCTCCTATCTATACCTACATCTTCCGAGTAGCCTCCTTCTCTCAGGTTTTTCCAGTCAGAACCCTGTATACATTTCCATCTTTTCCCATACATGTCACATGCCGTCGTAGGCCCATATATCTCAGCACCATATTCTCGAACAGCCTTGGGATATGTTTCTTCCTGAATGTGAGAGATCAATTTTCACCCTCATACAAACATATACATGAAAAAGACCAACAAGATGCACATTTATCTCATTAATTTATTCCAATTAAATTTTCCTCTACATGTTTCAAACTAACAAGTTCACCATCAGGAGTCTATTTCTGTACATGCAACATACAGTATTTCTCATGCTTCTATAGGGTGTCTAGCCACTAACATGATACGTATCGTGTTAGCAGCTACACACCCCATGTTAGTTCAGAACATGTAGAGGAAAATTTAATTGGAATAAATTTTTGAGGTAAAGGTGCACCTTGTTGGTCTTTTTCACGTATATGTAGCATACTGCATGGTTCAGAGAATGTAAAGTTTCCTTATACAAACAATTTACATTTTACTCTTACAACATTGCTAGGTGATGAAACGCTGTTTCTTGTGTTTCAGGCTTAGTGTAAGTGATCTTCTGTTTGCTTTCAGGACGTGAAGACGTCAGCGATGAGTTCTTTTCAGCTCGAGTAGACATCAAGAAGTTTGTTCAGTTTCTGATGAGTGAGCAGGTGAACCCAGTCAAAGTGGTGTGCAACATTGTTGATGACAGAATGCTGGTCTTGTTCTTAGTTCATGAAGACATTACACTTCATTGCTTTTTACCTGCAGTATCTCCATGAAGGATCTGTACTTTGTTCTACATCTGCGTTCCTTCAGATACAATACGCTTGTCACTGTCAGTCCGAACAGTGTGTTACCTTTGCTGACCGCCAGTCAAGATCACCGGGCCTATGGATACGCTTCCATCGACTTCCATCAGAAATTGATCTACTCCCTTGCCTAGGATGGCCATGTGTGTAGACACTATGCACACAACAACTACCTGCCCAGCTTCTTGACTGCTTCTCAAAGAGAAACGTTCCTATATCAGTAGTTCTTATAATAAAACCAACTAGATGCACTAGTTTCTCAAATTTATTTTGGAATAAAACTCGACATGTTTCGGACAGCTCCTCCATCCATCATCAGGAGTTTTTCACTTACACACAGCAATGGTATATGTCATACAGGTTCGCTGACAACTGTCAGAGGAACTGTCTGAAACATGTAGAGTTTTATTCCAAAAATAAAGTAAGTTTGAGAAATTAGTGCATCTGGTTGGTTTATTATTGTAAGAATTTATCACGGTGCACGGTCACCTGAACATCAAAATATGTGAGTAGTGTATGGCTGTCAGAGTTCAGAGCTGTGCTGTGGTTGGCGGATGTCATTAAGAACTGATTTACCGTTCGATATTGCAGGCATACTGAAGTGACTTCATTTTAAAATTTGTTATTGTTTAATGTGTTTACAGTACAGAGTATGAAGTTGGCGAACAGTCATGCAAGTTAAGCAAAAGTTTGAAATGCAATATTGCTACAATGACAGTAAACTTTGTGGCAGTAAAAACTTCTGCTGTTTGTCAGTCACCAGCTCCAGCAATCCACCACCCAGTTATTGTGTTCTGACCATCACCTCTTCTGCTAGTTCTTGTGCAGAAACTACAGACAGCTTGGGACATTGCATTTTTTGGTACCAGAATGTCTGTTAATTTGCTTTGCACACAGATGTATTTATAGTTGGGAGGTCTGTGGTCTACAATAAAATGGATGTGGAAGGTTTGTATAAGAATTCACTATTTTTTTACATATATTTAATGACCATGTACTGATGCTTTAGTATGAGAATAAATCCAACAAGTGCATATGAAAATATATGAATTTATTATAAGCACCTAAAACATCCTACCTGTTTCCGCCATCTTTTGTAGCAATCTTCAGGGAGGTGTTGTATGAATGATATGTTAAAAAGAACTCACTACCTCACGTCTGGGTAGAGACATATGCTTGTCTTCTTGTGAAATGCATGTGTTTGTATTTAATTAGCACACCAACTAATGCACATATATAAAATTTTTTATATTAAAACATTTAAAATCGGGCCAACATGTTTCAATCCCAAGATCATCTTCAGGGAGCTGCGCTCTTCCTTGCTATAGTCACATTTTTAAAAACACTCACTGATTAATTTTCTTGTATTTACTTGGTGCTGTGGCAGCATGTCATAATGTGTAAGTTGTATGCTGCTTTGAATGCGCCTCACTATGGGTGTGTGTGTGTCATGTGTTATGCTGTGTGAGCAGTTTTAAATGTTTGAACATAAAAAATTTTATATATGTGCATTAGTTGGTGTGCTAATTAAATAACTCAACGAAATGCACAGTGCAACGATAAAGATAGCATGTGTTTGTAGTTTTAAATGCTGGTCAGGTACGGCAAACAAACTAACTGTCTGACATTATAGAAACACAGTATAATTGGGACCGGTGTGCAGTGATGGGCGTTATGCCAAATTTGAATTACGAGGCACACATTTACTGTCTTGGTCAGGGCACTGGCTGTCCAAATTGATGTCTGTTTGTAGGTGGATAACAAGGTAATATTCAGAAACCGGCCACCACCACTTCCTTCTCCTCGCCTTGTCATTCCTAATCATTCCTGTGATTCTCAGCTGATACTAACGGACTTTTACTGTGAATGCAGCATGTTGGTATTTGATTGCCAGTTGTATATGTTACAAGCTGCAGACACTTCGTTATATTGGGTACAGCCAGAACACGGCTAAATAATTATCTAATGAAAACAGCTCTGTGGAGCAAAGTCCTTCCTGAGAAGCTGATAAACTCTCAGCTAATCAAGAAACTCTGCACATTTTGTGGGACTTCTGTTACTGTGCTCACAACAGACAGTCTCCGTCCTGACACATTAAACCAGTACGTGCGTTTCTGTTTTATTTGTTTAAGATTTATTTCAATAATATCCAACTAATGCACTCAAATATGTAAAACCGTTAAATTTTTAAAAATCAATTAAACTTATAAAAGTGACTCCAACATGTTTCAGTTCATGAAGGGACCATCATCAGGGAGCTACAAGCAGTGCTTAGCTAAAATTACGTCTTATTTAACAGTGCGTGTCGGTGCAGACGTACACTGACAATGTCTGTACCAACACGCACTGTTAAATAAGACTTGTAATTTTAGCTAAGCACTGGTTGTAGCTCCCTGATGATGGTCCCTTCATGAACTGAAACATGTTGGAGTGGCTTTTATAAGTTGAATTGGTTTTTAACAATTTAACGGTTTTGTGTATTTGAGTGTATTAGTTGGACAATAAAGCATTTGATATCATTGATGCATGGTTTAACCATGAAGATTTATTTCATTGTTATCCTTTGCAACTGAGCCACATCAGTAAGTGGTTTAGAGGGCAGCTGCATTGTAATGATAATGATAAATTGACTGCGTGTGTGTGTGTGTGTGCGCATGCATACCTCTGAGTCATGCACATGCATAACATTACTTGGTTTCTGGGCAGTGCCCCTCCTTCTCTTTTTCCAAAAATAATACAAAGTGGACCTGTTGCTGTTGCCATGAGAAAAGCTGGTTGGGGGGGTCTTACTGACTGGAGGTCGCACAGAGGT
>Ga0123357_10009619_pt1 | contig 12215 bp, 14 predicted proteins | sample TergutEmb28metaG_FD_89873 | JGI IMG/M metagenome (GOLD analysis project Ga0123357, IMG submission 89873) | Embiratermes neotenicus P4 segment gut microbial communities from Petit-Saut dam, French Guiana - Emb289 P4 | ecosystem: Host-associated > Arthropoda: Insects > Digestive system > Gut ...
CGGCTGACCATGCAGCGTGACGATAAGTTCCTCGCCGGCACGGACGCGGTTGACGATGTCAGAGGTGTGTTGATTCACCTCGCGAACAGTCACAGTCTCAGTCATACCCACCATCATAGCAGCCATTGTCAGACATTGTTCTACATGGCGTCACATATGGCTGGTGTGCCAGTCATATGGCTGGCACACCAATCATTCACTCGTCGGAACGTCCCTTACCTCCGTCATCCTGCGCACTGCGACTTCGCGCGGAACGCAGTGGTGTCGCAGGATCTGCTTAACCATCAACATTGCATAATTATGCATTGCATTGCATAGATTTTCACTAGTAGACTTGGTTCCATGCCTACTGTTTTGATGAATCTGCCTGTTGGTGAGCGCGTTGGCCTGGCGTTTTCCGGGGGGCTCGACACGTCTTGCGCTGTTGCCTGGATGCGTGAAAAGGGTGCGATTCCTTGCACCTACACCGCCGACATCGGGCAGCCGGACGAGCCGGATGTCGCGTCCGTCCCCGGGCGGGCCCTGGCCTACGGCGCCGAACTCAGCCGTCTGGTCGACTGCAAGGCGTCCCTGGTGGACGAGGGGCTGGTGGCGCTGCAGTGCGGGGCGTTCCACATACGGACGGCCGGGCGCATGTACTTCAACACGACGCCGCTGGGGCGCGCCGTCACCGGCACCATGCTGGTGCGCGCGATGGCCGCCGACGACTGCAACGTGTGGGGCGACGGGTCGACGTACAAGGGCAACGACATCGAGCGTTTCTACCGCTACGGGCTGATGGCCAACCCGTCCTTGAAGATCTACAAACCGTGGCTTGACCAGGCATTTGTTGACGAACTGGGCGGGCGTCAACAGATGAGCGAGTGGCTGGCCGCCCGTCATCTGCCCTACCGAGACGCCGCCGAGAAGGCCTATTCGACGGACGCCAACATCTGGGGCGCGACGCATGAGGCCAAGTCGCTGGAGGAGCTCAGCACGTCCCTTGAGAACGTCGTCGAGCCGATCATGGGCGTCAAATTCTGGGATCCCGCCGTCAAAATTGACACCGAGGACGTGGTGATCGAGTTCGAAAAGGGCTGGCCAGTTGCGATCAACGGGCAGCGGTTCGACGACCGCGTCGCCCTGGTGAATCTGGCCAACACGATCGGGGGACGCCACGGCCTGGGCATGAGCGACCAGATCGAGAACCGCATCATCGAGGCCAAGTCGCGGGGCATCTACGAAGCCCCCGGCATGGCGCTGCTGTTCGTCGCGTACGAGCGGCTGCTGAGCGCCATCCACAACGAGGACACGTTGGCCAACTACCACCAAGAAGGCCTGCGACTAGGGCGTTTGATGTATGAAGGACGCTGGCTCGACCCGCAGTCGCTGATGCTGCGCGAGTCGCTGCAACGCTGGGTGGCGTCGCTGGTGGACGGGACGGTGACGCTGCGACTGCGCCGCGGGGACGACTATTCGATCGTCGACACCGCCGGGCCGAACTTCAGCTACCACCCCGAAAAACTGTCGATGGAGCGCGTCGAGGACGCGGCCTTCGGCCCGACGGACCGCATAGGCCAGTTGACCATGCGCAACCTTGATATCGCCGACACAAGAGCCAAACTGGAGCAGTACTCGACGCTGGGCCAGTTGACCTCAGGCGAAGCCGCCACCCTGGTCGCCGAACTTGAAAGCTAGCGTCCTGGAGCTATAGAAGAGCTCCGAGGGCGATCAAGCCGATCAGCATTATCACGAGAATCACTGACCATAGGCATCATCAACTCAGCTTGAGGCAGCCTCTCAGCAGGGATTCGAAACGCGTGGACGGCTCCAATGCGACGCGGAACACGATCCGCTCTGCGTTTTCGGCATTGCTCGTCATCAACTCATAACCCGGCCCGGATGACGTCATCGATAGCAACGAAAACTTGAACTGCAGCGGGTTGAGAGAATGCACGTCACCAAGCGGGCAAGCCCAAACCAGATTCAAGGCGGTAAGGTCATGCGCAATTGCGAAACGTTGATCAGTCACCACGACGATGCCCTGGCGGGTCTTACCGTTGAACTTGATCTTCTGCCCGGCTTGGCTGGACGGCAGCGGATCCTCGTCAAAGAAAGCCGGGAACGATAACGTCACCGTTGATTCCGGTGCGACCACCGCGCCGATCGTCACGCCGTTGTGGCTCTGGCCGAACAGCAAGGACGGTGCATACTGCCCGATCGCCTCCTTCTGCCACCGGGCTGTATCGCCACCCTGGTTGAGGTCGCGAAACATCTGCGGCCAGCTCTGGATTGATTTTTCCAGCGTCTTCACCGCTGTCGATTCTTCCGCCATTGTTCCTCCTTGTTTTTTCGATCGAGACCTACAAGCTGTTACTCCCACTTGAAGCTGTCAACCAGCATAGCGTCGTCACAGGAATGAGGCCAGATCCTGCGACGGAGCCTGTGCTGTGCGAAGTCGCAGTGCGCAGGATGACGAAAAGGGATTGCCTTGCAGTTAACTCTCAAGCCAGGACGTTATCAGCCGGTGGGCTATGGACACCTCGGGCGGGGGGTCTACTGTGCCGTCCGCCCAGGCTTGGCGCGCCTCTTCGCGGGTGTACCAGTCGGCGGCCACTATTTCCCGTCCGTCCGGGTGCATCGCCTCGGGATTGGTGACGTGCGCGGTGAACGCCAGCATCAGCGACCGTGGGAACGGCCACGGCTGCGACCCGAAATAGTGCAGGTGGTCGACGGTGACGCCGACCTCCTCGGCGACCTCGCGGTGGACGGCCTGCTCGGCCGACTCGCCCGCCATGACGAAACCAGCGATGACGGATCGACGGTTGCCCCAGGCTGCCTGGCCGCCGAGAAGCAAACGGTCACGGTCGTCGACCAGGGCGACGATAATCGCCGGGTCGATGCGCGGGAAATGCTGGGTTTTGCATGCGGGGCACTGCCGCGACCAGCCGCCCGGCTCGACGTCCGTCGGGTGGCCGCAGGCCGGGCAATATTGGTAGAACGCGTGCCATGTAGCCAACGCGACGGCGGCGACGGCGGCGGACGCTTCGACGTCGCCGAGCAGCGGCCAGATTTCGCGGATCGGGGTGAGTGACGCGGCGGTTGACGGACGGGCGAACCAGGGGTGTTCGGCGTCAAGCAGCCAGCAGGTGTCGGGGCTGAAGTCACCGCCGACGGGGCGCCAATCAAGGTGCCAGGAGCCGTCCGTCTGCGTCGCCGCAACGGAATCGACGCCGATCTCGACCACCCGGGCGGCGGGTTGACGCCACAATTCCGCCGCCCGCGGCATGTCGTCGTCCCCCAATCGCAGCGCCCGCGCCCCGCTCCAAAGCTCCATGAGCAACCAGACTAGACCATTGGAATCGCAGCCATGCTCCAGGCGGCCCAACCCCGTCATCCTGCGCGAAACGCAGTGAAGCCGCAGGATCTGCCCTATTTTCCACAGGTTGAACAATTTTGAGGTTGTCCTGTGGATAGTGACGAATCGGAGCCGCTGATCGCAATAGTGTGGGCATGAAATTCTCGATTCATGGCATTTCGCAGTTCGTGCGGTGGCATCGCCGGGGCATTGGGCTGCTCGCTTTGTGTGTCGCGTTGATCGCCGGGCTCGGCGCCGCGTTGCGCCCGCAGACGGACCCCGTCGCGCTGGTGGTGGCGGCGCGCCCGCTGTCGCCCGGCGCTACTCTGGCCGCCGGCGATCTCGCCGTCATCATGGTGACGGATGCCCAGGTGCCCGACGGCGCGTTCTCGGACCCGAAAGAGGTAATCGGGCGGCCGCTTGTCATCGGGTTGACGAAGGGCACGCCTGTCACAACTGCGGTGCTGACGTCCGACGCCCTAGCTGATCATGACGCCGGGGAAGTGCTGGTGCCATTCCGGGTGAAGGACGCTGACGTGGCAACCCTGTTACGGGTCGGCGACCGGATAACCCTAGTCGCATCGACACCCGAAGGGGTGACCGAAACAGTCGCGGAACACCTGCGGGTGGCTCGGTTGCCGTCGTCTGCCAGCGGTGGTCTGATGAGCAGTTCGTCGTCGTCCGGCGCTCTGATCGTCGTCGCGGCCAGCCGCAGTGTCGCCCAGCAGGTGGCGGGCGTCAGCGATCAATGGCTGGGGGTGATAATTGAATGAGCAGTAATACCGTATTGCAGTGATACTGCTATGATGATGATATGGGTACGTTCGTCAGCGTTCAGAGCCGGGGCACAATTGCATTGCCGCCGAGCCTTCGGCGGTCTTACCACCTCGACCAACCGGGCGCGCAAGTCGAGATCATCGAGGAAGCTGGACGGCTCGTCCTGATCCCGACTGTGGCTGTCGATGCTAGTCAGGCATGGTTCTGGACGGATGACTGGCACGCCAAGGAAGTCGCAGCATCCCAGCAGGCCAGCACTGGCCAAGGCGTCACTTATGCCAACGCTGACGACTTCCTGGCGGATCTGCCGTGAGGTACACCAGGCTGCCGGCCTTCCTGGCCGACTGGCAAGCGTTGATGCCAGACGAGCGACGACTCATCAAACAATGGCTGGCGGACGATCTATTGCCGGCCGTTGCCGCCTATGAGGCTGACCCTACGGGATATATTTGGCCAGCAAAACTGCGGTTCGAGCGAATCCGCCATGGTGGTGGCATCTGCGCTGTCACCTGGTCGTTCGCCGGTCCGGACGGACGTGCCACCTTCGAGTTCGGGACGGACGAAGGCAAGCCCTGCATAATCTGGCGCCGCATCGGCCACCACAACATCTACACCAACCCGTAATCGCCCTGGGCGACTCCGTTACCCCGTCATCCTGCGCGAAGTCGCAGGATCTGCTAAGCGAAGCAAAAACACTGACCAGATTCTGCGACTCCACTTCGTTCCGCGCAGAATGACGAGAAAAGGATCTGGTGCCGCGCCGTCAGACCCGACCGTGGTGCGGCGGTACCTCGGCTATCAGGCGGCGGTCAGCGTCGGTCAGCGGGCCGGGGTTGCGCAACAGCGGTGCTGCGTCCAGGCCAAGCCCGGCCGCCGCCTGCTGCATCGCAGCAAACTCCTGAGCGTTGTGGGCAGCTCCTCTGAGCACAGCACCATCGGGGACGGTGTGGACCTGCCCGTCGTCGTCTAGGTGAACATCGCCAAGAACGGTGACGTCACGCCCGAACGTCCAATCCCCTTGAACAACCAGAGACGTCGCGGCCTTGAGTGACGGCGCGTACGGCACACGGGCGTCGAAGTTATCGACGAACTGGTAGGCGGGGCCCAGATCGACCAGCGGTATCGCGGGCGTCTGCGCCGACAGTTCACCGGCCGTCGATATCGTGTAGACGTCCGAGCGCAGCAGCAGCAGTTCGTTGGTCTTCTTGACGGGGACGAACCGGTTGCGCGGCACCTCGATGGCCTGCGCGCCCTCGAAAAGCTCGATGGCCGTGCCCATCGCTGTCTCGATCTGGATGACGGCTGGGGTGGTTCTGTCGGTTGGGTCGACGGTTTTGACGTTGCGGATCAGCGGCAGGTCGAACTGGCCGTCTGTCAGCAGTTGCCGGACGACGCGCAGGTCCCACCACAAGTTGTTGCTGTGGAAGAAGGGGTGACGGTGTTCGTCGGTGAAGAAATCCATCTCGTCCGGGGCTGTTTGGGCGGTGTCGCGCAGGATCAACCGTCCGTCACTGCGACGGCGTGCCAGGTGCCCACCTTTCTTGTCGTTGACGGTACGACGGCACACCTCGGCGGCGTACGGCGCCCCGGAATTGGCGAACCAACCGGCCAGCCCTGCGGACGGTTCGGCGCCCAGATTGTCCGCGTTGCTGACGAAGGCATACCAATAACCGGCGTCGATCAGGGAGTCCAGCAAGCCGTCGTCATGCAGCGTGCCGTAGATGTCGCCGTGCCCGGGCGGGCACCACTCCAGCGCTGGTTCGGACGGCCATTCGGCGGGTTGCAATGTGTCGACCAGCAGCTTGGGTTCCCTGCTCTGGACGAACGTCAACGGCAGCCCCGGCATCGGCAAGTCTGGGTAGGGTTCCAGTGCGGCGGTCGTCGCGGCGTCCGTGGCGAAAGAGTCCATCAACAGCAGCGGCAGCCCGACACCCCACTGACGCCGGGCCGCGATCACCTGCGCAACGATCAGGTCAAGGAAAGTGCGCCCGTCACGCACCGGTAGCAGCGACTTCGGCCCCGTCATGCCCATTGACGTGCCCAACCCGCCGTTCAGCTTGATGACCACCAGGTGACGCATCGCCTCGGCGGCATCGGCCGGCACTGCCGCGGTGACATCGAAGGCAGGCACATCTAACAGCGGTTCGATTGACGCCTCCGGGATCAGTCCGGTGGCGCCCGAAGCCAACTTGCCATATTGGCGAGTGAAGGACGCGATTGCCGACGCCCCGACGCCCGCGTCCGTCATCTTGTCAACGCATGCCTGAAGCCCGGTTTCACTCATGTACTCAAGCTTACGAGCAAGAATCGCAGCATCTAGCCAGACCATGCGGCCGGTTCAGCGTGGGGTTTGCGGGGCTGAGGATGCGACTCCCTCGGCGGGAAGATACGGCTGCGGTTCGTTTCGGCCTATTTGCGTCACCCAAATCGAGATGGCTGCGACGATGACGACGAGCACGACAATGATGGCCACCAGTAGCGCGCGCAGCTTTGACTTCGGCGGGCTCATGATCGCTTGCAGTCTGGCCTGGTCAAGCGGTGGCACCGGTGGCGTCTCAAGCGACAACAGCCCGCTTCGCCACCTGTCTTCGCTCTCGCGCAAGTCTGGTTGGTCCGAGGTTATCGAAGTCATTTCTCGCCTTTCTTTGCGGCGGCTCGCATCGCCAGCAATGCCCGGTGCACCTGTGAACGCGCCGACGACTCGCTGACGTTGCACACCTCAGCGATCTGGCTGAATGGCATATCCTCCAAGAAGCGCATGACAACGACAGCGCTTTGTTTCTTGGGCATCCCGACCAATAACTGGGCCACCAGCATGGCATCATCCACAGTCGGGTTTTCCGTCTGTGGCATATGTTGCTCAATTTCCGCATCAGGCTTGATACGGCCGTCTTTACGCCAATTCGACACATGGGTGTTGACGATGATTCGACGCACATACGGCCCAGGGTCGCCAATTGCCCCGACTCGGGCTCAATTGCGAAATAGCTTGGTCGCGGCGGTTTGCAGCAAATGCTCCGCGTCGTAGGGGTTTCCCGTGACATGGAAACAGAAGCGGTACAACGATGCCCAATTCGTCTTCAGGTAGGTTTCGAAATCCTCGGCGGCGGGCTGCGCGCCGTCATCGCTGTGCTGCCATCGCGTCGCCATCACCACAGCTTAATCGGCACAAAGACGGCGAACCAGGCACTCGGCATGCCGGTCACACTTGAACCGCAAATGTTACCTGCGGAAGCGACGACGACGCCGGTTGAGCCACCACGGTTGACGGGGTCGTCACGCCACCCGGCCAGCTGTGTCGAAATCGTTGCCGTCCGGGTCAACTGCCGTTGTGCCAACCAGACGACACTGCGCGCCCGGGGACGCCCAACAGCCCGCCGGGCCGTCACCCGGTGACGAATTCGACGCCGGGTCTTCATTCTGCGGAGCCGTCGGAAGCGGCGCGGCACACCCGGCACACATCACGCCAACGAGAATCAGGCAAGCCAGCGCCACGCTATTGCGTCCCATCATCGCTCCTTCAGTGAACCCGTCGCCCAGATGCGACCTCACCGATATACACGCGCGACAGCGATAATTCGTTCGCATTCAATTCCCCAGAATTGAGGAAGCGTTTAGCATCTCCCTTCCAATGCTTGGCTATCCATATGTGGCAGTTTGACATTACCTGTTGCTTATCGAAACTGCCGATTTGGCGGCCTGGGGCGACTCAAACCTCGGCCCGTTACTCATCATCCCGCTCTATTGCTGATTGAGTTGGTTGAAGAGAACCTCAATCTGTTGGGCTTGGGCGCTGCCACTTCGGTAGTAAATAACCTGGCCGATGATACGGTCGCCTGTTTCAACAATTGTGTCCCCATTGACCGTGTAGATATCGGAGAAAGAGTCGCCATTTACGTCCACTTGAAAGAGAGTGATCGAGCTGCCGGTGGCTTGGTAAGTACCTCCCGGCTGTGGAGAATTGATCTCCACGATCTCGCTGGTGAATGTGCCATTGGAGCTGTTGAAAGTTTGAAGGTAGGTACCAGAGGGGCCGCGGCCCGGATAGGCGTAAATCGACGACCACGTGTTCGCATCAATTACATGCCGAGAGGCTGCGCCTTGGGTCACGTCATCTGTGCTATACCACGTCCCAGCGAAAGATGGCGGAATTGCACCCAAAAGTGACGATGACGCCGTTTCGGTTGGCGACTGGATCTGCGGCGCCTGTGTCGAGGAATTGCTGTTCATAGGGGCCGAACTTTGCACCGACGTCGGAAGAACCGGCACTGTCACATTTGATTCTTGCCCGCTATTGCCAGCCACTCGGGCGCAGCTTGCTAGCATTGCCGCGATGGCCCCAATTAAAACGATTGCGAGCGTCTTGCGATGGAAATACATAGAACAACCTTTCAATGGCCTCACAATACTCGTCCAGCATTCGCCTCAACCAACACAGACGAACTCTGTTCCTACTGGGCGGCCGAGAAGGTCGTACGGCCGACGGTTGGATCTCGAAAGGTGGACTTGCCGTCGCCCCGCCGGCCGGTGGCCAAGTACGTTCCGTTTTTGCTGACCTACTGGCCGTAGTCAAACGGCGATTTCAATCGGCGGCCCCGGGGCGATTCGAACGCCCGACGCAAGGTTTAGGAAACCTTCGCTCTATCCCCTGAGCTACGGGGCCAATCGTATTGCTTCGCTTCGCAGATCCTGCGACTTCCGCTCCGCTCCGCGCAGGATGACGAAGAAGAGTAATGCTTCTAGCACGACGACGCCCAAGTCTACCGGGCCGAACGCCGACGCCGTCAGGCCTTCGCTTCGGCTGCCGCCTTCGCTGCTGCTGGGAACGCCGCGACTATCTTGGCTGTTGCCTCGTCGTCGTGGGCCGTCGAGCAGAACCAGGCTTCGAAGACTGACGGGGGCAGGGACACCCTGGCGTCCAGCATCGCGTGGAAGAACGGGGCGTAGCGGAACACGTCCTGGTCTTGGGCGTCCGCGTAATTGCGCACCCCGTCACGAGCCGCCGCGTCGCCGAAGAACACCGAGAACAGCGACCCGGCCCGTTGAACCTTGTGCGGCACACCGGCCGCGTTCAGCGCCTCGTCCACTGCCGCCGACAATTGCGCGGCGACGGCGTCCACCTTGGCGTACGCCGCAGCGTCCGCCAGGCGCATCGTCGTCAACCCCGCCGCGACGGCCACCGGGTTGCCCGACAGTGTGCCCGCCTGGTAGACGGGCCCCAGCGGCGCCAACTGCTCCATCAACGCCTTCGGCCCGCCGACGGCCGCCACCGGCATGCCGCCGCCAACAACCTTGCCGAACGTGAACAGATCCGGCGTCCACACCGGCTCACCCGCCGCGACGGACGCGTCCCGCTCCAGACCCCACCAGCCGGCCGGCCCGACGCGGAACCCCGTCAGCACCTCGTCGAAAATCAACAACGCGCCATGCTCAGAAGTGATGCGTCGTAATGCCTTGTTAAACCCAGGTTCCGGCGGCACGACGCCCATGTTGGCGGCGGCCGGTTCGGTGATGACGGCGGCGATCTGGCTGCCCTTCTCAGCGAAAACCGCCTCAACCGCCGCCACGTCGTTGTAGGGGACGACGATGGTTTCGGCGGCCGTCGCGGCCGTCACGCCGGCCGACCCGGGCAGCGCGAACGTCGCCACGCCCGACCCGGCCTGGGCCAGCAGTGCGTCCACATGCCCGTGGTAGCAGCCGGCGAACTTGACGATCAGGTCGCGCCCGGTGACGCCGCGGGCCAGGCGGATCGCCGTCATCGTCGCCTCGGTGCCCGTCGAAACCAGCCGCACCTGCTCGACGGCTGGCACGCGGCTGTGGATGGCCTCGGCCAGTTCGGTCTCGCCCTGCGTCGGGGCGCCGAACGACAACCCGCGCGCAGCCGCCGTCTGGACGGCCTCGACCACCTGCGGGTGCGCGTGCCCCAGCAGCCCCGGCCCCCATGTGCAGATCAGGTCGACGTATTCGCGACCCTCGACGTCAGTCACGTACGCGCCGTGCGCCGCCGTCATGAACCGCGGGTCGCCGCCCACCGACCCGTACGCGCGCACCGGCGAATTGACGCCGCCGGGAATGACAGTTTTCGCCCTCAGAAAAGCCTCATGGTTTGTGGTCATGCCTGTCAGTCTAGCCGGGCGGCTGACGGTGTGACACGCCGCGCGCGCCAGGTTAGACTAGGGGTCATTGTGTCTTTGATGTCCATGACCGCCAGCTACCACGAGCTGACCTTCGACGCGCTCGACCGTCTTTCGGCCTGCGCTGATCGCATCGTCGACGTCATCAAACAGCGCGCGCCAGTGACCGGGTGCGTCGTGTTGGCGACTTGCAACCGGTTCGAGCTTTACATCGATATCGACGCGCAACTCACCGAGGCGGGCATAATTCACGCCGCGCGGCACATCGCCGGCATGGTCGCCTCAGAGTCGGACGTGGACGCCGAGACGGCCCTGGCGTCGTTCAGAATCACGACGGGCAATGATTCGGCGGCGCACCTGTTTTCCGTCGCCGCGGGGCTTGATTCAATGGTCGTCGGCGAGCGTGAAATCGCCGGTCAGGTGAAGCGGGCACTGGCGGCGTCACATGACGCGGGGGCCAGTTCACCGCTGTTGGAAATGCTTTTCCAGCGGGCTGCGCGGACGTCGAAACGCGTCGCCGAACAGACGGGTTTGGGCCACGTCGGGCGTTCTATTGTGACTCAAAGCCTTGAGGTTGTCGCGCCGTCATTGCCGCCTTGGAAACAGGTGCGGGCGTTATTGGTGGGGACAGGTTTTTACGCCGGTGCGGTATTCGCCGAATTGACAGCGCGAGGCTGCACAGACATTTCTGTGTTTTCACCGTCGGGACGGGCTGCCACCTTTACGGCAAAACACCAGGCTGTTGCCGTATCTGATTTGGCAACGGCATTGAATCACGTTGATATCGTGATGGCGTGCAGCGGCGCGCATAAACATTGTGAGGACGCCGAACGCGGTTACGTCATCGACGAAACGACATTGGCCGACGCTGCACGTCCGCTAATTCTGGTTGATTTGGCGCTGCATAATGACGTCGACCCGGCGGCCGGGTTACTGGACGGAATTATCTTGCTCGATCTGGCGGAATTGACGGCCCAGGCCCCCGCCGCCGATGCCGCCGCAATTGAAGCCGCCAAACGAATAGTTGACGACGCCGTCATCGATTTCGAAGAAACCCGCCTCGGGCGTGAAGCCGACGCCGCCGTTGTCGCATTGCGGGTGCGGGCGGACGAACATATCGCAGCGAAGGTTGCCGAATTAGTCGAATCGGCCAAACAAAGCGGCGAAACCGATATCGATATAGACGCAATCACCCGCCGAGTGCGCGGGCCGATTCATGCACAACTTCATCAACATATACTTGCCACGCGGGCCAGCGCCCTTGAAGCAGCGAAAGCCAATGCCTCTTGTTCAACTGAACCGGCCGCCCACGCGTTAATCAGGACGGAATGATTATGACAACCTCTCACACCATTGTTATTGACGGGCAAAAGGTCGAATTGACGCCCGAACTGATCGAACGTTACGACGTGCCGGGCCCCCGCTACACCAGCTACCCGACGGCGCCGATGTGGAACAACGAATTCGGGGTTGACGACGCCAAACGCGTCATCGCCGCGTCGAACGAGCCCGTCAACGGGGCGGTGCGTCCCCTTTCGCTTTACACCCATTTGCCCTTCTGCGAACAGCTCTGTTTGTTTTGCGGGTGCAGCCTGATCGTCAACCCCAAATCCCAGGGACGGGCAATTGAAAACGACCGCCCCACTGCTTATTTGGCAACACTGAAACACGATATCGAAATCGCCGGCGCGTTGATCGACAAAACCCGCCCGGTCGTCCAATTCCATTGGGGCGGCGGCACGCCCACCTATTTCGAGCCCGCCCAACTGGAAGACCTGTTCAATTGCGTCAAGGCGCAATTCAATTTCGCGGACGACGCGGAAATCGGCGTCGAAATCGACCCGCGCGTCACCACCCCGGAGCATTTGGAAACATTGCACAAGCTTGGCTTCAACCGTATTTCCATGGGCGTTCAAGATTTCAACCCCGAGGTGCAGCAGGCCGTCAAACGAATTCAGTCCGTCGGA
>Ga0123357_10009620_pt1 | contig 12215 bp, 4 predicted proteins | sample TergutEmb28metaG_FD_89873 | JGI IMG/M metagenome (GOLD analysis project Ga0123357, IMG submission 89873) | Embiratermes neotenicus P4 segment gut microbial communities from Petit-Saut dam, French Guiana - Emb289 P4 | ecosystem: Host-associated > Arthropoda: Insects > Digestive system > Gut ...
GTATTTGAAATAAATGTCGCCGAATCAAACGATATATAGCCGGCATTATATATGGCTCCGCCGTTATTTGCCGTTCCTCCTGAGGATGTATTATGAGTAAAAAGTGCTGAACTGCCGGACGTAAATGTCATACTTGAAGATGCTTCGGCGTATATAGCTCCGCCGACGCCGGCCGTGTTACTGCTAAAAACTACCGTACTTCCCGTAAACGATATATTTGACGACGCCCTGTCGTATATCGCTCCGCCGAAGCCGGTTACCGTATTGCCTATGAAAGTTACATCAGAGTTTGTAAAGTTGATTGCTCCCCCGTTAGTATTGTACATCGCGCCGCCGCTGCTTGAATTATTGCCTGTAAATGTTACCGTCGAACTTGTAAAATTCGTCTTGCCGCTAAGATCATTACATATCGCCCCGCCGCCTTGGTCGCCGGGATTGCTTGTATTCATATTCCCGTCAAAGATTACATTTGAGCCGCTAAAGGTTAGTATCGAAGAATTGTATATAGCTCCTCCAGTATTTGCCGTATTTCCGATGAAAGTTACGGCATCGCCGGTAAATAATAAGTTTTTACTATTTGACACCGCCCCGCCTCTGCCTGCTGCCGTATTGCCGATAAAATATGCTTTATTAAAGACGGCCGAACCGGAATTGCCTATCGCCCCGGCGTTGGCCGCGGCATTATTATCAATAAAATAGGCTTCATTAAAATCGACGACTCCGCTATTATATATGCCTCCGGTGCCGCCTGCGCTTGTATTTGAAATAAATGTCGCCGAATCAAACGATATATAGCCGGCATTATATATGGCTCCGCCGTTATTTGACGTTCCGCCTGATGAGGCATTATGCGTAAAAAGCGCGGAACTGCCGGACGTAAATGTCATACTTGATGTTGATTCAGTGCGTATGGCTCCGCCGTTGCCTGCCGTATTACTGCTAAAAATTACCGTGCTTCCGGTAAACGATATATTTGACGACATCCTGTTGAATATCGCTCCGCCGCCATTAGCTGACGTATTGCCGATGAAAGTCACATCCGAGTTTGTAAAGTTGATTGTCCCGCCGTTACTATTGGATATCCCTCCGCCGTTTCTTGAATTATTGTTTGTAAATGTTACCGTAGAACTTATAAAGTCCATATTGCCGCGGTTATGTATCGCTCCGCCGAGTTCGTTGGAAGGATCGCTGCCGGTCGTCATATTTCCGTCAAAGATTACATTTGAGCCGGAAAAGGTTATTGCCGAAGGATTAGAATTGTTTATCGCTCCGCCCTGCACGCCTGCCGTATTGCCGCTGAATATTGCATTTGTACCTGTAAATGTTATCAGCGAGTTGTTACTATTCATTATTGCACCGCCGCCAAATCCGGCCGCATTGCCGTTGAAAGTTACATTCATGTCCGTGAAGGTTATTGTTGAATTAACCGTATTATATATCGCGCCGCCGTTAGTTGACAGCGTATTGGCCGTAGTGTTACTGCTGAAAGCTACGGCATTGCCGGTAAACGATATGTTTGAGTTGGGATTATTGTATATCGCGCCGCCGTTGCCGTTATAATAACCGTTAACGAAATTTATATCGTCATGGAATATAACATTTGTATTTGAAAGACTAAACAGCCGGTAAAGACCTGCACCGTCTAACGTTGTACTGCCGTAAAAGTCAACCGGGCCGGCATAGTTGATTGTCGGAAGACCGCTTGAAAAACTTACGGTGTCTGTAGTAAACGTTATACTTGAGGCTTTACTGTTTATGGCATTATAAAGATCCGAGTAGTCATTAACCTGGGCGCGCAAATCTTCTGCTGCAAAAGCAAGTATTGCGAACGAAAACGCTCTGATTATTATTTTCTTTAACATGATTTTCTCCTTTTATCCGTTTGTTGATTGTTCCGCCCTCTCCCTCCCCTCTGATGCATGCTGTCGCTGCTTTAATCCGGGGGAGGGACGCGCTTTCGCGCGCATTAGAGGGCTGCCGTTAATTTATTCCACAAAGATCTCGGTTCTTCTGTTTGCAGCTCTGCCTTTCGCTATCTTGTTGCTCTCCAACGGCATAGTGTCCGCAAAACCTTCATATGTCATCTTATTTCCGTCTACTCCGGCTTTCGCAAATTCGTCATACACGCTTTTTGCTCTCTGCCTGGATAACTTCTTATTCCACTCTTTTGTTCCCGTGCTGTCCGTGTGGCCTTCTATCGTTATCCTCTTGTAGTCGTAGTTCTTCAGCTCTTGCGCTATCTTTTTTATCTGCTCCTTAAACTCATCCGTCAGAAAATAACTGTTTGTTCTGAAATGCGTTTTCAAAGTATATGTCTTTAGCATCGGCCTCTTTCTTCTCTCTTCCGCCTCAATTTTCTGCTTAGCCAAATCTTCATCGCTTATCTCCATAGTTATTTTCGCTTCTTCCGCTATTCTCCGTTCCTCTTCCGCTTTTATCCTCTCTTGTTCAAGCTTTGCTTGCTCCGATCTTGCTGCTTCTGCTTGAAGCCTTGCTTCTTCTGCCTTTCTCTGCGCTTCTACTGCCGCAGCCCGCACTTTCGCTTCCTCTGCAAACCCGGCTGTTTCCGCTTTTCTCCGCGCTTCCGCGGTATTATTTGCTTTACTCTTATTTTTCCCGAACACATATCTCACGCCCATATTGCCGTACAGATTCTCATATCTCTCCGCCGTGTAATATTTTGCGTTCGCAAAGCCTTTCCAATTTTCAGTTATCCTCACTTCTCCTCCCAATCCGGCTCCTATCTGTAAATGTCCTTCTTTCGCCCCTCTGCTGTAAAAATCTATTCCGGTATCTACAAACCGGCTTGTTATCTCAGGCTTTGTTCCGTCAAATATATACTTCCCTTCCAAATTCGCATACCATATCCATATTCCCTTCTCATAGTCCAACCCGGCTCCTACTCTTCCGGCTGTCCTGAGGTAATTGCCGGACTGCGTGTCCAAATTGTATATCCCGGCCCCGCTTTCCTTAAATCCTCCGTACATCGTGTTTGCCGCTTCTACTCCGGCGTAGGGCCTGAAATTTATATTGTCGTTCATCCATATCTTTATCGCCGCTTCTATATCGCCGCTCACCGTTACTCCGCTTATATCCGCTTTTGCTGTCTCGCCCATCACCGCTCTTTCGGTACTGAACCTGTCATAACTGCCAAGCAGCATCGCCTTCAGCTCCCACGTATCCTTTATATATCCGCCGTACAATCCCAAACCGTTCTTATTTCCGTCTGCTTTGCTATTCCCCTGCTCCGCATTGTCTTTGTTTATCCTTCCGTATACTCCCCACATCACATCGCCGTTCCACAGCTTATCAGCCAGGAACCTGTCAAACCCGAACATCACTCCAAGCGACAAGTCGTTGTAATCTTCCAGCGAATTCTCATCTTTCTTAAAGCTTTCCAATCCGCCTCTCACCTGCACCCACAAGCCGGAATTCGTCTTATGTTCTTCGGCGTGGTTTCTTATTTTGTCATATACTTCGTTGTTCGGACTGTCGGCCGCCATGTTCCTTATTGCGTTTGCTAAGAAATATCCGGAGGTTCTCGCCAGAAAATCTTTTACCGCAGCTATATCGGCTTCCGTTCCGTTGTTTTGCCTTATCACCATCTCATTCAGTATCGGCGCCCAGGCTCCGGGATTTTCGGATATCTTTCCAAACGCTTCGGAGGTCTGCGTCTGGTTGTATGTCAACGGGCTTAAATCTCCGAAACTCGTCGTATGTACGCCGCTGACTATCAGTTTCACTATCCCGTCTTCGTATTTTATTTCATAATCCAAGTCGCTGTTATCGGCGGAAAATATCGAGCTGCTTGCAAAGACCCCGGTCAAACTGTTTGTCCCACCCGTTATTATCAAATAGTATTCGTTCTTATCGTATTTTCCTACTCCGGCAAATATGTCTATGTTGCCGTCTATATTTGCGGCGACGGCCGTTATCTTATCGTTAGTGCCGTCTGAAAATACGTCCATCTTCAGCTCCGTTACGCTTTCGAAGTCTCCCGTCAGCACTATTGCGTTTGCGCTGTCGTTACGCATATTCAGCGCGGCTCCGTTTATCTTCATATTGCTGCCGGAATATTTGGCTCCGCTGTTAAACGCCAGTTCTCCTCCGTCGGCATTTAACGCTCCCGCTATCTCTACGTTTCCGTCAAGTATCAGTCTTCCCGAATCGGTTTTATTTATTACTCCGTCTGCCGCACTTGTAACCTGGCTGCCGCTTATCGTTATGTCTTGCGCGCTGGTTATGTTCAACACGCTGCCGGAGCCTATGTAAAAAGTCGCTCCGTTCGACAATACCGTTCCGGTAGCCCATTCCATCTCGCCGTTATTTACATTGTGCTCCCCGCTGAAAGTATTTGAGCTTATTACGGTGCTTCCTCCGTCTTGCGTATAAACGCCGTCATAGCCGCTGTTGTCTCCGGTTATGTTCAGCGTTCCGCTGCCGGTCTTATTCAACGCGCCGGAACCGCTCAAGAACTTTGCCGCAAAATTCAAATTTCCGGAAGTATTTACGTTAAACTCCGCGTCTTCCCCTAAGTAGACCTTAGTATCCTGCGAAACTCCGGCTCCGTCGTTAAACGTCAATATGCCGCCGTTTATGACATGCTGCGAATTGAACGTATTGTTCGTTACGATCGTATTGCCATCTTCCTGCGTGAACGTCCCGGTATGAGTGCCGAAATCTTCCGTTATGTTTAACGTCCCTGTGTTGGTTTTAAGTATGTCGTATCCTGTGCCGGAAAACTTGGCGTGCTGCAAATTAAAGTTTCCGGTTACGTTTATATTCAGCAGGCTGCCTGCCGACATAAGCAGCGCGCTGTTTATTGTCCCGCCGTCGTTTATCCGCGCTGTTCCGCCGTTTATATTATTTGTCCCGTTAAAAAAGCCCGCGTTTATTTCCACGGTACCGTTGCTTTGCGTATAAACGCCGCCATAGCCTCCGCTGTTTCCGTTTATATACAGAGTTCCGTCTCCTTCTTTAGTTATCGACCCGCTTCCGGATATGCCGCTTCCTATTACAACGCGCCCTGATCCCTTAAAAGCCGTCGCGCCGTCGGCCGTCTGATATATGTCTCCTCCGATATTATTTGAAAATACGACTTCGTTGCCTGCACCGGGATTAAATATAAGGTTGCCCTCATTACGTATGGCGGCGCTTCCGGTATTTCCGGTGAAATATACGTTTGAATTTTCAAAGTTCACCGTGGCTATGCCGCTTCCGAATTTCTTTAAGGCTATCGCTCCTCCCTGCGGAGACTGATTCCCTTCAAAATTAACCGTGGAATCAATAAAATTTAACGTGGAATTTTCTTCTATCTCTACCGCTCCGCCGAACCATCCGCCGCTGTTTCCTGTAAAACTGACGTTTGAATTCGTAAAAGTCACGTTTGAATTGCCGTAAATAAATACGGCCCCGCCGACTTGCGGAGTGGAGTTGCTTGAAAACGAGACGGAACTGTCGGTAATATTCATTACCGAAGAGTAGACTGCATACAACGCTCCGCCGTTGCCCCCGCACATATTTGAGTCAAATGTCACCGTAGAGCCGGAAATATTAACTAATGCGGCATTGCCCGCGATTGCTCCGCCGTGCGCGTTTCCGGTATTGCCGGTAAAAAACACCTTGGAATTTTCAATATTGAGTATTCCGGAAGCAACCGCTATCGCTCCGCCGTCCGAAGCCGCATTGTTTCCCGTAAAATTCACGGTTGAATTTGAAAATCCGAACGAAACGCCGGGATTGGCGACAATAATTGCTCCTCCGGTTTGACTGGACGTATTGACAAGAAAATCAATCGCGCCGTTAGAAAACACCGCTTTTCCCGAAATGAACCTGATAGCCCCGCCGGGAGCGCCTGAGTTGACAAAGTTCTGAAACGTCATAGTATGGTTTTGTAAATCCGCGAAAAGATCTAAGTTCGCTCCGCCCCAGCTCAAATTGGCGGAATGATTAATATCCTGGGTAATCAAAAGATTTTGCTGCCCTCCGGCGTAATAAGCGTTTCTAAATTCACCGTCGGTAGAAACAAGCGTCTGCGCAGACGCGGAAACTGAAAATGCCGCGAGTAAAAATACGTAAACTGCTATTTTTTTATAGAATATTTTAAACATGACGCGCCTCCTTGTTCGGCCTATAATGTTTTTTTGCCCTGCCCATCATCTCCCCAAGGGGGGAGGGAGATGACGGCTGCTGCAACTTCGCGCTTGCGCGCTCCTGAGGGCTGCTGCTGACTTATTCCGCAAAGCTCCCGGTTTTTCCGTTTACCGCTCTTGCTTCTTTGGTTTTATTGCTCCCTGCGGGCATTGCGGCCGCAATGCCGGCGGAGCTCATCCTGCTTTCGCTCCGTTCTCTATAAAACCGTCACATCTCCGCCCGGACAACTTTTTGTTCGACTCTTTTCTTCCCGCGCTGTCTCTACGCCCCTCTGTTGTTATTTTCTTGTAATCGTATTTATTTATTCCTTGCGCTATTTCCCTTACTCTGGTTTTTATTATTTTAAACATGATTCCCCCTTTTACAGACTCTGAAGTTTACCCGCCCTCTCCCTCCCCCGTCTCAGTCGGAGATGATGTATGTTATCGCTGCTTCAATCCGGGGGAGGGGCGCGCTCTCGCGCGCCGGAGGACAGCTGTTAACTTATTCCACAAAGATCTCCGTCCTTCTGTTTGCAGCTCTGCCTTCTTTGGTCTTATTGCTCTCTACGGACATTGTGTCCGCAAAGCCGGCATAGCCCATCCTGCTTTTTTCTGCTCCGTTTTTTATAAACTCATCATACACGCTTCTCGCTCTCTGCCTTGACAGCTTCTTGTTCCGCTCTTTTGTCCCCGTGCTGTCCGTGTGGCCTTCTATCGTTATTCTCTTGTAGTCATAGTTCTTAAGCTCTTGCGCTATTCCCTTTATCTGCTCTTTAAGCTCGTCTGTCAGGAAATAGCTGTTCGTTTTAAAGTGCGTTGTCAGCGTGTAGGTCTTAAGCATCGGTCTTTTTCTTCTTTCCTCTGCTTCAGCCTTCTGCTTTGCCAAATCTTCATCGCTTATCTCCGTCGTTATTTTCGCTTCTTCAGCTATTCTCCGCGCCTCTTCCGCTTTTACTCTCTCTTCTTCAAGCCTTGCTTGTTCCAATCTTGTTGCTTCGGCTTGAAGCTCTGCTTCTTCCGCCTGCCTCTGCGTTTCTACTGCCGCAGCCTGAAGTTTCGCTTCCTCTGCAAATCTGACTGCTTCTGCTTTTTTCCGAGCTTCCGCGGCGTCTTCCGCTTTGCTCTTATTTTTTCCGAACATGTACCTCACGCCTACATTACCGTACAGATTCTCATATCTCTCCGCAGCATAGTATTTCGCATTCGCAAATCCTTTCCAGTTCTCGGTTATCCTTACTTCTCCTCCCAATCCGGCTCCTATTTGTATACTCCCTTCTTTTGCTCCTCTGCTGTTAAAATCTATCCCCGTATCCATAAACCGGCTTGTTATCTCAGGTTTTGTTCCGTCTAATATGTACTTTCCTTCCACATTCGCATACCATATCCATATTCCTTTCTCATAGTCCAACCCGGCTCCTACTCTCCCGGCTGTCCTGAGATAATTGCCCGACTGCGTGTCCAAATCATATATCCCTGCTCCGCTTTCCTTAAAGCCGCCGTAGGATGTATTTGCAGCTTCTATTCCCGCATACGGACGGAAATTCATATCGTCGTTCATCCGTATCTTTATTGCCGCTTCTATGTCGCCGCTCATTGTCACGGCGTTTATATCGGCTTTTGCCGCGCCTCCGGTGAAGTCCGCTCTTTCGGTGCTGAACCTGTCATAACTGCCAAGCAGCATCGCCTTCAATTCCCAGCTGTCTTTTATATATCCGCCGTATAAACCCAATCCGTTCTTATTTCCGTCGGCCTTGCTTCTCCCCTGCTCTATATTGTCCTTGTTTATTCTACCGTACACGCCCCACATCAAATCTCCGTTCCACAGCTTATCCGCCAGGAATCTGTCAAAGCCGAACATCACTCCAAGCGACAAATCGTTGTAATCTTCAAGCGAATTATCGTCTTTCTTAAAGCTTTCCAATCCGCCTCTTAACTGTACCCACAAGCCGGAATTCGTCTTATGCTCCGCCGCGTGGTTTCTTATCTTGTCGTATACTTCGTTGTTCGGGCTGTCTGCAGCCATATTCCTTATTACGTTAGCTAAGAAATACCCTGATGTCCTTGACAGAAAATTCTTTACCGCGGCTATATCGGCGTCAGTTCCGTTGTTTTGCCTGATAACCATTTCATTCAATATGTCCGCCCACGGGCCGGGATTTTCCGATATCTTTTTAAACGCCTTGGATGTCTCCGTCTGGTCGTATGTCAGCGGGCTTAAATCTCCGAAATTCGTCGTGTGCATGCCGTCTACTATCAGTTTTACTATTCCGTCTTCGTATTTTAGTTCATAATTCAAGTCGCTGTTATCGGCGGAAAATATCGAGCTGCTTGCAAAGAATCCGTTCAAACTGCCTGTTCCGCTTGTTATTATCAAATCGTACTCGCTCTTATAATATGTGCCTACTCCGGCGAATATGTTTATGCTGCCGTCTATGTCCGCCGTAACGGATTTTATCTGGTCGTTTGTCCCGTCGGAAAATACGTCCATTTTAAGATTCGTCAAGCTTGCGAATTTGCCGCCGGTGTTCACCGTATTTACCGTCCCGTTGTTCATATCAAGCGCGCTGCCTGAAGGCAGATCAAAACTCGTACCGGTAAATGTCGCATTATTTAAAAAGACGACGTCGCCGCCGGTTATCTTAAACGCGCTGTTTATTACGCTGTCGCCGCCGAACGTTAAACTTCCGTTTCCCGTTTTATTTATTGTTCCGATTCCGTCAGCTTTGATGCCGTTAGCCAGAGTTATTCCGCAGTCAGCCGCGTTAAAGTTTACCGTGCTGTCGCTATCGGCGAAATATATGTCGTTTAACACGCCTCCGGCCATGTTGTTTTCAAACAAAATATTCATTTCCGAAGCGCCGGTATTAAAATTCACAGCGCCGCCGGCGTCTAAAAATATCGCGCCGCCGCTTGCGTCCGCCGTATTACCGTCGAATATTATCGCGCCGCCCGATAAATTCATCAGCCCTTTGTTGTATATCGCTCCGCCGGAATTCGAAGCTTCATTTCCGGTAAACGTCACATTGCCGTTTACGAACGCGGCAGTCGAACCCGCGTTATTGTATATTGCTCCGCCGTTCGCCGCCGTATTGCCGTTGAACGCCACGGCGCTTCCGTCAAAGCTCATCATGCCCAGGCCGTTATATATCGCCCCGCCCGAAGCGCCGGTTTTATTTCCTTCGAATATTACTTCGCCTCCGCTGAAATTCGTATTTGAGCCCGAGGCCGCATCTATGGCTCCGCCGTTGGTTACCGCGCTGTTATTTATGAACTTTACAAGCGACGAAGTAAAATCCAGTTCCGAGTTGTTATAGTTATATATCGCCCCGCCGGAGTTGGCGACGTAGTTCCCTATAAACGTCACTTCTCCGTTTGTAAATGCCGCCGTTGAAGCTGCCGAACCGTTAAATATCGCTCCGCCGTAGTTTGCAGTATTTTCGGAAAACGTTACGGCGTTTCCGGCGCTCATGTCAAAATTTAACAAACTGCCGGAGTTATATACCGCTCCGCCGTAACTGCCTGACATATTGCCGCTGAAAATTACATTCGCGTCTGCAAATTTTATTATCGAATTTTCATTGTATATTGCTCCGCCGTAAGTGCCCGCGCTGTTCGAGTTGAACTCTATATTTCCGTTTCCCGCATTGAAGCTAATCGTCGAGCCCCATGCCGTATATATAGCCCCGCCGGAACCGTTTACCGCTTTGTTTGACGAGAACTCTATATTTCCGTTTGTCACGTTAAAATTCATCGCCGCATTGCTCGCGACCAGAGCCCCGCCGAGATTGGTCGCGCCGTTTGATGTAAACTTTATATTCCCGTCCGTAACATTGAAATTCATAGACTCGCTGTCCGTGGCATATATAGCCCCGCCTAAAAGCGACGCGTTTGAGTTGAACTCTATATTCCCGTTTTTGGCGGTAAAAGTCATTGTCGAATTGCCCGTATAGATCGCCCCGCCGTCGGAGTATGCAGAGCCGACAGCGCTGTTTGAAGTGAATATTATATTGCCGTTTAAAACGCTTAAATTCAGTGTCGACTGGTCGGCATATATCGCTCCGCCGTTATTGTTTGCGTTTATCGTGCGGTTTAAGCTGAAGATTATATCGCCGTTTGAAACGTCAAAATCCATTGTCGACTGCCTTCCTGCGTTTAATGCTCCGCCGGACATTCCCGCGCTGTTTGAGCTGAATATTATATTTCCGGTTGAAACGCTTAAATTCATTGTTGCTTGAATTGTACCGACCGCCCCGCCCGAGCCGCTTGCGTTGTTTGACGTAAACTCTATATTCCCGTCTCTTGCGGTAAAACTCATTGTCGAGTTCCATGCCGCATATATCGCTCCGCCGGAACCGCTTGGAACGCTGTTCGACGTAAACAGTATATTCCCGTCCGTCGCGTCAAAACTCATTTTTGAATACTCTTCATATATCGCCCCGCCAAGGCCGTTTGCGCCGGTTATTTTATTAAAGCCGAATATTATATCGCCGTTTGAAACGATAAAATCCGTCGTTGACTGGGTTGTATTTACGGCTCCGCCGTAACTCGCACTGCCGGTTGCGCTGTTTGACGTAAACTCCACATTCCCGTTCGTTGCGACAAAACTCATTGTCGACTGACTTGCCCATAAAGCCCCGCCGTCATTACCCGCCTTATTTGAATTGAATATTATGTTGTCGCCGCTGAAATTAATTACCGACTTATTTACGTATATTGCTCCGCCGTTGACGGAGGAACCGTTAATAAAATTTACATTATCATGAAATGAAACACTTGTATTTGAAAGATTGAAGATTTGATAGGAATTTGAGCCGTCCAGCGTTACCGGGCCGTAAAAATCGACCGGGCCGGCATAGCCGATTGCGGGAAGATTGCCGGTCAGCTTTATGGTGTCCGTGGTAAATGTTATGTTTGTCGCGCTGCCGCCTATGGCGCTTGAAAGCCCCGAGTAGTCATTCACATTTGTCTGGGCGGATAAATCGCCGGCTGTAAAAGCCGATACTATAAACAAAAATACCGTAATTATTAATTTTTTGAACATGGAACGCCTCCGTTTTGAACTGATTTATTTATGTCTTTTTCACATTCTTCTTTTCGGAAAGAGCTCCCGGGACAACGCTGTTGCCCCGGGTTTGCAAAGCAGTCGCTACTCCACAAATATCTCCGTTCTTCTGTTTGCCGCTCTTCCTTCTGCCGTTTTGTTGCTCTCCAACGGCATAGTGTCCGCAAAGCCCTCATATGTCATCTTATTTCCGTCTACTCCAGCTTTTGCAAATTCGTCATACACGCTCCTTGCTCTCTGCCTGGACAGCTTCTTATTCCACTCTATTGTTCCGGTGCTGTCCGTGTGGCCTTCTATCGTTATTCTCTTGTAGTCATAGTTCTCCAGTTCCTGCGCTATTTCCTTTACCTGCTCTTTAAATTCGTCTGTCAAGAAATATTCGTTTGTTCTGAAATTCGTGGTAAGCGAATACGTCTTCAGCATCGGCCTCTTTCTTCTCTCTTCCGCCTCAATCTTCTGTTTCGCCAAATCTTCGTCGCTTATCTCCGTCGTTATCTTTGCTTCTTCCTCTATTCTCTGTGCCTCTTCCGCTTTTATTCTCTCTTGTTCAAGCCTTGCTTGTTCCGCCATCCTCGCTGCTTCTGCTTTTATCCGTGCTTCCGCGGCATTATCAGTCTTGCTTTTATTCTTCCCGAACATATATCTCACGCCGATATTACCGTACAAATTCTCATATCTTTCCGCCGCATAATATTTCGCGTTCGCAAAGCCTTTCCAATTTTCAGTTATCCGCACTTCACCACCCAATCCCGCTCCTATCTGTAAATGTCCTTCCTTCGCTCCCCTGCTGTAAAAATCTATTCCCGTATCAATAAATTGGCTTGTTATCTCAGGCTTTGTTCCGTCAAATATGTACTTCCCTTCGACGTTTGCGTACCATATCCATATTCCTTTCTCATAATCCAATCCCGCTCCTATTCTTCCCGCTGTCCTCATATAATTGCCCGACTGCGTGTCCAAATTGTATATCCCGGCCCCGCTTTCCTTAAATCCTCCGTACATCGTGTTTGCCGCTTCTA
>Ga0123357_10009621_pt1 | contig 12215 bp, 7 predicted proteins | sample TergutEmb28metaG_FD_89873 | JGI IMG/M metagenome (GOLD analysis project Ga0123357, IMG submission 89873) | Embiratermes neotenicus P4 segment gut microbial communities from Petit-Saut dam, French Guiana - Emb289 P4 | ecosystem: Host-associated > Arthropoda: Insects > Digestive system > Gut ...
GGTCTGGTGGTCAAGTGGTACTTCAACAACAGTCCGAGCCCGGTGTACCAGTGGATCCCGGGACAGAAGCCGCAGGACCTGGGCATTCTCAAGGGCAGATTGGATCTGAGTCACCGCGCTTCAAACAATGATGCAACCATTCACCGGGCACTCTACATCCCAAACCCCACGACCGAACTCTCGGGAGAATACAAGTGCCTCGTGTCCACCTTCGACGACGAGGATTTCATGACTAAGAAGATGCTCGTCTTCGGTGAGTAGACTGTGTGGGCGGCTTAAAGTAAATGTAATATTTTCTTTTGATTTTTACTCACGAAGAGAAATGTGTCAGATTGCAAGAGAAGTCCCTTATCCTTGTCGCCAATGGGCTGTTTCACCAAAATAAATTAAAGTCTTCTCTTGCATTTATACGTGGTCTCATCGGTGTTTTATGAATTCAAGGGAACGAAGATATTATATAATCTGATCATTTTAGAACAATGGAATAGAAATATGGAAATATATGGTGTTGTAAATACATTTGTTATTTTAGAATTTCCTATGATAAAATACAAAATTTCGCTCGTAAGGATTTAAGACCCGAGAATTAACCTACCAGGCTTGAAGTGAAGGTTTCAGACCATACAAAAAGTTAACATTTAAATTCTGACGTTTAAAAAAATACAACATTGTCTGCGTTGCTGTAATATACGCATGAAATCATTTCGTAAGAATAGTTTGAACTTTTTTTTATAAGGTTGACTTTCCCTTCTCGAAGTCATATAAAGTAGTAAGCCTTTGTATGCACAAGGATGGCTGTGAGTCAAGATTAAAAGGTCGGGATTGGTTTAAATGTGACCCTAATGAAGAGTAATATTCTCCCACTTTATTCTTCTTTTTCTGATTCCAGCGAGGTTAACTGACCCATGAATATGGCTTACGGCATTGTGTCTTCTTAAGACTAAATATGAGCTGTAGAATATCAGGAAGGAACTGGGTTTAAGCTTAATGTTTGTGTTGAAGTTTAAAGTTACGAGAAGTTCATCCTTTCACGATACGGAAATTAGGGATTAAACTGGATTTGCGGGCAGCTCTCTTTATATAGCTAGAATATTCACGAAACTGTACCACAGGTTGCCTATTGCAGGCGGAAATACTTCAAGCTCTATTGTTAAATTTTCATCACAGCATAAAGTCTTTATTAACTGACGTCGGTTTTTGTTTTGATTCCGCGATGGGTCGCCCTCTATCATTTGACGAAAGGCCTTGCGGACGGAAATAACACCCTGAAATGTATAAGCATACACAGAATGTCATAAAATAAAGCAGGATTTAAAATGTAAGTAGTTTTTTTTTGTAGTTAGAAATGCGACACAAACAGTGAATCACAGTCATGTAAATTTTCATTTTCGGTTCGAGCGCATTAATTTGGTGCGATGTACTGACTGTTACTTGTAACACGTTCAGGCCTACTTGAGCGGTGAGAGGAACGGAAAATGGATGAAACTGAAACATATCTCCATTGGAAATTCTCTCTTAGCTCGAAAATATTTTGTGGTAACTAATTTCAAAGCAAGCTTTAATGAAGAAAAAGTATGAAAACAGAGAGTGTAATTGGAAGATAATTTTTGCAATGTGAACACTAATGTTGGTTAATAGGCCTGTCATCCTTTTAGAAATTTCTGTTCTGACGGTATAAGCAGTAGGTTTGTACAAAAACAACAGAATGCTATAATTGAACAACATCGTCAGCAACAACAAAAACAACAACAACATAGTTTTGATCCAGGTTTTTGATGTGACATCACAGTTGTAGAATTACTATCGCGTTGAATCTATTCCGAATCGTGGACAGTTTAGCCTCATTTACCATTCTAAGGTTTTATTGTGGTTTTATTTAGCCGCTTCAACAAATTTTCGGGATAATGAGTATAAGTAGAGTCAGTTCCTGATATTACGAATACAAATATATCCCAGGACTGAAGAACTTATTCTTGTATTTTGGTTAAGAATTCGTGGAACAGTAAGTCTGCTCCCTAAACCCTTTCATAGTATTGTGCTTAATTAATTACAGGGGCACATTAACCTTATTGCCAAATTTCTTGTAATAAAACCAACTAGATGCACTAATTTCTTAAACTTATTTTTGGAATAGAACTCTACATGTTTCGGACAGTTCCTCCGTCCATCATCAGGAGTTTTTCACTGTACACACAGCAATGGTATATGTACAGTGAAAAAACTCCTGATGATGAACAGAGAAACTATCCGAAACATGTAGAGGTTTATTCCAAAAATAAATTTGAGAAATTAGTGAATACAGTTGGTTTTATTGTAAGAATTTATCACGATGCACGGTCACCTGAACGTCAAATCCGTTATTGCCAAAACCGTGACCTAGTTTCTGTATAGCGAACAGTTTCTGTTGAAATTTGATAAATTTCTGTTTGGGTTTCGTCTTACGTTATATGTTTATTTCACCGAAGAAAAAACTGTTAGGCTATATTCGTTCAACAGCCTTCAGGACGGACGGAGTACTAAATATAATAGGCATTCTTTTAGTAATTTTGGAGCTGAAATTTTGCGGATTTGTTTACGTACATAACCTTAGTGTTGAAACTTTTTCTTATTAAAAAAAATAATCAGTCCCATTACAGGCACGAGGTGTCCAGAGGGTTCCAGGAAATTAAGGTTCCCAGATTACGCGAGAATGGCCCAGGATGGTGGTAAGACTGTCAGCCTTACGCACCGGCTACTTTTTATCCCCAGGATTTATTCCTGCTACTCATTTCTGTTAGAGGCTGAGTCGACCCCAGGGCCATAGTGTGATCAGAAGGATTATGTCAATGAAAAATTGCAATGACACCATCGGGAATCGAACCAGCGACCTTCCGATTTGTAGCGCAGCACCTTAACCACTGTGCTACCGCGGTCCCCCAAACGTTTTCTTATAGTAGCTGAAAAATAGCATAAATTCTCTTCACTTACATTCGCCCTGTCATATCCGTTGAAATCTTTACGCAATGTTACATTAGCAAATATTTCAATGTTTATGGTAGTACACAGCGTACTTTGGCACTGGCATGGGAAGGATTCTGAACTTATTTTACTTATACGAAACTCGCCCACTAGTGGCTGTTGCGAAATTGGGGGCGGGGTGGGGGGGTGGGGAGACTTCTAAGAGTTTCTCGTTATGGTTATGTGACAGCAAGGTTTTATTTTTAGTACTTTTTTATCCTCTTGGCTTTCCGTATATCGCTCACCATTTTCAGAAAATAAAACCTTTCTCTAGACTTGGTAACGTGTCTATAGCGGCACTTCGAAAGGATGACAGAAAAAAATACGGCTTCGCAGACGATGTGTGTTATAAAAGAAAGCGACACAATGGATAATGTTGTAGAAACGAGAAACGAATTTGAGGTATCCTAACTGGATACTGGCCATTACATGCTTAATCTCGTATGCTCAGCACAGACAGGAAGCCAAGAAACGAGGGATCATCTCTTCGAAAAACCATACCGCCTTTTGCGGTTCCTTCTCTAAGAGACGACGTCATGCAGTTGACCTGCTCCGAACGTCACAGCGTAACACAAAAGCGTCTTAGAAACTGATTATTTGTCATGGACTTCATCCAGCTAACAGAGGATTAAAAGACCATTAGGGGTTCCTTTGTTTTATTTACAATCTATTTCTGCTTACTTATTTTCCTCTTTACCTGACAGCTGCGTTTGTCATTTGCTTGGAAGTCGATTAGCTTGGGTTGAAACCACAGGCTTATAAGCTGTCCTCAGTCTTGTCGTTTCAAAATGCCCTCCCGCCGGCTTCTCCTCATGTTCAGCATTCACTGAAGCGATGAACGTGCCCTCTGTGGCTTCCGTTGTTTCTGTTATCATGTGGTTGGACTATTGTAAATCAAGGGGTGTTTTGCAGAGCTTGCAGTCACGAGATGACGGGGCACTGTGAGTGAGAACTATACTAATGCTTTGTGAGATAGCTACTTAATTCTTATTATGAGAGTTTCAGATAGTTCTATATACTAGGGTGAGTCAAATGAAAACCCTAAATACGTTTTATCTCGTAATTTATTGAACATCAAAAGTACACAATGACTTCATTTTTCTGTGTAGTATCGTACTGCCACCTGTCGGCCACTCTTCATACCATGAGCATCATTGTTGAAACTTACAAGACAATCGAGCTGTGGTTCGAATTTTTATCTCACTTTTAAGGTTTTCATTTGACTCTCCCTCGTACATTGAGCCCATAAAGAGAGCTTATTTAATAATTGTACATGACTGTTGAAGGGCAGTGCGTATGTGCGTGTGTTTAGGTCCGTTAATGTAACTCATGGCATGGTAGCGGAACCTAAGGTTCTACACTGCTCATATCACAGAAAAATACGCAGCCAATTTAGGCTGCATCCTTTATTGAAACTTGTATTCACAATATGGACCTACTTCTGCATTCTGTTCTCTACTTTTAGGTCTTCGAAGTGGGTGTTTTGCACCAGGTCTCCCAACCAGAATTGTGTACGTACTCCTTGCTTCCCTCATCCCAGCCTTATACCCAGTACATCTTACTTCCCTCAACTCAATTATCCATAAATAATAAGTGACCCGTTAGCTTGTCAACCACCAATTTTATCGTCATGTGATACCACAAAACCCTCGTACATATATCCAATATAAACTCTTTTAAGAATGAATTGCAGATCTTAAGCATCGCAATCATTAGCAACAGCGAGTAGGCCCTTTTGCCCCATGATGACACCATAGAATTTTCTCCCGCCATTGTTTTCCTGAGTCACTCAACTGCATGACACTTTCTTACCTTGCTGTTCCATTTCCTTCTGGTTGAGTTTTCCCTTCAAACGTTTCCTTTACTTCATTTCAACCTGGAAATTTATAACCCGTAAACCATCACAGGAATCACATATCAGCTGTGGCTCCCATGAGATCTATCATTACTCTCATGGTTTCTTAACCACCTATGGTCGCTTGGTTCTACGTGGCGGCAAATAGAAGGCTAATGTTTTTCGCTGTTTTTCCGGTATATATTTACGTTATCTGCGCAGACATCATGAACAAAACAGAGAGGTAGGATACAAATTCGATACAGATTTTTAACCTCAAAAGATGCAGAGGTGAAATAAACGGTTGTCCTTTGACGAACTTATTAACACGCAACAGAATCCTCAAAATTTCTACTTGGCAAACTGTAGGAAAGAAATTATTTAGGAGGTCTAGATTGAGATGAAAAAATAAGATTACAATAAATTACGTAAGGATGTGAAATAAATTGAAATATTTCAGTCGCATAAAGGAATACTTAGTACTTAATAGTTAACAGGTAATGAAATTTCCGGTCTGACTAAACGTGTGAAATTCTCGAACAAATCAGCGACTACCAATTTTTCAAGTAAGACTGTATTGCGTGTACTGAGTTCTAAGGCAAGACTTCGGAAAATTCCTGGATCAATTGTCGTAGTATTCGGCTGTTGAGTAATTTTTCCTCTCTGAAAGTCTCGAATGTTTTTGAAACACGTTACTGCTCCAAGACCTATCAACTGTGTCACTTTACATGTTCCCTTCCGACTGATACAAATATCTGAAATGTACCTTAACACCTGGCTTTGTTGTGCATTTTAAAATATTTGTTTCTTGTTCTGAATGTCCTGCCTTCCATTCTCAATCCGAAAACTTACTCTGACCGAGAATAAAGAGAAGCCTATTATATACGTAGATGAGACGTTACACTAAAGTACTTCACAACCGCTGACTGCTATATCATTTGAAAATGATGATCTATAATTGTCTAATCATTTGCCACTTCACAGCATACAGCCTACACAAGTGGAAAAGTATGTGTAATTGAAACAAGAAACGATGTCAGAGCAAAGTTACAAGGAGTAGCTGTGTGCAAAAAAAAGCAGCAGTACGAATTTGCTTATTTTTCTGTGTTAATGGCCATTGAAGGTAATTTTTCGTTTTGTAATATACGCTGTATGCAGATTCCAGTGGCCGCACGGTCTAAGACGTGGGTCTGCGGCCGCTCGCTTGTTGGGATTGTGGGTTCGAATCCCGCCAGGAGCATGGATGTCTGTATGTTGTGAGTGTTGTGTGTTGTTAGGTAGAGGTCTTTGCTTCTGGCTGATCACTCGTCCAGAGGATTCCTACCGACTGTGTTGCGTCGTTTTGTGTGATCGTGAGTCCTCGCCAGTGAGGAGGACTTGGCCCACTAGGGCACCATGGCGAAATGAATATACACTGTATAAACTCAGATGTGGCAGCTACATAACGATGGTTTGCTAGAAAGATTATAAGAATTAGTCCACTTTTCCGTACAAGAAATATTCATGAATTGTAATTACACGGAAGCAATTTATTTCTACACTGTGTAACTTTGTTTATCATGACAGGTGTTCTTGAAAGTGATATTTCGGTTATTTAACTTCCCTTCAGTATCACGATATAAATAACGTTACGAAACTGGCGCAAGAGGTCACAGAGAAAGTCGATTTAATTACCATTCTGGGAATATCCCAAATATTTTATTTATTTTCATGAGACTTAAGTACCCGGTGCAGCAAGGCGGTTCGAATATACGTTAAAGTTTTATTGGTAGAGTGCATACTTTAATATTTATTATAAATGTAAATGTGCAGTTACACACGCCATTAAGGAATATGGGGGGAGCGGACATTGACTGGCTCTCATTTATTAACCTCATCTTTATATACGGCTGGTTGTTCAGATTCGCGCCTCTGTCTCTTCACCCATACGAAAGCAGTCTACGGTATCCGCCGAACAACAGACTGGTTGGACCTCAGAAGCCATCTGAGAGCTTAACGAGAAATAAAAATTTAATGCCTTTGCCTGGAATCGAACCTTGTTTCGTCAACTGTCTAGCTGTAACCTAGTCGTTCTACTGACCTAAAGATTTGTTGTAAGAACGAAAAATGTACTTTTGTTAGTGTATTAATATGCGATATAATTTAAGGTAGTCGTGTTCCTTATGCTGGTTGCGTTTTATGATTAGGACATTCGCTGCTCTTTCGCCGTTACAGTCCCATTCGCTGCTCTATCGCCGTCACAGTCCCATTCGCTGCTCTATCGTCGTCACAGTCCCATTCTAAACTGTACCTGCACTTGTCCTTGCTCTCAGCTGCTTAGGTTCATAATTTCCTTTCCTAATCGTCCACATACATTATCCAGTTCAATTTAATGGCTTCACATCTCTTACTGTGTACAGGTAATTAGAAGGGAGATAATGAAAAATATGACTGGTCTACGGCCTGCAAGCCAGGGGAATCGGAATTCCTCTCCCGGCCGAGGCGGAGATTGTTCTCTCTCTCTTCCGCGGCTTTCATACCTGCTCTGTTCTTCCTGTTAAGCCTCAACTTCTTGTTCAGTGTTGCTGACAGTTTTCGGGGTTGTTACGTCCATTTAATACCAAAATTAGAACTTGGGAAGATGTACCTACACGCCCTCATACGTCGTCATAGCCTTACGTGCTTACGTTAAACCTTCGATATAAGGGCTACTTATACATACTTAACAAGTGGTAATGCCTTCAGCCAAATCACGTTTCAATCATGATTGTAGTATAGGGTGTTTCGTTAATGTACTAAAATTGAGCAAGTCTTAGATGGAGAAAAGGATCTGAAATTAATGTTTTTGAAGAGTGCGTTCTTGTTTTATTTGTCACGCAGAATTTACATCATTCATGAAATGAATTTTCTAAACTATGGGGCAAAATATTTGATTACAGGGACAGCTATGAATGAAATTCCAATTTATTATTTGCTAATTTTATATTAAAAAATCCGCTATTTTGCTCTATTGCCGGAAGCACGTTGAAACTTGATAAACCCTTTATAGGGATTCTCTTATTTTAGAACATAATGTAGGCCCTGCTTTAAGTTCTTAGCAAGTTCTTTTTGTTAAATTTTATATATCATTAAATTTACACGTCCGTGAATTTCTCTTTGAGTGTAAGCTGCCTGCTGGATTAAAAAAAGTTCTGTTTCCTGCAAGGACAAATTATTTCCTTGAAACAAAGTATGGGATTGTTAGCGTCTTAGGAATTGGGTATCCGGGGGCGCGAACAGCAGTAATGTAAAACTGGATGATTCTTTTTTCAGCTAGTAATGAGACAGCTTATTAATGGATGTTGTATTAATTTCTGCAGATACATAGCTTAAGAGGCATACTACGGAGACGATGTTGGACAACTTAAATTTTTGGAAAGGAATATGGGTGGCCGTTAGTATAAATAACTCCGACATTGACCTGCAATGACTGAGAGATATCACGTGGTATTTAAGTTAGTATGGATCCTAGGTAAGGCTCGAGTTGATTTGTTTTACTATATTTAGTCGCATTGCGCCGAGATGGCCTCACAAATGAAGACACTTTTCATTTTTAAATCCTGGCGTAAAATAGAAAAACTCTAGTCACTATGACGTTATACTGTTATATCAATTTTAGAAGTCGTATCGAATTATAGACTCCTTTGAAAATTACGCTTACCACCGCGTACGGCAATGTGGTACCAATAGAAGTGGGTGATGGGGCATTATTAAAGCAGTATTCACTTCGCAGGATGCAATGAAGATTTGAAAACTACGAAGTACTTCAACTCAAAAAGCAGATAACCTTATGATTTTGTGGTAATGAATTCGATAAAAGAATATGCCAATTTGAACAGGCAGATTGAATGGGGGGAAAATATGTAGAGTATTTTTGTGGTAAATCTTGAGGAGTTTTCACGTAGAGGATATGAGGAAATACCAAGTAACCTTTAAGAGTAATATGGAACTTGGAGCTTTAAGTTTTGAGGATAGGAGACAGACGGAACTAACTTAGTAGTGGACTAGGTATAGCGACGTTGCGTGTTAAGGCGTGTTACTTATAAGAGGGAGAGTCAAAAGAAAACCTTAAAAGTGCGATAAATTATCGAAACACAGCTCGATTGTCTTGTAAGATGACAATAATTATACTCATGGTTTGAAGAGTGGCCGACAGTTGGCAGTAAGATGCAGGAATGCAACACGACGGCGCAGTAGTAGTGTAAAGATGGCGGGCCCCTCTTGCTACATGCACCAAAGAAGAACAGCTTTCTGTCATTCGTTTTTTAAGTAGTGAAGGGGTGAAACTCATCGAAATTCATCGACGAATGAAAGTTCAGTATGGTGATGAATGTCTGTTACTATAGGAAGTGTACGAGTGGACTAGGAAGTTCACGGACAGCATTAGTTCTGTAACAGACTCTCCTCGACCTGGTCAGGCACACCGAGTAGTGACACCAGAGGCCATTGCAGCAGTTGAAGCCATCCTGAAGGAAAATCGCCGCGTAACCGTATGTTGTATGGAACGCAATGGAGATGACATAAAAAAATGAAGCCATTGTGTACCTTACATGTTCAATAAATTACGAGATAAACAATATTTAAGGTTTTCATTTGACTTACTCTCGTATCTACTTGTGTTATCCTGTAACATACATTTCACGTGTTAATCTCTCTAAATATTATCACAAAGACAGAGCAGGTATTAGTGAGACAGACGTTAAATCAGTAGGCCTATTGACGATAAAAATTCGGACGCTTTTCTTCCGAGTGCTGCATAATAGTTCAATGTCATTATATTAGCAGTTGGCAGTGTCAGGCTGTAACGTGAGATCCAATCAATTTTTTATGCCTGGCTGGTAACACTGATAGAATCATCAGTGTGCAATTTTGAACCTGCCAATCAACTGCGCTCGTACCCCAAAACAGAAACTTTTAAAATTTTTAATTAAAAACATGGCCAAGTGGAAAAAATTGGTATATCAGGAAGCTTAGACGTCCACAGTCGATAGAATTCTCATGGGGAAAAGGTAATTGATTAGACATAATCAGGTTCATTTAAAACTGAATGAAAGGCCATCTGTGCTACGTATTAATTTTGTATACGATTCGTTATTGGCTGTCGTGTTTACAACCATGACCTAATGAAAGTTTTGTTAGAGTAGGAGCTTGCATACAAGGCTGTTGTTCAATGTGTGACGACCGTTGATTAATTTGCATGATGAATGGGCATACTGTAGGATATTAGAGGTCGTACTGCACTATCGAAACTTTGGTAGTAACTATAGAAGAATGAGCTGTTTTTTTTTCGCTTATTCTGTACCAAGGGCATCAGTTTGAGATTACTTTCCTTATTAAGGAAGGAAATAAAAGAAGTTTCAAACTGTTGATTTAGGTTTCCATGATTTTGTTCCTTGTAGTTTGTGTTATGAAAGGCTTTAAAAACCAGCCATGTTTCTAATTTCCTTGCTTCGGTAATTATGGATATCATGTCGAACAAAACTTGAAGATCGGGCGACATAATTACTCACAAAATATAACATTTTAAAATTGCTTAAAGATTTAATTAATGATTATTAATTAGTTTGTGTGTCATTTAGTTTCTTCGTACTAATTTCTTCGTTTATTGGACAGTTTGTTAACTAGGCTGAACATCGCGTCAGCCTGTGAATTAAAACACTCATAAATAATGCCTAAATGTGTTATCAGTTACAATACGAGTGCTTCTAATATTTCTATTGCTGTCACGAAATATGTATATGTGAGTATACGAATGCGTTCTGGAACATGTATATGCCTCTCTTTATCTTTAAGTTACAGCGGCTACAGATATAATATTTGTTCAGTCTTTTCATATTCATTATTACTGACAGTTTATGTGGATATAACATTAAGTAACTGCATACAACCTTCCTAAATCAATATAAAAATTTATTGCTTGAGCTGTTTCTTTAGCACTGATGACAACAAAAGTAAGAGTAGCAAAAATAAAGAGGAAAAAACTTAGGTGTGCTGAGTGGAGTGTGCCTAACTTGCATGTTTCCTGTCGATATACACTGATATAGACTCGTACCCACGACGTTTGAAATTTCTGAATTGCTGATTTTTCCGACTTAGTGGCCCGAGCGTATTTGGTTTTATAATCTAAAATAGCCCACTTGGTAAATAAATTGCGGAACTTGAAGCTGTAACTCTGTTCGAAATATCTCACACTTGGACCATATGCTGAGGCACGTGGATTCAGTCTAAACCTAAGCGTCCCTTTTCTTTTAGACCAGGTTGAATATTACCTTCCCATCAAAGTCCTTCATTTACCAACAGATGCACTCTATATCAGTCTTATAAACCACTAAAATTTACACTAAAATTTACATTAAAACATAAATTAAAATTGCTCCTACATGTTTCGGTCTACGACCACCACCAGGGAGTGAGACTCTGCACAACACAAACAGCAAACACACCACCATGGACTTGATATGACATGCTGCCACACCACCGCATAGTACATAACGACGTGCTCTTACCGACCATTTTTATAAATGTGCCTTTAGCTAGGCTTAAGTGTAAGCTCCGTGATGATGGTCGTAGACCGAAACATGTAGGAGCAATTTTAATTTAAGTTTTAATGTAAATTTTAGTGGTTTATAAGACTGATATAGAGTGCATCTGTTGGTAAATGAGGGACTTTAATGGTATCAATATGCACGGTGCAACGATAAAAATTACCTTCTCATTTTCTCCTATGCCTCCCAATATCTTCTCCATTCGGCTTTTACCAACTATAATTTCGTGTGCGTCTTATTCGTGTCACATTTTGCGTTCATCGCCCCCCTCCTCTTTTTTTGCATCGTAATATTATCTGGCGATCTTTACAGATTAAGAAGCTCTTCAGTACGTAATTTTCACCAACCTCCTCTTTTTTTTTCTTTCTCAGGTCCAAATATTCTCTTGATAACCTTGCTGTCATAAACCGTCAATATATTAGTACTGAACGTTCAGCCTTTCTGTTCAGAGAACAAGTTTCCGAGTAAGCAAAAGATTACATGAGATATTTTCTGCTGTTGCTTCGTCACTGTGACCTACCAAAAAATGCAACGTTCTAGCAGAATGTACACAAAAAATTTTAGCTGTAAAATTTGATATTTCTCTTCTCTGGTAACCGACCGCTTATCCGAAGCCAACATATTTTGTACTGTCCTAAAATTACAGGCTTAGTTATTTTCGAAACATCTTGTGGATGCGGGTAAAATTACCTAGTGCGCAGCTCAGTAAATCTTGTAGAATTAGCTAATAAGTAAAAACCGTTAACACAACTTTATTGCTGGTAATTTGTACAGCAATATGATTCGACCCTCAAGGGACATCAGACTAATACTTGATAAAA
>Ga0123357_10009622_pt1 | contig 12213 bp, 11 predicted proteins | sample TergutEmb28metaG_FD_89873 | JGI IMG/M metagenome (GOLD analysis project Ga0123357, IMG submission 89873) | Embiratermes neotenicus P4 segment gut microbial communities from Petit-Saut dam, French Guiana - Emb289 P4 | ecosystem: Host-associated > Arthropoda: Insects > Digestive system > Gut ...
ATCGGAGCTGCCACAGCTAAGAAGCGCGGTTTGGCCGAGATCAGAGATGTCATAGTTAATTATAAGGCCAGGAGCGGGATTGCAGAGTTTATGTATGATTCCGGGCTGGAGGCTGATATCGGGAGAATTTCTGCGCTACTGTCAGGTGACTATAATATTTCAGCTAAGGCAGTAATTCTGCTCCTTTTACAGGGCGACGAGGAGATAGCGGAAATAGTCAGGAAACATGAGAAGGAGCGGTCTGAGGAGGTCATAAATCTGGTAAAGGAGATACGCTTTAAAAGGCGGGAGTCTTTTAATATGGATCTCTCTATGGAGCGTAAGAGAATTGTCGGCAAGGTTCTTGAGGGAGTCATTGAGCTCCCTGACAAGCGGGAAATTACTTTAAGCGAAAGGATTTCAAGGCTTGCGGTCCGGCCACTAACAGGGGTTCCTCTTCTGTTGATAGTGCTTTATTTCGGCCTTTATCTGTTTGTTGCGAAATTCGGTGCCGGTACTCTTGTTGATCTTACAGAAAGGAAATTTTTTGAAGGGTTTATTAACCCTTATTCTGTGAAATTAGCGGAAGCTGTTATTCCGTGGCAGGTCATCAGAGAGCTTTTTGTAGGGGAGTACGGTTTAGTTACTCTGGGGCTAAGGTATGCGGTAGGAATTATCCTTCCTATTGTCGCGACTTTTTTCCTATTTTTTTCAATACTGGAGGATAGTGGGTATTTCCCCCGCCTTGCCCTTCTTGTAGACCGTATCTTTAAGAGAATAGGGCTTACCGGCCGTGCTGTTATTCCCATGGTACTTGGTTTCGGATGCGATACAATGGCGACAATGGTTACAAGAACTCTTGAAACAAAAAGGGAGCGGATAATAGCAACTTTGCTTCTTGCCCTTTCCATACCGTGTTCTGCGCAACTTGGGGTGATACTCGCGCTACTTTCCAAAAGCGGCGGAGCTCTTTTGATATGGAGTCTGACCCTTTTGCTTATATTTCTTTTGGTTGGCGTTCTCTCGTCAAAGCTCATGCCAGGAGAAACTCCGATGTTCTATATGGAGCTGCCACCTATGAGATTGCCGCAGCTCTCAAACGTTATAACAAAAACCTATACGAGAATGCAGTGGTACTTTTTGGAGATACTCCCTCTTTTTCTGCTGGTTTCCGTACTTTTGTGGCTTGGTAAGATAACTAACTTTTTTGATAGAGTTGTAACAGCTTTTACTCCTGTTATGGCTGCGCTTGGGCTTCCAAAAGATGTGACGGTTGCTTTTATTTTCGGATTTTTCAGGCGGGATTACGGAGCAGCAGGATTGTTTGACCTTCAGAGAAAAGGAATTCTTGATCCCAGGCAATTAACTGTGGCTGCTGTTACATTAACCCTATTTATACCATGTATAGCCCAGTTTATGGTTATGAAAAAAGAGAGAGGATGGAAAGTTTCAATTTCTATAGGGCTTTTTGTAAGTGTAGTCGCGTTTAGCTCCGGGTGGCTTTTGAATAGGCTTTTGATAGCGACTAACTTGCTATGACTTCGGCTTTTGGTTATCTACGGTGTTGCCTTTGTCCCAGGGCATGTGACGTAGCGTTGCTACGTCACATGCCCTGCTCTTTAGCTGATTTGTATATAACTAAAAATTTGAAGCCAGTATGCTTTCAAAAATTGCCTAATTGTATGATTTTTTAAAAAACAGGTATACATAGTATTATCTATCAGCTCAGGTATTACCTCAGCTAATAGGGATAATAATATAAAAAATTATTGCCTAATTATATTAATAAATATAATGAGACAATAAACCATTTTACCTAATGATTCAAGATTTCGTGCCGTATGCAAGGCCCATGAAGAGCGGCTTGTGAGGCGTAGAATGTAATGGCGCACATTGTGCGCCAGATGATCGGGCGCAACCACCCCGCCCTTCGGGCACCCCTCCACAGAGGGAAATGTCCAGTAGTAAAAGATTAGCTATTTAGGCCACAACATGTTAATTTTAGGATATAAAAATGATTTGTTCTTTTTGTGGATACAGTTTTGATGTAAGTGAAGGTAAAAGAGGATGCGGCAACTGTTTTGGAGGCTGCAAAGCTGTTCACTGTCCCAGATGTAACTATAAAAATCCGGAGGAGCCGGCGCTGATAAGAAAAATAAAAAGCGTCAGAAAGAAGGATAAAGATGAGACTTAGTGAAAAAGCGGAAGAGATACTTGAAAAAATGTGGGTTGATATTGAGGAAGATGGCCGGACATCTGTTGAAATGGAGTCTTTACTTCCATATGGAGACCAGGATTCGATAAATGAACTGACCAGCCACGCTTTAGTTGAAATAAAGGACGGTATGGTTTGCTTTCGGCCTGAAGGTAGGGAAGAAGGGAGAAAGACTATCCGACGGCACCGCCTGGCTGAGCGGCTTATGATGGATATTCTTTATATAAAAGGTGACGAAGCTGAAGAGAAAGCCTGCCAGTTTGAACATATGCTGGACAAAGAGGTAGATGCGAAACTATGTACAATGCTGAATCATCCCACTACATGTCCTCATGGCAAGCCGATACCTCCTGGCGAGTGCTGTGAAAAAGCGAGACAGAGCGGAGATATAGGTGTCGTAGCCCTTACTGAATTGAAATCAGGAGATAAAGGTGAGATAGCTTACGTCCTTACCGAAGACAGTAAGAAAATGCAGAAGCTTATGGCAATAGGGGTTTTACCAGGCAATAAGATTGAATTGTTGCAGAGTTTCCCGTCCTATATTTTTAGGGTAGGGTATTCTGAATTTGCCGTTGATACGGCAATGGCAAAAGAGATATTTGTAAAGAGAGATTAAATTTAAGGAGCATTGTTTTATGAGAAAAATAGTTGCGTTAGTTATTACCTGTTTATTACTTTCAACAACAGCTTTTGCCGCCGGTACAAAAGCTACATTACCAAAAGGTTATGAAAAGTGGGAACGTAGCAGTGAGAAGATAGAAACGGATAAAAGCTCACTGTTTTATGGTATACATTATATCTATGTGGATAAGAAAGCTATGCCTGCATACAAGCGTGGTACAGGGTATCCCGAAGGGAGTACCTTCGTAATAGAGTATTTCAATATTAAGAACGAAGGTGGTAGGCAAATAAAGGGTAAAAAGAATATGATTGTCCTTATGAAAAGGGATAAGAGCCAAAGAAACACCGGAGGATGGCTATTTGCCGGCTTTACTCCCGACGGAAGTTTAAGCAGACTAGATGTAGTTAAAAACTGCTTTGAATGTCACGTGCAAGAGGCGAAAAATCGGGATTACGTAATTTCACGCTTTTCTGACTTTAAAAAATAGGCTGGAAAGCAGTGGATTTTATAGTTGTAAATCTGGCAATAACTGTCAGAAAGAAAGGCATATCTCTCCCTTTTCAGTTATTTAAGCCTATCAGGGAGAATTTTAAATTAGCTTTTCAGGAAGCAATAGGGTGTATTGACGATAACGGGCATTGCCTGAATGGTGATAATTGCCTGTGTAAAAAGAGTTTTGGACAGTTATTGAGCAGTAACAGAGAGGCGGTTCGTCGTTATCAGAAACCGCCTCTTCCTTTTGTCTTCGATATTCCTGTTCTGGATAAGCCAAATCCCCCGGAAATAGAACTTGGGCTTGTTCTAGTAGGAACGGCAATGAATGATCTTACAACTTATATCGCGGCTCTCCAAAGACTCTTTGATGGGAGTAGGAGAGGTCTTTCAGGATTTGAGCTTGTATCAATAGAGTCTAAAAGCGGTATGGGAGACCGTAAGTTATTGTTCAAATCGGATGGGTTTATTGATTTATCCCTGCTCTCTCTAATATCTGCTGAAGATATAAAGGACGCATTTAAAATTACCAGAGACATCAGCTTCAATTTCATCACTCCGGTAAGGATTCTGCATAACGGGAGAGCGCTTCAAAAAGGCGTTCCGTTCAATATCCTCATGGGTGGGTTATTTCGAAGGATTTCATCTCTTGCTTTTTATTATTCTAAAGAAATGGATGAAGATTTTAAATGGTTGGTAAAGCAGAGTCAGGACATAGAGCTCATAGAATCAGACCTGTTATGGGAGAATTTTGGAGGCTCGTTTCAGGGGCTAACAGGTAAGATGAGATTTGAAGGGGATTTAACGGATTTTATGCCGTTTATAAAGCTGGGGGAGTTGCTTCATATGGGTAAAGGAGCTACATACGGTATGGGGCAATATTTTTTGAGCTGACTTCGGCTTTTGGTCATATACTGCCTAAAATAGTGTGGAGTTTGAAGTGTGGAGAGTGGAGTTTAATTTCATACTTCATTTTTTACCTTTCACACTGGAGTTGTTAAACCAAAAGTCGAGGTCATATCTTCTCCATATAGACGAATTTATAATCTCCTGCTGTACCTTCTTCCTTAAACTTACGATACCCGACCTGTTCGTACAAATTTAAATTCTTTGCACTTTTACTGCTTGTATACAGTTCAGCCCTTTCAAAATCTGAATACTTTTCAATTTCGTATAAAAGCGCTCTTCCGATTCCTTTATTCTGGTATTTGGGGTGAACTATCAATTTGGCAACAAATAAGGTCTTATTTTTTAAAGAGCTGCGAATAGATCCTATTATATTATTATTTTCATCAATAGCTTTTAGAATAATTCCACTGTTAAACTCTTCTTTTACTTCATCTAAAGTTTGCTTTAACGGCTGTATATTATAATCATTAAGCAATATTGCCTCACTTTCGAAAGCAAGATATTGTAAATCAAGAATTTTTGGTAAGTCTTCAACGTTCGCTTTAATAATCTTCATGACAAATGCCTTTTAAATATAGTAACGTAAAGTCTGTTGAGTAAGATGTGGGTAAATGTGGATAAAATTATAATAAAAAACGACTTAAACAAGCTGTTTAAGTCGTTGATTTTGCTGGTGGAGCTGATCAGGATCGAACTGACGACCTCTTGAATGCCATTCAAGCGCTCTCCCAATTGAGCTACAGCCCCAAAGAGCTTTAACTTATAACAAACCACTTTTTATGTGTCAATTCTTTTTCATTCTTGACGCGATTTATAGCTTTGGATATAATCCCAAAACATTCGCCAGAGTGGTGAAATTGGTAGACGCACTGGATTCAAAATCCAGCGGGGGCGACCCCGTGTCGGTTCGATCCCGACCTCTGGTACCAAGCAATTAAAGGCTTTACGGGTAATTTCTGTAAAGCCTTTTTCTATATTCCTAGTCTTTATATTTTACCATTATCTGGGTATATCTCGCTTCAAGTTGACCATCTTCAACGGGTATAGCAACTCGCAGCCCTCTGTAAGGTTGCCACCCTTCAGTTAATAATTCATTTACTTTGTTTTCCAGAGTGTAAGAATCGTGGCTTTCTACTATTTTGTACTGCTCGATTTTCATATTGCCCCCCTTATTATTGACTCGAAAATATAGCATATATTAAACGAGAGAAATTTCACATTGCAATAGTTTCAACAGTTTGTAATATTTTATCTTATTTTTCAATTTATATAAAATAGGGTCTGTTTTTAATTTGATAATATTGTTATTTTAAATGGCTGCATGGGTGGGCTTTATGAAGTACACATTATTTATTAAGTTTTTTGTGATATGCGTTTTATTCTGTTCTCTTTCTGCCTGTAATGACTCCAGACATCATGCGGTCAATTTTTACTACTGGAGACATATTGGCAGCGTAGGTGCAGTTGAAAAAGAGTATTTTCAAAAGCTCGAATCCCGAAAAATGTATCTTCGTCTGTTTGACGTTGACAAAAGCGACAGTGGTGAACCTCAGCCTATGGCTGAGTTGCGCAATTTCAATCCGGAAGTGCTGCATGCAGATTATATTCCTGTTGTATTTATCACAAACAGAACGTTTGTTGGATTGTCTCAGGCCGATATCAAGCGTCTTGTTGGCAACGTAAATTACCTTATAAACTCAACCCTTATGGCAAATAATATAAAAGGGGGAAATGAAATCCAGATTGATTGTGACTGGACAGTATCGACAAAAAGCCAATATTTTATGTTCCTTAAAGAGCTTGGGGCATGCTCCGGGAAGCAGATTAGCTGCACTATCCGGCTCCATCAGATTAAGTTCAGCAGTTCTACGGGTATTCCGCCGGTAAGCAAAGGGTATCTTATGTGTTATGCTACCTCTTCACCTCTTGAAGGGATGGAGAGGAACTCTATACTGGATATTCCGACACTAAAGAGTTATCTCCGGAGCGTTAACAGCTATCCTTTAGCTTTCGATATTGCTCTCCCCATATTTTCATGGGGTATTGTTACGAACCATCTCGGCAGGATGAAGCTGATTAATGGCGTTACAGAAGATATGATGGACAGCGAAAGGTTTGAGAAAATCGGGACTAATTTGTACAGGGCAAAAGACGATTTTTTCTTTAAGGGATTATATATAAACAGGGATTTCAGTGTAAAGATTGAGTTCATATCTTCGAATTTACTTCATGATGCAAGGATGTTCCTGGATAAAAAGATTAAGGCCGATTATGATATAGTCTATTTTCATCTTGATGAACAGTTTTTGAAACGGTTTAGGATAGAAGATTTAAGATAATATATTGCAGAGGTTGGCAGGTTATGACGTACAAAATTCTAAGCTTTATGTTTCTGTTTTTGCTTATATTCAGTTCGCAGGTTATGGCTTGTGCAGGGGGTGATGAAGATGAGACATGCTATTATTACGCTCTTTTCGCTCAGGAGATAGTTGAAACCCCTGAATACTTTCCTTTTCTCTATACAGAAAACAACGCTTTTTATCAGGCTGACAACAAGATTCCTGTAAAAAACCAGAATATAGAAGATTGGGCACAGCATCTTCATATTTCTTATAGTGACGCGGAGTATCTTGTTAATAAGTCTGATGGTCAGGAAATAAAAAATATACTTAAAGGTAAAAAATCTGATGATCCAAAGCTTGGTTTTATTGATCAATCTTTTGTAAATAAGCATAGGCAGGCTCTTAAATACTTGGTTCTGGCAAAGCATCTGGAACCATATATGTCTATAGTTGTAGATACGGTTACTGAAGATACGGGCCAATGGAATGACGGGGCAAAATCTGTTTCTGAGATTGATGTTCCAAAAAATACGGAGATACTTAGAAAAAGCTGGTACGCGGAGAAGGATAAGTGGCTGAAAATTCGCTATGGATACCAGCTTGTAAGATGGGCGCACTATCTTAGGGAGTATAGTGATGCTATAGATAATTTTGATAAGTATGTCGCAAGTCTTGGGTTTAAAAATATTGTTTATTACTATGCATTAAATCAGAAAGCTGGCGCTGAACGCGGTTTGGGAGGGCTGACGGACGCTATGCGGGATTTTATGCAGGTTTTTATGAATACTAAAGATTTAAAAGCTAATGCATACACTTCTATAACTTTTACTACCGGAGATATAAAACTTGAGGATTTACTGAAAAAGGCAAAAACTGATAAAGAAAAAAACGATATACAATTTCTTCTTGGCTACCAGGATTTTAATAATCCACTTCCTTCAGCAGAAAAGATAGCTAAAAGATCTCCTGACGCCGTTCAGATAAAAGTTCTTATGGCAAGGGCCATGGATCAGCTTTCCAGAAAATTCCTGCCGATTAACTATATTTACCCTTATACAGGTCCAGGTTATGACTATGGTTCCCCCTATAGCGGGGATTTTCACGGGAAGAGGATTCCGTTTTCTGTTAATAGTAAGGATATTAAATTTTACAATGATATAAAGAAATTATCTCTGGCTCAGGTAAATAATCCAAAGGTAAAAGATAAGAATTTCTGGAACTATACTCTTGGGTATCTCGGTTTTATAGGGAATGATTTTAATATGGCTAATAAGTATATCAGCCGTATTAAAGAAACAGACAGGCTTTATAAAGAGCAGAAGCTTAAACTACAGATGCTTGTGGAGCTTACTAAGCAGGATAAAATCACGCCGGCTTTTGAAGAGCGTTTCTTTAGGAAGTATGAGCCTATATTTAGAAATAGCGCTGTTAATTCTAATGATTCCGATTGTGCTAGCGGTACCTCCCAGTTTGTCATGGATGTACTGGCCAACAGGTACATGTTGCAGAGGGATTATGCTAAATCATTTGCCCTGCATAACAGTGTTGATAAACTGGAAGGTGTATATGATATAAGGCTGATTAACGCTGTGGAAAGTTTGTGTAAGAAGAAGAATAAAAGCAGCTTTGAAACATATTTATATGAAAGACTGAGGCCATATTACTTTTCAGAAGAAAAGCAAAAATATATCCAGTATAAGGATTTTGATTTTACAAGCTATTTTCATCAGCTAAGAGGGCTGGTCTTCCTTTCGGAGGGTGATTTTGACTCAGCTATAAAGGAGCTTACGCAAGTAAAACCCGCTGCTTTGGCGTTTTTCAATCCTACGCTTCCCGGTCTTGTGTTTGGATATAATAAAGTAGAGTGTGTTCAATGCAACGAAGCTGATGTCATGGGCTATGATTATCTGGAAGTTTTTCCTGAAATTAAAGACAGTATGAATGCTTTAGATGTAGCAAAGGCCCTTGCAGCTTTGGATAAGATCGCAAATAGCGATTCAAGCGGCGCTGCTAAGGCAAATTACCTTATAGGGAATTTTTATTACAATATTTCACCATATGGATACTACAGAAGCAAAGGGGATTTTTACCCTGAGAATGCGAGCCTTCAGATTCAGTTTAAGAAGTATCTTTCTTTTAAATACTTTAGTAATGAATTTGAAAGCGATTTTGATATAGCGACAGATTATTTCAACAGGGCATATACTCTTGCTAAGGATGACGAGCTGAAAGCCAGGATCATATTTGCTCTTTCAAAGATAGAGCAGGCTGAGTTTTATATGGATAATGGTATCCATAACAGTGATTATATCTATCCGCAGTCTGATTATACTTTAATTTCAGGTCGTAAAAATTTTGCACTGCTTATGAATTATAAAAGTACGGAATTCTTTAAAGAAGTGGAGAGTAATTGCAAGTACTTTGCGTATTACGTGAATAGTGTAAAATAGGACCACACCCGTCTTCACAACATATTTGCCCCGTCCTCAATGGCAAAATCACTGACATATTCTATATGCCTGCGGTTTTGCTAAATCGGACAGGTCAAATCTGCCGCAAATCCGGGCGTGGTTCTACGTGGCAGTAAATCTTAAATTTTCGGAGAATAATTAAATAATGGCCCCCTACATATTACTTACGATTTTTGTTTTAATAACGGCATTTACATATTGGTTACGTTATATAAACCTTGCCTGGCTTAAAAAGTATGGTTCAGTTGTCCCAGTAGGTTTTGAAGATGCCTTGAATCCTGAAATTCTGGAAAAAACTTCCGCATATACTTTTGAAAGCAGCAGAGTCTCCCTTTACAGCTCTCTTTTTGATAATTTTCTTACAATCATATTTCTTTTTACCGGATTATTTCCTCTGTATGACAGGTTTATAGCCGGTTTAACAAATTCATTTATTATCAGTGGGATCCTGTTTTTTATTATTATTGTTATGGTTCAAACGCTGCTGGAACTTCCCTTCTCTCTTTACAGCACTTTTGTAGTAGAAGCAAAGTATGGGTTTAATACAATGACCTTTCGTTTATGGGTTGTTGATTTTTTGAAATCTCAAGTAATCAATTACATACTTCTTGGACTTATAATATCGGTTGTTTTCTGGCTTATTACATGGAGCCCGTCAAAATGGTGGGTTCTTGTTTGGGCTTTTATGGCGCTGTTCGGCCTGTTTATGATGTTTATATCGCCATATATTATTGAACCGCTTTTTAATAAATTTGAACCTGTAACTGAAGAAGGGCTTAGTGATAAGATAAGGGCAATGATGGAAAAAGCAGGTTTGAAATTAGGTAAAGTAGTCCAGATGGACGCTTCAAAAAGAAGCAAACATTCCAATGCCTATTTTACAGGTATAGGTAAGGTTAAGCGGATTGTTTTATATGACACTCTTATAAAACAGATGACGCATGAAGAAATTGTCGCTGTTTTGGCCCATGAGATAGGGCATTGGAAGAAAAAGCATATTCTCAAAAGAATTATCATGGTTGAGATTTTTATGTTTCTTGGGGCATGGATCGTTTTTCAAGCGGTCCAATGGAATGGGCTCCCTGCTTTATTAGGTATGGTTACGGCATCTTTTCCCGCGAGGTTACTTATAATAGGTTTTGTTGCATCTCTTGTAATGTTTCCTATAACTCCTCTTTCTGCCTGGTTATCCCGGAGGGATGAAAAAGAGGCAGACCAATTTGCGGTTGACATTGTAGGCTCTCCTGACAGCCTTGCATCCGCTCTTATTAAACTTTCATCTGAGAACCTTTCAAATCTCCACCCGCACCCGTTTTACGCTAAGTTTTATTACTCTCACCCACCGGTTGTTCAGCGTGTGAACAGATTAAAATCTATGAGTCCTGAATAAAAAGAGAGGGAACAAAGTTCCCCCTCTTTTACTTCTGTTATTTTCAAATTGCTTTACTGTTGAGGAGTGGTTGATATTTCGCCCCTTACTTCTGCAATCAGATTGAGAACCGGTGTAAATGATTCTTTAAGAGTATTTCCCTGTTGAATGGTTTTTTGTGCATGGTCTGAAATTGTTGCTATCCCTTGTGTAGCCGGGACTGTTTGTAGATATGTTTTTATGTCTTGGAGATTGCTTAGGTAGGCATTAGTTGCGTCTCTGAGGCCAACACTTGCATCTGTGATTTCGTTAAAACGAGAATGGATTTCTTGTTTCTGTTCAGTACTTAACTGGCGGATTTGGGAATTGGTATATGTTTTGTTTGTCTGTTCCCACTCTGCAAAGTATGCTTCTTTGTTTGCTTTCAGGCTGTCAGCACGTTTACCTAATTTCTCTGCCATTCCCTGGATACTGTTTACATTATCTATATATGCTTGCGTTGCTGTTTTTATATCTCCCGGATTTGGATCAATAACAGCTTGCAGAGAAGCGTTTGTTTTATCTATTTGGGCTAGAAACTGTCTCCCTTCATTTTCAAGTGCCTGCATTGTGTCAGTAGTTTTTTCACCTTGTTGCACTACGGTTGTTGCACATCCGCTAAGCATTGTTGCAACTGATAATACTATTGCTATGAGTAATAGTACTATTTTATTTTTTGTTTTCATAAGTTTCTCCTTTATTATTTTATTTCATTATAAGTTCTGATTTGTCTGAATTAAATTATTGCATCTGTATATTTGGTAGTCAAGGAAGTTTATAACATAGTTTATCTTTATCAAGTCAATGCGGCCTATTTCTTTTACGATTATGCCACCATACATATATTGTTACTAAGACTATGCTGAATATTACGACTCCAATCAGTGCCTGATGTGAATACTTTATTATAAGATCCTGATTTTCTCCAATGAAATATCCGATCCATGCAAGTATGCTGCACCAAATACCCGCGCCTAAAATGGTATAAATCGTGAAGCGTAGAAGATTCATCTTCGCAAGCCCTGCAGGGATTGAGATGAGATGCCTTACTACCGGCAGAAGCCGTGCGATAAATGTGGATATTTCGCCATGTTGCAGGAAGAATTTTTCTATTCGTGCAAACTTTTCTTCACTTATGAAAACATATTTTCCATACTTAATTACTAAAGGGCGGCCTAGTTTAAGTGATACAAAGTAGTTTACATAAGCACCGATAAGACAACCGAAAGTTCCTACAATAATTACAAGCCATATGTTCATGCTCCCTTGACTTGCAAGATAGCCTGCCGGAGGGATCACAAGTTCGCTGGGTATAGGTATTATAGAGCTTTCCATTGCCATTAAAATAAAAATTCCCGGATAGCCCATGGCTTCGAGGGTGACGAGGAGCCAGGTTATTGCAGAGTGCAGCATATTATAATCCTCTTCTATTGTATTTAAGAAAGATAATTAGGCAATAAACGTAAAATACAAAATCATCTATTAACTCAGATATTTCCTGAGCTGACAGAAATAATAGCATAAAAATATAATTGCCTAATCGTATAAAATAAAGAAGATTAGGCAATAAACCATTTTACCTAATGGCGCAGGATTTTAGCTCATAGGCAAGGCGCTCCACGTATGGGGCGCACACTGGGCGCCCCGAAAACCCGGACGGCCAATGGCCGCCCCTACAACGGGCGAACACAGTTCGCCCCTACAGAACCTTTGATTTGCTTCGTCGCGTATGCTTCTGGCAAAGACATAATGACACAGGATTTTGGTTTTAACTC
>Ga0123357_10009623_pt1 | contig 12213 bp, 5 predicted proteins | sample TergutEmb28metaG_FD_89873 | JGI IMG/M metagenome (GOLD analysis project Ga0123357, IMG submission 89873) | Embiratermes neotenicus P4 segment gut microbial communities from Petit-Saut dam, French Guiana - Emb289 P4 | ecosystem: Host-associated > Arthropoda: Insects > Digestive system > Gut ...
ATATTGCCCTGCATTAAAAGAAAAAAAAAAGCGAATTCGGGAACAAATAATATGAAATAATTGTAACTAACATTAACACCAACAAGACAGGCAATGTACGTATAACAAACACTGGGGCACGTTCACGTAACCATTGTTGCAGTGGAAAAGCAATAACTATTAAATATTCCGAGTGTGTGTTTGTAGCCTTAGTCATCCAGCATGCAATGCGCATGCGCTGTATTGTCATCTGTGGCCTGTTTGGCTCAGTAATATTTTCCCACATTTTTTGGGGGAAAAGTTACTGAATACTCGGTTCCCACGGGACGGATATCCATTAAATTTGATATTTGAGTATTTTCGGATATCTGCCGATAAAATTCAAGTTCATTAAAATCTGACAAGAATAACCGGTACTTTACGTGATTTCCTACGCATATTTATGATAATATCGCGTTCATTTCTCCTAAGAAGAAGAAATGTTTCAGACAAAATTTGTAGAGAAAATCAAAACACAAATTTCATGTTGCATAACTTTCCTTTTTTCGAAAATCGTGCCGTTTATAAGGTAATGTGGAAAAGTACTGTACAGTATGACAGGCCAGAGATTACAATATAATACGGCGCATGAGTTTTGCGTGCTGGACACGTAAGACTACAAACATACACTAGGAATATGAAATACGTACTGTTTATCCACCATGGAAACAATGCTGACGCGCACGCGCCTCGATGTTCGTTTATACGTACACTGCCAGTCTTGTTTCTCTAAAGTTTGAGCCGCCCAAAAAATAAAAAAAGAAACTTGTGCGAAGCGCAGACAAGTGTAGATAAAAACCGAGAGAAGGGAGTAAAAGGGCAGAAAAAAATTTGCTTGCCTCGGGTGGTAGAAGCCACACAGCCGGTGAGAGCATATGCAGTTTATTAACGACGGCGCAGAGTCAGTCTGTACGGCGACTACGAACGTCGGTATGAGAGTAATGCCTCCTATTTTTTCTCAGAAACAAGAATAATAACTGCAATAAAGTTTACATATATCACAGGAACATCCTTTGCAAAGTTTAGATTATTCTTCTACAGAGTCTCCTTCATTATCAACATTCCACCCCCCCTCCCCCACCCCTTTGGCGTGAGACATTATGGCGACCGCGCGAAACACTGCCGAAGCATCCAAGCTCTTCACGTATCTTTTTTTGCAGCTCGTCGTCGTCGTCCGCAAAACGGCGTCTTCAGAGGGCATCGTTCAGGGGGCCAACAAATATGGAAGTCAGAGGGTGCTAAATCGGGGGCTGTGGTGAATATGAGGGAGAAATATTTTTTTTTTCTAAGATATTCATTGCACAGACAGTATATACAGTGTGTACAAGGATAAATTACAGAATTGTTCCTGTAACCGATCTGAATAAATATTTACACTATGGTACAAATGGAACTGAATAATATGTATATAAATATACGTGCAAATAACGGCAGTGAAAAATTGTGAACAAAATAAAAACATTACGACTTCCGGTAAGCTATATGCTTCGTACGTTTATGTTTATATATTTTGTACAAGTTCGTCAGGTCGGCTAGAGTAAATTCCATATTTGTTGGACTAGGGGGTTGGGGTGTAAGGGGCAATGAGCGAAAAATATTTCAGTAAGGCGGTGGATGACAACGGGGATGGGCTCGATGTTTAGAGTTGTGCAGGTGGGAAGTGGGGGTACGTCTGGGATGCTTACTGATGACTCGGAGACATTTAGACCGGATAACATGGAGTCCGGGGTAGTTGGAGGAGCATGTGGGAGAAATAATTCAAGATGCAGAATTCTGCAATAAAGTGACTGCTAGCGTCTTCTGGGACGGTGAAGGGACCTTGTTAAAGGAGCTCTTGGAGGGGGACGCCACAAACAAGTCACAGCGACACGTGCATCAGGCATTATAGAAGTTAAAGCAACGAACTTGAAGCGTTCGGTCACACAGGATGATGAAACCAGTCCTCAACCTCGCCACATCCCCAATTTAGGACCCCCCGATTCCCATCTTTTTTGGCCCCCTTAAGGACGCACTCCGAGGACACCGTTTTGCGGACGACGAGCTGAAACACAGCGTGAGTCGAGAGCTTGGACGTTTCGGCAAAGAGTTTTACGCTACAGGCATACAGCGTTTCGCGCAAAGGTGAAAACAGTGCATTGGTACTGAAGACTTTGTGGAAATACAATCTCAAATTTGTAAAGGGTGTGCCAGTGATTTATGTAAATTTCATTACAACTGTGAGTTTGTGAGGGAAAAAAACAGGAGACATTACGTTTGGTCTGTAAAATTACAACTGGAACTACACTGAGAAATTTTCCGCGGATCCGCTAGAAACCCCAATGCAGTTCGGCTTGGGTACATGGCCTTACGCATGTTGTACGATTCAAGAGACTCACTCTGTCCTTGGGGCATGTCCCGTTCGCATGGAGACCCTTTTGTCCCGTCCTTCCTTCCGCCCGATTTTATCTCTGACTTATCATTTTATCACCCAGCAGTCCACATATACGTGTCAGTACGTGTAGCTACCCCAACAACTTTAGTTTGGCAGCCGACCAGTGCTGTAACACACTGAAACACAGCCGTCTCTCACAGCCACTACCACAAGCTCCTGTCAAATCAAAGGTGAGTACAGAAACATTATAAGCAGTGACTCGCATTGCACTCGACTCGGGAAAATTCACGCGGGCGCAGGCAGTGTAGCGATCGCCGCGATTCCAGTCTGCCGAGAGTCGGTCTCCACATGCTTCAGTTCACTGCAACGCAATTAACATTAAGTTTTTGCTCGCTGCGTTAAAGGAACGTGCTGGAAATGGCCTACTCTGGCTCGCAGATAGGATCCTATTTAGTTGTTCACTCCACGATAGAATTCTGCTTATACAACTAGAGACGGCATAACATGAAGGCTTTCCTTCAGAACGGATTCATTGTCATGCACTTTATCTTTTAACAGGAAATACACACTCACAGTGTACATACCTACACTGTACCTCAGGGTTACACAATTTTGTAAAAAATCTGGGTAAAAAGTAACGGTAAATTTGTCCGTGCCTACGCCATGAACGCATGTAGGTGAACGAGCGACATAACACTTTTTTAATTCTTACCATCGGAACTAGACAGAGATATGTAAAAGCCAACTCAAAATTCTAGACGTCAGGGGGATGACATGAAGCAAATTCCACGAGGAGGACCCACAGATATTAGGCGCCACTGTACAAAATTTAATTGCCAGGGCTTTGTATAGCTCTGCTGTATGCCTACCTACATATTTCATTCTCCGGCCCTGCCTGGTATTCTGCTCGGTCTTCTAGACCCTTGACAGAGAACGCCCCGTGTTCCTTCGAAACGTCGGGTCCACATTGCTTTAAAGCAGGTAACTGGTTGCAGTCACACCCATGTGTAATCTAATCATATATATATATATATATATATATTGTAAAGTTCACCCTAGAACAGGCCACGAAGGCCTAGAGGGGGAGAAGAAGTATAGCTCTACACTTTCTTTAACCTCGGTGCTAGATGGGGTGGGTGATCAACGCCACGCCCCGGCCGCTTTACCCCCGGGAAAGACCCGGTACCCATTGTATAGGAGGCTGGTGGGCCACAGGGCCGTTCTGGATGGGTGCGGAAAATCTCGTCGCTACCGGGATTCGATCCCCGGACCGTCTAGCCCGTAACAAGTCGCTATATATGTATATATACGTATTTTTATTTCGGGCGAGTAAGCAACACTGCAGTTGTTTTTCATGACAGATCACGGAATGCTGCTTCCGATAATGCTACCGGAAATTCAGCCAATGCCCAATAGTTCACACATTACAGAAGTGTTTGAACAGAAAGACTACAACACAAACAGACGCCACACCTCTCTTGCGTAAACCTGCCTCCAGTATTGCGTCTGCGTCACGATCAGCGCTGTAAAGCGAGGTTGTGGGCGCCATTACTGAAATGGTTGGAGAATGGAGGGCCAGAGGCTGTTTCCTATTGGTCTGTCTGTCGTTACTGTGTACTGGTCTGCAGGGGTTAAAATAAAGTAATGTGCTTCTTAAATCCGGATCCCATTTTCAAAAAAACAAAAAAACAAAAAATTGACAAAATAGACAAAAAATGAAGTAATAATAAGAATACTGTTCAAACACAAACACCCAGTTCACTTGCTGATTTGTAATTACATATCCGTTCCCCACCCTTCGCGGTCTCAGTCCAGACTCTACAGCCATCAATCTACACATCTTCCTCTCATCCCGTCCTGTTTTTGGCCGGATGACGGCTCTCCAACTGCTACTGACGTTTCTCTTACCGCGACAAACTCAGAATGTTAGTACGCGTTGTCAGTAATGTCGTATTTTTAAGGCCTGAAAAACCAGGAACATTTGGCGTCTCAAACCAGATTTTGCGGGACACTGGGACAGAGCTCTTAAAAACACATACAACCGGGACTTACCAGGGAAAATCAGGACGAATGTGATCCCTATTCATTACGCATCACACCATCGAGGTAGGTAAGATGTATCTGATGGTAGAGGTATAGATCCACCCATTCTTAAAATCGGTCCGCTCCAGAGCACGTCTGGACCCTGTGCACAACAGAAACGTCTTAGCCCCTGCCAGGAATTGAACACCAACTCCCTGGTCGTCCAGACCGTAGACAGTTACAATACCGACTGAGCTACTTCTACATCCCATGTCCACCCTCCCGTCTACCTGCATCGCGTTACGTAAAGCCCATTTAAAACTTCACACTTAAAATTACAGAATGGCGGTGTTTGACGCCGTGTACCTGGGTAGACACCGGAGTTTCAGAAGTTTCTGCTTTCTATATATTCACTGTCCTCCTCCGGCATGTCGGTAGTTGTCTACCACACTACAGTGCCTCACAACACAGACTACCATGCTAGCAACGCGATATGAGATTCTGACAGGAATGGAGATTTCTTTTAGGGTATGACACCGCGTAGAAAAAAAATCCGACGTTTCGGAGGTATCTAACTCCACTTTTCAGTCAGCAATCTGTCCTTAAGGCAACAGAAAACTCATACCGTGAAGATGGAGAGGGCGAAAACGTCTCTGATATGTCAGTATTTATTAACCAAAAGGCACGGCGTCGTAACCTCAAAACCTGGATCTTCTCAATCGCAATACTCAGCACCGATAGAACCGCAAACTGTACTTTACCTACGCGGTAAGCGGCTGTGTCTGAGATAGCCTTGCGTTTGTTGTTGAAACAGCATAAAATTAACACGTAACTTCCAAACGTCTCGTCTGCAAATCTGAACACCATATTGGCCTTGGAATTCATTTACAGAGGAAGCTGTAGCTGCTGACGGAAAGCTACTAGCACGCGGCACAGTCAAAACTTCTCTGCAGGCCTGCACCTCCCGATCACATCTGAAACTGTCTAGTAACAGTCCTAGAGGCTGAAGGCGTCTGATTTCAGTTACGTAAAAATTTCCTCTATGATAAACCTATTATGATAAAACGTATAACGTCCGACTCTATGTTCATATAAAAGTCGTTCCGATATTTCGAAGGATCGTACTTCCTTCGTCTTCAGGGTCCAGCAGTCATCTTACCATGAAGCTGAAAGCGCTATGATGCTTCGAAACGTCTGGAACTACTTCCCCAACGACACAGCATAACATCCCCCAAGATTCGAATCTTCAGTGACACCGCTGTAAGAACCCTTACTATTTGAAAGTATGACTGAGGTGCGTTCGCGTTACCAGTACTGCAGTGTAAAAGCAATAAGAATTTCATATTACGAGCGTGTGTCTGTATACGTAGTTATCCAGCACGCAAAGCGTAAGAGCCGTATTATATTGTTCCCTCTGGCGTGTCTGGCTATATCACATTTGTTCGCATCATTTTATAAACAGTCCGATTTGGGGTGGGGGGAGGGGCGGAAGTTATTTAATATAAAATGTGTTTTGATTTTCTCTACAACTTTTGTGTGAAACATATGTCATTCTACGAAGAATTTAGCGACATATTACCATAAATGTACATAGGTATTCAAGTAAAGTACCCAATAATGTGGGGACCGCGGTGGCACAGTGGTTAAGGTGCTGTGCTACAAATCGGAAGGTCGTTGGTTCGATTCCAGATGGTGTCATTGAAATTTTTCATTGACATAATCGTTCCGATCGCACTATGGCCCTGGAGTCGACTCAGCCTCTAACAAAAATGAGTACCAGGAGCATTTCCTGGGGGGTAAAGGCGGCCGGTGCGTAGGGCTGACAACCTTACCGTCATCCTGTGCCGTTGTCATGTAATCTGGGAACCTTAACTTCCTGGAACCCTATGGGCCACTCCAGGCCTGTAACGGGACTGCTTTACCTTTACCTATTACCCACTAATGTTGTCAGATTTTAATGAAACTTAACTTTTTCTCCACGGATTTCCGACAAAATGCTCCAGTGTCAAAATTCAGGAAAAATCCGTCCAGTGGGAGCCGAGTTGTTCCATGCGGACGGACGGAAGGACAGACAGGCAGCATGACGAAGCTAACAGCAGCTTTTCGCTGATTTGCGCAAAAGCGCCCAAAAATTGAAAGGATGACAGAATCAGGTACGGCCATGTGAAGCGTCCACAATCTTCAGTGATTCAAATTTACACAGCGCCGCTGATGAAGCCTGAAGCTATGTTGGATACGACGTCGTGCGATTTGGCATTATGTTAACGGCGTTTGGGATTAGACTGCCTCCTCCGTCTTGGGAGAAGTCCAAGCTTTTTGGAGGAAGTGAAGGCAGTGCGATCCTCCGAAACGTCGGTTACTAAACGACCAATGGTCAGAACGTCGGATCCCAGAAAATTTCGATCGTCAATACAAACTCGTGCCTGAAGAGATGGTGTGTTCATGTATAACTTACTTAAAGACGGTGTTAACAGCTGAGACTATACAGCATTGAATGTCAGTCTGATTGACCCTTTTTACCCTAAACGGTCAATAGAATTATTGCACAATATAACTGACAGTCGAGTTTTAATACAGAATGGTAGCACAATATGTTGTTCCAATCAAACGAAGTCTATGGACAAAATACACTGCGCAAAAGGAACGACTGAAGAGTCTGTGGACCGCACAGCGCAATATTTACTCCATTACTGTCTGGCGAGCGGTAAACACGTGTCCGGTACAATGAATCCAATTGATTGAGATGTAACCCTTATGAAATTAAGGTCTTCAGAAGATCAGCCATTGGCCGAACAGCCTAGCGAAATGGATGAACGCTGAGACCGAATGCTTCTCGCACATCAGTATTTCTTTCTGCGTCAGAAGAGGTAACAACTCATCAAACGATGGATCTTCCAACTGCAAAAGATTTTGTAGTCGTTTGGCTCATACACCATTAAGTCTGTCATAAGATTTGTGTGTGTGCGTATCGAGATCTTCGTTTGTACCGCTGTCTGGTCTAGCTGCTATTCCCTTTCGTTTACTAAACAAGGGGCTAAAGCAGTGGCCACACAGCCAGCATCGGTACCACTCAACAAGTTTACCGGTACTCAAGAACGGGCAAGATGAAAACAGTGCGCAATAATAAAGAGTCGTCTACGGAGAAACAAACTGCACAATATTAATTCAAGGCAATAATGAGCCGTGATACTGACCGTCTAGTGGACGATTAAGATTAAACTGAATTGTACGCTATTTAAATATTCAGCTCCTACCGCGCAGTAAACACTTTCCGTCTCGGTTATAAAAACCAATCTGTTAATGTTGTATGGGGAATTAATGGCTGTTTGTTCTCAGATCCATAACACACTAACGCAGAGAACTTAGAAGAGCCGAGTATTAAAACCCGGTGGTCCATGAAGTAACCACTGCGTCTAAGTGGTTAACTGACCACAACACTCTGTGGGAGTGGACATGAAGGTGTCTTGTAACCTTTGGCACGATACGAGTGTCACTTACCAGCTTCAACCCCCGAACACTTTACCCAAGGCGCGACCCACTGGATAGGACGTTGGACTGGTCCCAAAATCGGTAAAGAAGAATTTGTGATCCCGCCGGGAATCGAAACCCAATTCCCCGGACGTCCAACCCGCAAAAACGGGCGGACAGGCACGACCTTCCGACTGCCCTTGTTGCCATTTCTTTCTGTACACGTACCGCATCAAGAATGCAGCATTTCCCGTCCGTCAAATGACCGGAGCAGCAGCACTGGGTCTCCGAATAAGCCCGCGTCGGCACGCTGTAACCCGGAGCAGCGGAGAGGCGATATTGATCCGTGTCACGGCTGCAGTGTCAGGGAAGGAAGGGGCTAGCCTCCACCGTCCCCGCATCGAACCCCGGCCTTCCATTCTAGTCAACGCCTACTGAATTTTATACTGCTTTACAAACCATACACACTCTCCATTCACAGCTCAATCCATTCAATCACCCACTTCATGACAAGGCACTGCTGAGAGCGTATCCTGTGAATGTCTTCAACAAGTGTACAGACGCGTATTCCGAACTGGATCACACGCACTCTTCAAGTTTCAATAGAGGACAGATCATAAAACTCTATTACGTTCGACTGTGTAATTACAGCCCAACATAATACGCTGGCCTCATACTAGTGCATGGGGACCGCGGTTGCACAGTGGTTAAGGTGCTGTGCTACAAATCGGAAGGTCGCTGGTTCGATCCCATAACGTGATATAAAATCATTCCGATCGCACTATGGCCCTGGGGTCGACTCAGCCTCTAACGGAAATGAGTACCAGGAGCATTTCCTGGGGGGTAAAGGCGGCCGGTGCGTAAGGCTGACAACCGTACCACCACCCTGTGCCGCTGTCATGTAATCTGGGAACCTTAACTTCCTGGAACCCTCTGGGCCACTCCAGGCTTGTAACGGGACTGCTTTACCATACTAGTGCATATTCCTATCAGGACGCTATTCGGAATGGGCTCCCACTCCAATCTGAGTGTCTCCGAAAGTGTAGACGACTCAACAAGATTTCGGTGGGGGGAAACGCGAATCACCGGAGCCCTAACACAATGGCCGCAATTCAAAGGCAGGCCCCCGCCTAAGAGCTAAACGAGCAGCGAGCAACATTCAATACGGACATCACGACCACGAGCATGGGCAGTCAGGACGCACCTCAGTAAACAGAACTTTGTTTCGGTGTGGTTATACCTGACGAAATGCGAAAGATGGATAACTTATGGCACTATGCAGTTCAGCCCGTGATGAGTGGGTACCCGTCACCATGGCATGGCGCGTCCTCAGGTTGCGGATGGAGAACGGCCTCCAATATGGAGGGTAGCTGCGAATACACCGAACAACCGGTCGCGGACAGCCGACAAGGGGTGGTCCTCCAGCTTGGGAGTTGGGCGAGGTTCTAACATCTCCTCACCGTAAACATTGCTTTGTTACGAAATATGAAAACTTGCCTCCGGCTTTGATACTTTTTTACGACCTCAGCAACGAAAAAGGGACAATATGGATCTTCAGGAAGTGGGATGTGGGGGTATGGAATGGACTGAGCTGGCTCAGGATAGGGACAGGTGGCGAGCACTTGTGAATGCGGTAATGAACCTTCAGGTTCTATAAAATGCGCGGAATTTCTTGACTAGCTGAAAACCGGTTAGCTTCTCAAGAACAGCTCTGCTTCATGGAGTAAGTAAGCAATGCAGTGTATCACAGGAAATGATGGTAATGCCTTTCACCAAGGGGTCGTACGTGCTGTGAGTGGCCTCGAAAGAAAGACGAAATGCTGGTACTCACAAATGGGGAAGGCGTACATCTACAGAGGCATCTTCAGCGGCAAGAGGCTGCCTGTAACGATCTAACACTGAATACTCACTTTAATCCTAATTTATTTATCTTTGGGATATTTAATGATAGTATTAAGAAAGAAAGGGCCGACTAATACTGTTTATCTGAAACACAACGGGATTAAGAACATCAAAGTCATTTAACGATAACGTTTCAACAGCAGAGATAATACGGTGAACATTATGGGCAGATGATTATGAAGTTTATATTTGTACTTCGTTCACCTTATAGCCTGCCACGAATGCACAGAAGGAGAGTAGAGGTACAGGTCCACTCTTTCTTTATCTTCGGCGCTAGATGGGGTGGATGGTTAAGGCCACGCCCCAGCCGCTTTACCATAGGGAACTGCGTAGGAGGCTGGGTGGGTACCAGAGAGTCCGAACGGGTGCGAAAAATCTCGCCTCTACCAGGGTTCGAACCCCGGACCGTACAGCACATAGCAAGTCGCCACACCGACTGAGATATCCCGGCCCCTCATATTTGTACTTTACGTGTATTTAAGCTACGCTGTCAGTATGAGAGCCTGAACATTAAACGACTGGATGTCGATGAAGAATGGATAGAAAAAACACGTGGAAGGAATGGGTTTTGACATAAGGTGAGGGACTATGCCGTACTTTGCCCAGAGGGACTGATCAAAACTACGAAACACTCGTACAGGACATTCAGTATACTGACAGAGATTCGAACCCGCCACCTCCCTAAGAGAATTCGCAAGCTTTTTAGGGCCACTTGCTCAGAACGGATTTGGAACGCGCCGTCTTTGTCCCCTTTAAAGGGGCTGTCGTGGAATCAGCCTGAATACATTCTGAAACTCCACAGGTCAAGTAACGTCGGTATCCGCACGACCAACAGTCCAGTTAGATACACGTACAGTACCTAGAGCAGACAGGTGTACACGGCTGAGGCCACGCCATCGCGAACGTGCTTGCAGCGTCCGCAGATCGATGTGCCATATTTTGTCTGCAATTAGCACAGTCACAACAGCACGATTAGCACATCATTAACGCAATAAGGCGTCACACCCACACCGCATTTCGACTTCTACATCAGTGCTTCAGTCTGCAGGAAGTCTCTCTGAATAGTCTATACCAGTCGTTCTCGACGTGTGATCCCTCGCCTGAGGATGATCCCAAGAGGTATGCAAAATACCAGTACACCTTTACAGCGTCGTAAGAATGGTGGCTAGGAGCCAGGCTGGACGATCCGGGGTTCGATTCCCTGCACGGGCAAGGGATTCTTTTCTCCAAACATTCCAGAGCGGTTCTAGGGCCCACCCAGCCTCCTATTCAATGGGAAACGGGGGTAAAGCGGCCGGGGCGTGAGGTTGACTACCACCTCCATCTAGCTCCGAGGTTAAGAATGAGTGGAGCTAAACCTCCGCTCCCATTGTATGTCCTCACGGTGTGGTCAGGGGGAAACCTTTCGCAGATACTCTATTTGTCAAATGTTCACTTTCGCTGTGTTGAAGGATAAAATGCGAATTTTTATGATGGATACTCAGCTCGTAACAGGTTTTTTCTCATTATGTTTTCTCGAACAACGGAGCTTAAAAGTACAACTCTCAGCACATGGGGTCCACGAAATTTTGTACAGCTAACAAGATGCCGTCATATATCAAAAGGTTGGACACCGCCGGTCCGTGCAGTGAACCGAATAAATTCAACGAAGGCCTGTAACTTGCGGATCGCGTTCCGTCTACCAGTCAATCCGTAAGAATGTTTAACTTCCGTAACTAGCTACCAAACGAATTTCGATGTAAGTGCTAGCATTTACACCAGCCTACCTTGTTTCCATAAACTCTAGTTTAGAATTTCGAAAAAATCGCGTGGAAGCAAGTTTTAATTTTTTATTCGTGTCTAACGTGGAAATACAGGGTCCTCATTTCGTCTGACAATCGCAACTTCCCACCGCTACTCCACCGCGTGTGTAGGTGGCCGGGCGTGTGTATCGTTAATACGACAGATGAATCGACTGAAAGCGGAAACTGATAGTTGTCAGGAAAAAAAAAATAACCCTACACATGAATACATCACTCACATTTCTATTTCCGCCATGTTTCCTATATTTATTCACTTAACGACGCTGTACGTAATTCAGACTGTAGGCCTTCGGTGCCCAATTGCAGGCATATTCATGAATGAATCACAACATAAGAGAAAGGGGTCGCAGCCTATTTGAAGGAAGCACTGCGACATTTGCCTGACGGTAATGAGTAAACCCACGAAAAACCAGTCAAGAAAGATTTCCGGCCGAATTCCATCCAGGCACAGCCCATCTGATTCGTTTTGACGGAGTGGCAGTCAAGACCTCTTGCCGGGTTTAAACGCAACGACAGCCGCATTACGTGATATTCATAAAGTGATTTATTCAGGCAAACACATCATCAATATATAGTCAATAATACATAGTCTGCTACTTTTTTTTTTTTTTTTTAATTTTAGTTGCCGGA
>Ga0123357_10009625_pt1 | contig 12210 bp, 4 predicted proteins | sample TergutEmb28metaG_FD_89873 | JGI IMG/M metagenome (GOLD analysis project Ga0123357, IMG submission 89873) | Embiratermes neotenicus P4 segment gut microbial communities from Petit-Saut dam, French Guiana - Emb289 P4 | ecosystem: Host-associated > Arthropoda: Insects > Digestive system > Gut ...
ATTTTGTAGCTTGTGGCTTCTTCTTTAAGGCAATCATTGTAACTTCCGTGAAGTCCTTGGGCCACTCTCCAGTTTCATAAATGGTGTTGATCAATTTCGTCATTATTTTCAGGTCACCACCTCCCAATAATTTGAGCACATCTCCAGGTACATGATCATCTCCTGTAGCCTTCTTATTCCTCATTTCCTTGATGGCTTTTTCCACTTCACTTTCCAAAATATATGGGCCTTTCTCGTCTGTATCTACTTCCTCTTCAGGTTTGACTTCTAGGGTTTCTGGTTGATTAGGTCGATCATATAGTTCTGTAACATAATTCTCCCAAATTTTCAGCACTTGACTTTGCTGTACTATTCTATTCCCTTGGGAGTCTTCAATGCCACTATTTTGAATCCCATGGGTCTCCTTCCAGCCTAGTTCTTTTATCTTCATGTACATGAAATCATAATGCCCTGCTCTTTGAAATTCCATAATCTCATTACATATGTAATCAAGATATTCCTTTTTGGCATTATCTGTGGCTCTTTTCAATTTGTTCCTCAGCCTCCTGTAGTTCTTCCCGACTTCTTCAATGTTGACGTTCTTCCATTTCCTTCTTTCATCCATTTTCCTGATCATTTCCTGTGTAATCCATGGTTTTCTTGCTCTCTTTTCAATTTTCCCAACCAGATCACTGATAGTATCTAACACACATTCCTTTATATTGTTCCACTGCACTTTGACATTCCCACTGTCACATCCAATTGCGCAGAGTTTCTCTTCTAGAGTATCCTGCACTCTTTGTCTTTCAGCATGTAATTTCTCCAAATCCCATTGTGATCTTCTCTTTTGGAACCTTATAATTTTCTTCAATCTGATGCAGATCATGGCAACTAGTAAGTTGTGGTCAGAGTCATTATGTGCCCCAGGCAATGTCTGCACATCCTTCACACTGTTTCTGAATCGATGTTTCACAAGTTTGTAGTCCAACTGATGTTGACTCTGATCTTCTGGTGCCTTCCATGTGTACAGTCTTCTCTTAGACTTCCTGCACCATGTGTTGGCGACAGTCAGTCCATTTCTTTCACAAAAATTAATAAGCATTTGACCTATGTGATTCTTTCTTCCTAGGTCATGTGATTCAACAATGTTCCTATATGATTCATCTCCAACAACACTATTCCAGTCCCCCATTATGATGGTGTTTGTGTCTCCCTTTCCATCTTCAAGAATTTCTTCAATTATGTCATACAACTCTTCCGTTTCATCATCTTCATGCTCTGATGTTGAAGTGTACACTTGTATCATCAAAATATTTATCGGCTCTGCCTGTAATTTAATAGCAATGATTCTGTCATTATGAACAATCTTCTTAACAACACTTCTCACTATACACTATGCACCACTATTGCCACACCTTTTTCAGCCCGTTTAACTCTGGAATAATACACTGTATAATCACCACTTCTTATTTCATCTTGTCCATTCCATCATACTTCATAGACACCTCGTTCTTCTGCATGTCCATTTTCAAATTTGCCTCCTTCATTCAAGGTTCTTACATTCCATGTTCCAATCTTGTTGCTGTGCTGTTCCTTCTTCTTTTCTTTGTAGTTCTTGTTGTAGCGCCTGCTGCTGGATATTTCCTGTAGAAACACTCCCCCCCTGGGAGATCCAAATGGGGGAGTAGTTTACCTCCAGATTGTTTTGTCTCCAGAAGAAGCATCTTGCATACATAGCTCTGTTTTTGGAAAGAGACTATCCAGGAAAAGTAATAATGTGGTAGTTTTTCCATTTTCTTTCCACATCGCAGTACAGCAGCCATTCAAACCACTCTGGTCACGCCTGTTGCTATACGATCTTGAACCATCATTTGCTCTGCACTTCAAGTCGTTACTGATGACGCTGTGTCTGGCATCAGAGGAATTTTATCGAAGTTCCCTTCTTCTAGTTATCTGTCTTTGTCTGGTTCCTACCCTCTTGACCTGTCTGGCTTGGGAGACCCTGCTGATAGCAGTGCTACCGCCGGCTTAGCTCTCAGGGTTACTAGAACTCACAAGCCCCTCCACCACGACAAAATGTAGATACCATTGGGGGGATGGTAGAATTACGTTGCATAAATAGAATAAGATAAAGCCTTCATTGAATTGTGTGTATGTGTGTGTGTGTGTGTGTGTGTGTGTGTGTGTGTATATATATTAATGACATTCCAAAAATATTAAAGTGTGATTCCCGAAAAATTGATCAGTAAATATTACTTGGAATACTGATAATTATGACTGGACCTTAATGAGCAACATAAATATTATACTGCTAAAAGCAATTGTCATATCTTATGTTTGATATATAGGGAAATTGTTTACTTACAGTATAAAGTGGAATGTTAAGTAGGCTTACACAGTTTATGGGGCATGTCAGTAGATCCGGTGCATGTTTAACTTCCATTTGTTTACAGTTGACTACCATAACATAATGAGAGGAGAGGTGTACAAAGGATAAATATGTCAAGCATCTTCCTCTTTCTAGTACAGTATCAAATATTTTGTCATACATAACACTGTTTTATGTTCCTGTGACCGTGCATCGTGAGCAAAGTGTGAAGAGAGAATACCAACAAGATGCAACATTTCAGATGTTTATTGTCAACTTCAGATGTTTATTATTAACTACTATCTCAACATGTTTCAGGCATCATTACGCCCATCATCAGGAGAGCAAAGACCGCGTATTACTGCATATGGTGTTTGCACTGTGTGAGCACTGTGAAGGTTACCTTCACAGTGCTCACACCCTAGAACACAACGCGTCACAACTGCAACCAGCCACATCCAGCACTATCAGCGCAAACACCATATGCAGTAATAACGCGGTCTTTGTTCTCCTGATGATGGGCGAATGATGTCCGAAACATGTTGAGACAGTAGTTAATAATAAACATCTGAATTGTTGCATCTTGTTGGTATTCTCTCTTCACGCTTCACATAACACTGTGTTTGTCATTTAATTTATTTCCCCTTATTGTCTTATTGTAAAATAGATTTTTCTACTTTATCAAGATGATGCCCTTTTTTTCATAGTACATAGTGTTCATAATATCTTCATTTTTCCCAAATGAATGGTCATATTCTAAAATATGAAAATTTAGAACTGTAATTATTATTCTTAAATGAAAGAAAATGTTCTTTAAATCTTTTTTAAAAACTGTGGCCAGTTTGTCCCATATGTTTTACCACAGTCATTACAGGCTAATGGTAAGTGCCACTTTTTTTTAAATTTACCTTTGTTATTAACTAGATCCATGGCTGTGAGATGTTGTTGGATAGTTTTTTTTGTTATATGCAGTATGTAATGTAGTGTGTCAAAAAATGTTTGGTTATATAATGGGTTTCATTACCAAAAAAGGTGAAGGTAACCCATTTTTGTTTTTGACTCATATTGTCTTCTGTGTTTTCCTTGTGTGTTTTCTTTTTTTCTTTTTTTTTTTTTAACTTATTATGTGTAGAGGAAAACCACTGTTATGATGGATGTTTTGAATATTTATTTATTCTTTATTTTTTGCCTTATTGTTGAAATGGTAAGGGTTTTGTGTACTGATAAAATATTTTAAGGCTGCATGCTTTTGTTTTTGGGATGATGTGCGCTGAAAGGTATCATTATGTCTGCATGTGTAGGTTTTCAAAATATGCTAAACTTGAGTGTATGACTCTGTCTATGAATTTAAGATATTGATAATTTATTGTGCTATTATTTTCCAGTTCATTTGTGCAATTGAAATTGTGTGTGATTGAAAACGTTGATACATGTTTGTATTACACAAATTGGGATGTTTCATATAAAGAAGAGAATTAATGATGAAAAGCTAATGCCAATATGTTACACACTTACTGTGGAAGAGGACTAGTAGATTAACATTTCATTTAATCTCGTATAAAAGTAATGCCCTACTATACTTGTATTCATGTTACCCAAAGTGTAAAACTGCCAAGTGAGGTGTGCAAAGTGGCTGTTTTACCTTCTCTGCACCCGTGAATTGGATTTATTATTGTTATAATTATACAAGGGCTCAAGCACTAGCAGTGGTGTATACATCATGTAGTAGCATGTAGTGGACAAAATAACTATTCTTATACTCTTAAGTCTCTGTTTGTTTTTCACTGCACCACATTGTGTTTCTGCTGTTCTGTAAAAATCTGTGTTTATCATCATTTCATAAATGCATCATTTGTTATGTTGTAAATACCATAACATGTCTCTTGTCATAATTAATATTAATCAGTGCTCTTTTTTTGTCTTAATAACCTGGTAGAACAAAGTACTTTCTGACAACCTACCAACATATAAGACAGGAAATTCATACCTGGGATACAGACCTTGAAAGCAACCAGAATTTGGCATTAGTAGTTGTAAGAAAATCATTAAAATGTTTTTCTGTACACCCTGGATCAGGTAATACAGTATTTATAACCAGTATAAATGCTACAAAATAATTAGCTATGTATTCATAAATGAAAAAAAAGAAGATACCGTTGACAGTACCTAAGAAAGTTCAAGAGTACTTACAGTTGGGGTTGTGACACGTTGTACTCCAATAGGTAAAGGAAATGTAAAGGTAAAGTGATCCCGTTACAGGCCCGGTGTGGCTCAGAGGGTGGGTAGAGGTATAGCTCTACTCTTCCATGACTGCGGCACTAGAAGGGGTGGGTGGTCAGTAGTAGCCCAGGCCGCACTTTACCCCAGGAAGGAGCCGGGACCCACTTTCCAGGAGGCTGGGTGGGCCCCACGGCCGGTCTGGATGGGCGAAAAATCTCGTCCCCACCAGGATTCAACCCTGGACCGTCCAGCCCATAGTCAGTCGCTATACCAACTGAGCTACCCAGCCCACCTCCAATAGGTAGTTACCAGAATTATGGACAGGGCTTGTACTTTCATCTACAGTTTCCCATCAGACTATGTGGTGTCATAACCCAGAACACCACAATCCAAATCTTCACCGATATGGACACCTCATATCTCACACTTCTCTAATTGATAACAGACATCATAACAGGCAATTTTCTAAAGACTGTTATAGTAGTGTATTATACTTAGGGTTACTTGGTTTCTCGACTTCTCTTCAATGTCTTATGTTCTAAAGGAACATGTTTTGGAAGCTGCATCTATTATCCTTCACTTCATTTAGTTGAACCTCTTCTACCAGTAGCTATAGAGGTCATCCCTGTCTTAATTAGTTCATTAGGTCCATAAGCAATGATCAGGATGGTAATAGTATGGTCATCTTTAATATTTACTATCGTGAGTCTCTCATTAACAAAATTTCAATCTATAATTAAACTTGAATTATGTTTAGGCATCATACTCCTGCTTTGGCTTTTGGGTCTTGGGTACTCCGCTGTACATCAGAATAAATCCATCTTCTAGGATTTCACATCCTCTGCTTTTGGTTTTACTCTCTGTTGTGGCCGTATATTTAAACATTGTTTTCTTCATTTCATTAATGGGGTCAGTTTGCTTCTCTGTAAGACTTCTGTTGTTCAAAGTATCAAAACTTGTTTTCCTATGTCCCCAATTTGAAATATAATGATTCACTCTGATTGATCTTTGTTTGCCTGTAATCAACTAAAATTGCAGGTAGGAGGGGATTAGCTCATAGTATCCTAAGATTTGTGCAGGGTTTACTCCCCTAGCAGGGTTGGCTTCACCTTGCCTAACAAGCCCCTCCTGTCTGTACTAGAGCCTCATTAGCCATTTTCAGGATTGTCACGCAGCGTTCTTGGCTACTGCAGCAGTTCTGGGGATGAATCCCCACCTCAGTTCACACTCGTGAGCAATTCCCTACTCTGTTGTCCACCCCTCATGATGAGGACACAGCAGTTGGATTTTGAGGGGCCTGTTTTTATCCACAGGTGAAAAGGTGAGCAGAAACCACATCAGTTGGGTTCACTAGAAAGAAGTACTCAGTGATTGAGGATATCTTTATATTTGACCACATTCAGTAGGTCCTTTGACACAACCTTCACCTGAGGATTACAACAGGTCCAGTTCCCAAAACACATTCTTTATGGAATATTAGTTTATGGGCAGAGTCCACAAAGCAAGTAATTGTAAACAGTTTTTGTGAGACTCGAAAAGAAAAAGTCCAGTGACTTGAAAACACTGAAGGGTATAGACATTAATCAGATACATCCACAGTACATATCACATTAGAAATAGCTAGCTTGTTTTCCACTTACTTTCTTGCTGAAAGGTTCTGAGAATGCAACAGCAGTTACAGCAGCAGCAGCAGCAGTCACAGTTGCAACAGCTACAACAAACACAGCAACATCAAGAGCAAACTCAGCAGCAGTTACAACAAACACAGCAGCAGCAGCTGCAACAGCACCCACAGCCTGCTGATGATCAGGAGGAAAAGGATGAGATAGATGAAGATGTTGAAGATGAAGAATTTATTGATGAGGTGCAGAATAGAAGAAAACCTGTTGCTTGCATGGCTTACTCTTATTGTCTTCAAACTTTGCACTTAGCTCGCTGCATCCGTCACGAAGTAAATACGTCTTTTAGAACAGTGTGTTTTTATTGTATGGATTTGAGTATGAGACAAGTCAAATTTGTGATAATCGAAAAAAATTAAAAGCAATGAAGTAACAAGTATTTATGGGAACCGTACTGCCTGCATTTATAGCTTCTGTCTTACATGTAGTCACTCATAATCCTGCACTTTATATATTTTACATGCGTCTGACTTAATGGTAGGTGCATTCTGTTGTAACTATGCTATCACCATGTATGTAAAGTCTTGTTCAGCTGCTGTAGGATATGTAGTGTTTAACTGTATTATACTTTTGTTTGATCTGTCTAGATTATACAGATAATGCATTGTAGTTTATTTGTTGTTATCATGTGGTTATGTTAATGTGACTTTTTTTCAGTCTGTGGTGGAAAGTGGAACTGTGCCTCAGTTACGCAAAATGCTGCTTTATGATGTGTGTGAAGATTTCAAGTATGCTCATCCTCGAAAATCACTGATTATTAAAATGTGTGCTCTGATATATGCCATAATATTGTCTGAGATTGAAACAAATTTTATAAAGAAGGCTCAATAAATTTGTCTTCTCGTTTGTAATGGGTGAAAAATCAGTGCTGATGAGGAGAAAATTCATTGAATGTATTCCTTAATACTAGTTTATGTTTTTCTTTTCATTTCTCCACAGACATCAAACAGTAAATATGAGCATGCATGCATGTATGCATAATATGTAATTTATGTAATTTAAGTGGCAGCATTTTGTATGTTTTAGACATTACATGACAAAGTATGCTCCTGCAGAGTGGCATGGATAGGCATAGTTTCTATTGCAGAGGAATGTCAGATGAATAAGAGTATATATATGTGTGTGTGTGTGTGTGTGTGTGTGTAGAACAAGGTGTGATCATGCTTTTCCCATGATCACACTGTTGAACATTGTAATTTGTCTTAAAATTTTGTCAAATGGATCTAAACAAATAAAATTCTTTTTCATAATATCATTTTTAGACATCAAGAAAGGTGATACTTTAAAGATTTGTTGGAATTATGTCCATAATTGATGAAAACTTACGAATTCCTTAAACTATCACTGAAATGCGTAGGTAGAATAAATTTAAAATTTCATTATGTTGTTTGACTTGTTTCTCTTCACAGAAATTCGTTTGGTAGGGCTTTTGCAGAAACATGAGGGCCTAAAATACCTACATTGTCCCAGATCATCAGTCTTCATGAGTTTGCAACAAAAGTGTGGGTACCCCTAATTAAGAAAGGGTGAATATTTCCATCCTAAGTACATAGGCGCCAGCGTAAGTGGGAAGGCCTTGCTCTGCCGGTCTTACCATAATCATAAAAAGATTTAATATTTGGGATAAAGATCTAAAACCATCCTCTCTTTCTTCATCCCCTGACATGTCACTGCATTTAGATTTTTTTTGCAGTCTGTAGACTTACAATAGTCCATCTTATCTAAAACAAATTAGTACAAGAGAGGTTCAAAAAGTGAGGTAACACTGTAATGGTCCTAGGTATTTTATTGATTACAAATGAACTTGCTGATGGCTGCTGGTTCTGCCTATAAAGCAGCGCCTGTTTGGAAGGTGCTTCGATGCAGATGCAGCTACTCATCATCAGTGCATCATTGAAAAATAATTCAGTTGTGGACTGTGATTATCATGGGATGTCATAATGGTACAACTAAGTCTTCCCACAGAACACTGTGTTATATTATTGTCTGGATCTCCATTGAAGCATGAATGGGTCATTCTTAGGAGTAAGTAGTGTAAATTGGAAGTAGTAGGATGTGGCTTCAAGCAGGAGTGCAAGTGAACTTATTTTGTTGACAGTTCTTTACATCATGCCTGTGTTCTGTACCTTCTGACTGGGACTCATTATAGCGCTTCTTCTGCAGTATGTGAAATTGGTGGATTTATCATAACAGAATCTTTTTGCATTCAATGCTTATCTTTCTCTTTGGGAGGCATGTTTTCCTTCCTTTTATAAAAGCTTTGGTTTCCTTAGGACTATGAGGAAAGTGGTGAACGTCGGAGTCGTACGGGCTCAGGCCCCAGCGGGCGCACGGTCACGCTGCAGATGTTGCTTGCAGCGGGCATTCTAGAGCCCGGTGAGGGAACGATGGCCATCGAGTACTTGGTGAGCTTCTCACATCTCTGTGACAATAGCTAGTTGCTTTCTGTCCCTGCACTGTCTTACTTCCAGCAGTTGATATGTAGTGTTTTATTTTCTTGTTCTTCAGTCTCATCTTTTTCCTGGGCATTTAGTTTTGTTTTTTTGTTTCAGATTTTCTGTTGTTTCTCAGTGAAAGGAAAAATCATCAGTGAATCGTCTCTGCTACTTAGCTGTTGTTTGTGTTGCACACTTTCCTGTTATGTCTGTATAGTTAAGATCTGGTGTCTTGTCATTTTTATTTTTGTTTCAGGGTCAGAGGTTTGTAGGAGACTTGCTTCCAGATGGGAAGATAAAATCACAAGAAACAGACATTGTTTTTGCCTCTCCAAGTGCATGGGCTATCCACTGCAAGAGGATTATCAACCCAGAAAAGAAATCTGGCTGTGGCTGGGCATCTGTAGGTCCCATTCTAATACTGAGCTGATGATACAAACAAATGCACATACTGTACCTTATAAATATACAACTTTGCAATTGTTGCTTGCTGTTGTCATATCCAGACAGGCCCCAAGACTCACCAAACCTCATATCCATTGTGTAACACAGGCTCATTCCAGGGGCTAAAGTGAATTACATCGCTGAGTCCTAGCTGGTGCTCAAATTAAGAATGCATGGGGCTGTACTACTATGCCCATACATATCTTCAAGGGATAGTACTGAATTTAGCAGAGGGAGACCTTTATCTTTGTCTAGAATCACATCTTTAATGGTTTAATTTTAAGTTGAGGCATCCCTGTTGTGTATGTAACAATAAGTTAAGGATAATGTAGGTCGAACACAACTAGTTTATTAGCAGGGTGTTAATGAAACATGTTTCGGTCTACTTGGAGGCCATCATCAGGTTTACAATGTTGGCTCTAAGAGACAAATAATAATGTTAGTAGTGGATGTTGAAATCTCATCATCATGCTTTACAAAGTAAGTGAGAAAAGACTGTGTGTAGGAGGGTGCTGAAATGTGGTGACTGGAGTCACCTAAGCAGGTAAGGTGGGGGACGTGCATGCGTGTGGTTGGTATGTAGTATCCTAGGCGGGGTTCGTTGTCCTTGAGCTCTGTTGGACGACCACTGTTGGCGTTGGAGGGAGGGGGACTCAGATGGTGATTCGCAGGTGTGTCTCATATATACTTTGTAAAGCATGATGATGAGATCTGAACATCCGCTACTCACATTATTATTAGTCTCTTAGAGCCAACACTGTAAACCTGATGATGGCCTCTGAATAGGCCGAAACATGTTGTTTCATTAACACCCTGCTAATAAACTAGTTGTGTTCAACCTACATTATTCTTAACTTATTTTAACGGTTTACCTTATAATTAGTCATACTTCAAACTTTGTTTTTAAGTTAATGGGATTTGGGGTTCTTATAGCAATGAAAAATTATGTTGTAGTCATCTACATTATGATATCATGTAGTCTGTCTAGTAAGTACCAACATTTCAGAGCAACACTGCCTTAGTCTTCAGAAACAAAGGCTTCTGCATAGAAAGAGTTCATGGTATCCAATGGCAAGGAAAATGTGTGGGCCCCCACATCGGTGGGTACATGGGGGTAAAGAATCCTTGTCCCTGGACATTCAGTTTGTACCAAAATTTCTGTACTTACTGAGCAGTGCCGGCTCATACGTGATACTCCGTTACGCATGTGGGCAGTTGCCGAGTTGGCGACATTTCATAAGATGAGTGGACAGAAGTAACAAATGATATTATTCGGATAAAATAATGTGTCTGTATGTATCGTACCAACACTGAAGTGCTATCTTGGAGGGACCGTTTGTAATGTGCTACAGAACTCTACAAACATGTACTAAAATGTGCTGTTACCAGATTAAAATTATAAACAAGATTAATAACAAAAACCAACAGGTTACAGTGTGCCTGAACATATAAAAGGCATTTATCATCTTCATGTGTATAAATTAGGTCAACTTCAGATATGTATGAGAAGGATGTGGACACTACTGGGTCACAGTGCCCCAGTGCAAGATCATTGTATGAGATCTTGAACAGAATACACTATAGTATTCTTTACAAATGGGCTTTATTTAAATATGTTTTATTTGTTTAAGAACTGACAATATGTTGGCAGTACTTTTCCGAATGTATTCTCTTCTCTCAACTTTTAAGTGGCAGGACAAAAAAAAATTAAATATATTTTAAAACTGCACAAATACACAGTGGCGCAAAACGAACACATTTTTTTCAAATAATTGTAACTTTTTTTTTATTTTCAATATAAAAAAATTATGTTAACATCAAAACAAAGTGTAATAAATGCAGTTTTGATTACTTACATTGATTACTCAATTACGGAAAATTATATCAGAAAGATGGCTTCCTTCTTGCCGTATACACGTCCGGAGCCTCTCCTCAAATTTCTGCATCACATTTACTAACATTTCTTGTGGCACAGTTGCAATTTCTTCGCGAATGGAAACTTTCAGGTCGTCAACTGTACGAGGTTTTCGAACGTAGACTTTTGATTTGAGGTAACCCCAAAGAAAGAAATCGCAGGCAGATACAAGAAACATGCATTCTTTTTGCGCCACCCTGTATGTACAGGTAGCTAGATGCCTGTAGAAAAGCATTTTTAAATACATTAGTATTGCACTACATTTTTTTTTTATTTTTATTTCTTTTGAGCTCAAAATATAATCATTTTTCTTGTTGTCAAGAGGTTAACAATTGTCAAGAGTATCGTCAAGGTCATATAGTGGTAATGTGGCGAACTTGTGTGTTTGGGAGGTTTTCAGTTTAAATATTGGTCCAGTCCGTGGCTATCCTGAGTGAGATATGTCATGATCTTCCTTAGTCCCTCCAGGAATATTTCAATTTGAGCAAAGTACCTGTATTAGGCCACAGCCATTTCTGTCCAAGTCCTTTCTAACAGTCATCATTCACAACTCATCCTGCCACTTGATGCTGTAGAGTCTTTAGATACTGACAGCATTGAAATAAACAATGAATCAACATTGTGATAGTTGAAGAATAAAAGACCAACTTGATGTCACTTGCTATGTTGAGCACATAAGAAGTGAAAGCCTGCAACACGGATACCACTCCAATCCAACCACACCGAAACTCCAACACACATTGAACCAAGAACAATACAACCAATGTGGTAATTCAACAGAATATTCGGAAGCTCCTGATGATGGACATATTAATGTGTGAAACATGTTGAGCACATAAGAAGTGAAAGCCTGCAACATGGATACCACTCCAACCCAACCACACCGAAACTCCAACACACATCGAACCAAGAACAATACAACCAGTGTGGTAATTCAACAGAATAGTCGTAAGCTCCTGATGATGGACATATTAATGTCCGAAACATGTTGAGCACATAAGAAGTGAAAGCCTGCAACACGGATACCACTCCAACTCAACCACACCAAAACTCCAACACACATCAAACCAAGAACAATACGACCAATGTGGTAATTCAACAGAATAGTCGCAAGCTCCTGATGATGGATATATTAATGTCCAAAACATGTTGAGCACATAAGAAGTGAAA
>Ga0123357_10009627_pt1 | contig 12208 bp, 5 predicted proteins | sample TergutEmb28metaG_FD_89873 | JGI IMG/M metagenome (GOLD analysis project Ga0123357, IMG submission 89873) | Embiratermes neotenicus P4 segment gut microbial communities from Petit-Saut dam, French Guiana - Emb289 P4 | ecosystem: Host-associated > Arthropoda: Insects > Digestive system > Gut ...
AAACACTTTTACCCTACCGTGACAAGAGGAGGGTTGGAAGAAGTAATGGTACATTGCTTTCACTTACAGATGTTGCCCCATGTAGCATACCTGCTGTGTCCTTGAAGAAAGATTAGAGTTACTGGTTCCTAGAACTTCGGTGCAAGTGCAGTGGCACTCAAAATTAATGCCTGCTATGCGTATTACGCATAAAATAATCCGTCTTAGTCAGGTTATTTACGCAAACGGTTCCCGAAAATCATTCCGTTTCCGCATCAGGTAGTTTTCCAGTTTAAAGTATTATTTTACATAGGAAATAACTCCGTTCTGAAATTTATTTTCCGTTTGTCCAGGTTTCCGGTATATAGGGGGTCCGGTTTAGGCAGATTTCACTGTAGTAATGCCCGTCACCCACAAACCAATACCCCTCTTTCCACTGACCATACTGCACCTTTCACTTGTGTCTTCTTCTTTGCAGTAGGACTGTTCAGAAAGAAGAATATGAGTTTATAGACAAGATGGTTCTAAAAATCAAAGGGACATAACACAGATATATATATTAAGGAACTAGGTGGCAAGAGAAAAAAAACACGCGCACGCGCACACACACACGCACGCACGCGCGCACACACACACACACACACACACACACACACACACACACACACAAGGTTCTAAATCTGAAAATGTGGCAGGATGTATTAAGAAAGAATAATTCAATTTCATATTCAAGGTGTGAAGACTGCATACATTTGTTATACTGTCGGTTTTTATTGGTATATTCTATATACACAAAGCATATGATTGTGTCACATTTACGGGAAACCTCTGAATATGTCCAGCCATGAGATCCCATCACTAAATAATAATAATAATAATAATAATAATAATAATAACAGTGGTAAGTGTATGCATGTATCATAACCAAATGAATGAAAAACACAAGACATAAATGCAGGAATAAAATGAAATGCATAAATGTACATAATAACAAGTGGGCCAAAAGTAGGTATACAGTATATAGTTAATTACTGTATACCTACTTTTGGCCCACCCAGTATATTACCACAGGCTTCAAATAGAATAAACACAAGGCAGTGAGAATAAAAGAAACAGAAGGGGAGCAACAATGCAACCGTTAGGAAGAGAGATTCACATAGCGACAACACTCCACTCTTCCGACTAGCAACTTGTATCAAGTTGCATGTTATTTCCAAAGTTTGCAGGATTCTTGCAAGTACTAAGATCATTCTTCAGAATTTAAACTACTGTTCCTACTTGCACATTACATCTTCTTCAGGCTTCCTGCTTGTTCCCTAATATGACTCTGGTTTTGATAAAAAAGCAAAAAAAAATTTAACTTGTAGATATGTATCTTCACTCTCTCTCATCAGCATAAAAATCTGAGTATTGAAATTTTATAAGATCCTCTCTTGCACTGTCTGAAAGGGGACAAGAGAAATTTGCCACTATGTGTGTTGTGTCAGTGTAAACCCACCCAGAACTCACAAAAACATGGCACCCACTGACTTATTCAGCTGCTCAGACTAGAAGAATAAGTCACCCTCCAACAAAACACAGAAATAATAGTCTTATTAAGGCATGAAATGTTCAATACCATTATCAATCTAAATACCCTTTTTTGGGTCTGTAGCTTTGACAGAAACATAGGAATTACTGCAAAAACCAAGATGAGTACTTCATTACAAATACCAAATTAACCTGACTTTAAGACATAAAATATTTAACCAAATACAGATGGTACCCCACGTCCCTGACAATCTTCAATTTTCAGGAAAATATCTATTGACAACTGTAACTTTGGGTGCAAGTATAAAGTGACCCTCCCCCATTTTACCACAAAAAAATTTGCTGTCATATATTCAAGTAAATATGGTACCTTTCACCATTTACAAAACCATGATACAACACACAACAGCAGCTTCACAAAGCACAGACCACAGTTCTGTGGCTGAACTTCTGACTAGCCTACAGCCTTCAGAAAAGAACAGATATGTACGTGAAACACTGTTTCCAACTTCAGTTAATGGACTGACATACAAAAAAAATATACATAGTTGTCCATGTACTGTGCAAAGAAGCAGAATAACAATGAGATTCATGTAGACTAAAATTACTTTTCTGCCTCATTCTTGATTCCCTTTCTGAATGCAACAAATTTCAGTGGTACCCTTGTGAGTACAATCCACTTAACACTAGTAAGTCATTCCTGCACACTAACGCAATACCCCAACTTGCTGCCATCATTTCACAGAACATACACTCTTAGAAACATCAATTGTACAAATGCAAAGGGAAGCAACTACTGCTCAATAAACCTGAGCAGGTCAATGTTGCCAAGTTCTCTACTGCCTGCCATGGGTGTCTGCATGCTCACAAAAAAACAATCTCACAGAAAAAAGTAACTACTCTGGCAGCACTATGATCAAATACTGCAGTAATAAAAAAAACTCTCAATCTTAAAAATATATACTTAGGCTCTATATCCAAACATTTCAAAAAAAATATCAAGTTGCTTTGTAGAATATCATCCACCTTAATCTAACACATGTATTAAACATTTTCCATTGTCTCACTCTGGTTAAAAACATGTTTCAGAAGCTGACTCAACTTTCCTCACTGGCAAAAAGCTCAAAATCTACTCATCTAAATCTGACCTGATGATGGAGGCAAAATTTGTTTTTAACCAAAATCAGACAATGGATAATGTCCCATATTCGAGACATACTATCGTCATAAACCTTTAGAATCATTCACCTGTCTGAAATACCAGTATGTATAAATTTTAACTAATTCAACACACAGCTGCAAGGTCACTGAAATTAAACCTTCCCTCATGACAGCAATACTATTCTTTGGAAGGAATCACTAACAATCACATGCTATCACTACTGTATTCTGCAGTAAGCAATGTACTTTGATATCTGAGGTTCTCACAGTAGCGCTGATGAAGATTCAGATCTTCTCTGATACTATGCTGGAGAAAGCTTGTACCAGTCAACAAAGTGTACCATCCCAGATGATACGAACATTCGATGTGTTTTGATTTTAAGTCTTGAGTCTGGTATTTCAAGGAACTGTTCATATGCAGAAGTTTTGTAATAGAACAACTAATTATGGTGAATGGGAGAGTCTACATTCCACTAATCTCAAACCCAATAACCATAACACCGAGTGCTCACAAGAATTGGAGTTATTATCAGTTTTCTCAGAGCTACACAAAGCCATTTTGCAAAGATCATTACGCAGTCACGTGCCCAAATTTTGTAAAACATTAGTTTTCTCTACACACAGTACTTTCAAGCTACGATGATATCACAATATCCCAATACATATTCAGTTATGAGGCAATGACTCTGTGAGCCTGTCATGGTTCACAACCTGGGACTATCACCATGACATTTTACTGGGGAGGACATACAGTTAGACAAATATCTTCAAATTAAGGCCTCAAAGATGAGTATAACTGGAGTGTACATCCTTGCTAACACGTGTGGTGAATACTATACTGCCAATGTATGCAATTGGTCTGCATATGTAAAACACCTGATAATATATAAGAACTAACAGCTGATGTCTTGTTAGCTAATTTTCAAAAGTTGAACAAAAAATATTTATTCCTTACTAAAAAAGAAGGTAATAAGCAGCAATAAAATGGGGTATAAACCAAGTGAATCTAAAATCTCTCAAGAAACAAAAACTTCCTACTATCATCAGTCTATAGCAAATCACAAAAATGAGTACAGTAGACATGAGAAAGCAGTCATCATTTATAACAATGTAAATGAATGTTGCACTCTGAAGCCTGCAAAGACAATTTCTCTTGGCAGTATACATCTTATGAAACACATGCTCTCAGTCTGCATAACTGTAGTTATACTGGATGTTCTTTTTATCATGTCCATCAGCACAGCAGTCGTCACAGGATGTCCCAGCACATGCAGGGTTCATATGTGATAAGTCTGTTGAGTTCAGGGACATGATAAAGGGGCACCTGTAAATTGCAACAGATCTCAAGTATGAGCTCTGTCACTTCAGCATGAGCACAAGAAGCTTGTGATGCATGATACAAACAAGCTCATAAGTTGGATAACAATATCCGAGCAGAGGTAGCGAACTTGTAGGAAAGGACAACTACTTTTCAAGGCACACATTCTGAAAAATCTTATGCACTATAAAAACTGCCTAAAAATGCCCAGAATTTGAAAAACAATTATCTCTTTTCAATGATATGCATAAAGTACAGAACTGACATGAAAATAACTTTCTGTACCTGAAAAATTTGTTCTGGTCCCACCTTATTGGCAGAGCTATACCACAGTCCAGGACCTGCAGTATAAACAATTCATTAGGCAGGTACATGAAACTCTTTCAACAGACCAAGAAAATTCAGTACAAACAAATGACATTCAGTTTGAAGAACTTTTACAATCAAAACAATGCCTAGAACAGTGCTTAAAACAAGCACTTTCGTCCACCTTGCTGAGTACAGCCAGCCAACTAAAATTTGTTTCAGGTCTGCATATTTCATGAATGAAATTATGCTGTTAGCCAGTATTTAGGTTGTTCACAGAAAGGTCACAGAAAAATGTGAACAGTTATTTGCAAACCAGGCAGAACCATCCCTTATGTTACCTGTCTTTAACCCCCACTGAAGGCAATACTAGATACCCCATTAAATTATATACAATTCATATCCCTTATGTCCTTGTACAGGTTACTGCTGTTTGCAGCTATCCTTGCCTCGTCCTTTCTTGTTTTTCTTCTCAAGTGATGCTGATCGGCGCTGACCCTGTATTGGCATGTACGGTGGCACTGGGCTATCATCATCATCATCAAATTCTGAAACATAATGTCAATTAATGTCAGGCTATAGAAGACAAGAGGCAGTACCTGGTTGATGGCTTGAGCTATGGCTGTTTTGTCAGTATATAATGTCACACATAACCTAAAACATTTTTGAAGTAAGAATAACATTCAAATAGGAAATCAGCATTTACTGATGTCACTACAATGTAAAGAATTTCAAATGTTGATTCAAACTGCATTCTAAAACTCAACCACAACATCTGCATATTGCTTTAACAATCATGGCTGGCATACTGGTAACAGCAGAGTAAATTTCTTAATACCTCTGGGTATTCTTCATTTTATCCACAGCAAAAAGAGATGAATTTAGAGAAACAAACAGACCTGCAAGTTCTGCCCAATTTAGACAAAACTGTCACCAACAATAAAGTTAAATAATAAGAGAGATACCACTAATACATATTCTGATACAGAACACCTAACCACAGACGGAAGGATATTAAAATGGCTCTTAGACAAACAGGATGGGCTGACTCAGAACACAGACCAGTGTTTGCCTCTTCACAACATAAGCAGCAAACTTTCAGTGCCACACCATCTGGAGAATTTCCTAACTAGCTAAGTGGTAATTAGCTTATCAAAAGGATATCACTCCATGTAGTTAGTTCATAGGTTTATTTAATGACACTTATTAATGATGCAGATCATTTTGAAACAAATCCAAGGGTGATAAAACTATATAAAAAGATTGTGGCCCATTAGAAGGTACCACTCCAGCATGTGCCTGGGCAAACCGTGCACACCACAGGAACTAAACCTAGAAGCCTATATATTCTGAATGTCAACACAACATTAGCGTCAGGCACAAAAACAACTAATATACGAAATGTATGAGCTGTGAAGCTGGAACTGAGAACTCATAATTACACACTAACTTTTACATGTACTTGGTTAAACACACAATATACCAAATCAGGAAATATCTATGAAAAACTGAACAAAATAAGGAGAATGAGAGGGCCCAGTGCTGGTCTGCATGAGATGAATAAGATAAAAATATGTGCTGTTGTCATGAACTGAACCCTGGTTGTCCAGTCCATTGCTTAGGCATTATACTATGTAGCTATGACAAAAACCTTTACACTGTATTCCTGCTTTCTGCATTATATGTGATTTTACACATTTTCTGTAAGTTCCAGGGCAATGCAATGTTACAGTTTCTGTGAGTTAAGAGGCAAATTCCCACAAGAAAAATATTCAACTGTAGCATATTTTCCACTTCCTCAACCTGACACCTTACTGAAATCCACACTTCATTTTTCTAGCCTTCAACATCTAATTTTAGCTGACTTCTTTCTCACAGCTTCATTCTCAGAACCTTTATTCAAATCATGAAATGCTGCTAAACGTAAGGATAATGTAACCAACAGAAGCATCATATGTGGTGCTTGCACTACTGAATACTCTGGTACCTCACAGTGTACTGCTTGTCAATCTCTGAGCTAGTGTCATGATTTGCATTTAGTGAGTTACTCATGAACAATGTCACAGGTCAAACTACACTGTAGACTTACGCTTCATTTCAAAGAAAATGGCGAAATAATTTAGGATGAGTGATAAACATTTCTGTGAAAGTTGAGGCATGTATTGGAACATGTTTGGACTTCCAGTGTACACAATGAACACAACTGTGAACAACCATACAGCAGAAAGGCACCCACTGTGGATATTTCGCAAAAGGAGTAGAAATAACTGAAAAACTAACTGCTGGAGGAACTGGTATGTTCTCTTGCTGCATGGTTCAAGCAAGCATATACAAATAGCATATCCATAGCTGGAACTACTGTCGTGGGAGAAGAGCTAGCAAAAGCCTTCCCTATACAGGCCTGGGTAGGACCTTACGGCTGCTTCTAGACAATTGACACATGAAGGTGTCAGTCAGCCCTACGCAATGGCTGCCTTAAGCCCCATGTAATATCCTGACACACATTAATGTTACGGGCTGAGATAAACCCAGGGCAACAGTATGGTCAGAACGATTAAGTCAATAGAAAATCCCAGTGACCCCAACAGGAATTGAATCTGATCTTCCAGCTTGAAGTGAGGTGCCTCAATCAACTGTGCCACCACATACCCCATCTGGGAACAGAGCCTTGCATACTTCTGCACATTCAGGAGTAGATAACTTTACAGGTTCTGATGGCTGGACCATCACTCTTGCATTCACATTTAAGAGGAGATATAACATTGTTTATAGAACTCCAGCAGGTGAATGCAGGAGTGTTGGTCCACAAAGAGCAGACTGGAAAAAGAACAAGGTGTAGCAAGAAATTAAAGAATGGCATCTGAAACATGTATACCGATGATAAGAAAGGTCTGTTTTTCCATCTACAACCTAATAAAGGTCTCCCTTTCCATTAAGCCTCCTGCCATACACAAACAAAATCAAAACAGTGGGTTACAAAGCTCTCTGCAAGCAATGCTGATGGAAATTTCATGTTAATTTGAGAGGGTTCCTACTCAAGTATAAACAGGGGGTTCACTGTATTCTGATTCCAGTTCTGGATAAATGTTATAAAATTTAAGAGTCTGTAATGCCTGTGAAACCTGTTACATTTCAGCTTTCCATCATGTACACACCACCAGTCATCACACTCCCTCACCTGTGGTCCACAAATTTCATGTTACTTTTCCATATTTTCAGCCACTGTAGTACTGGAATTGGTGACCAAAATCAGTCACACACATCTACAATACTTCACAAAATGGTGATATGAAAGAGACAATCAAGTGCCTTGCTGTGTGACATGCCTACAGCATAAACATATACATGCACTAATACAATGGTCCACATGGCCAGGCATGAGTAGTGTTACTCCAATGGTGTGTACAGTCCAAAATGTTGAGAAAAACTGATCTGCGGTACTATTCAAATGAAACAACATGCAGTGTGGAATATAAAATGGATAAATGTAACATGGAGCCTTTATCTGACTGGGGTGGTATTTACATTTTACCACAAGGCTTATGAAAAACATATTACCTTAACAGAAAAAGACACAATTACGAATCAAATGGCATTTTGTGAAAAATAAGACAGAGATTATGCACCATGTCTTAAAAATACAGTAAATTTCCTTGGTGCCTAATATATGTATAAAATGAATTGCTAGGGGTCCTTTTTAATGTGCATTCTCATATGAGAACATAGGTTTAGGTTAACCAACAATCAGAGTGTCCATTCATAAATACACACACACACACACACACACATTTCACCCCTACAGTTACCTGGAGGAGGCAGAGAGACAGCAGGGCTGGAAATGTTGCTAGGCGGCACGTCCAGTACTGAAGTGTTGTATGTGCTGGTTTGGGTAATTGTAGCTCTGCGAGGATATGTGGGGTCTATGGCCATGGCGATGTTGGGCAATGCAGAATGAGATGGTCCAGGGTCAGGAGATGACAACACTTCTATAGCTTCAGGATCTGGAAACCTGCAAAACAATGTGTCTTGTTACAGTACAATACAATACAATACAGTTACAATACTGTTACCACACTAAAATATGTGTGTATTTTAGTGACTATATTATTTAAGCAAGAATATACTTTTCACAAGTTTCATTACATATACATATGCTTGAACATACCATTTTAGCAGCAACACTAAAGAGGAGGAGGGTGTCAAATTATCTAAATTTTTTGCCCCAACTTTCTCTTCAAAGTCCATGACAGCCACTGTTCTAGAGAAGCATTCTGGGCACACACCTCTGTTTGCCTCGACTTGGTGCAGCTCTGCTGGTTCCAGCAGTCAGGTCAAGATCAGTTGGGCGGATGGCTGTGGAGTGAGCAGCAACTGGTCCATCTTGTTCAGCCCACCCACTGCCTGGCAGGTGGCTGTGGGCAGCTGGAGAAGCCACAAAGCCCTCATCATCCGACAACAGTTGCTGCTGCTGCTTCTTCAAAACAGCTTTCTGCTTGGCTCGCTCTCTTGCTCGCTTTGCCTTAGCACGCTCCTACAGATCATATCATGCAACACATATAGGACCTCATTTGCTGCCTGTCCTGATGCTTCACCGCTGAGAATCCTAACAACATGAATAATTCAATACATAAGCCCATGCACCACTCTCAGAGCAACTGAATACAGTGACACATTCTGAGGTGATCAGACGTGTCTAACACGTCTGTATGGACTGAATTTCCAACACTTGGGAGACTTTCTCTGCTTCCATTACAGGGGTTCAAATGATGTAACAGGCCTGTATGTATCATACATGTGCATGCTGATCACTTGTGCAGCCCATCTTCTGGACCACACAGGAACTGCTGGCAGAGTCAGTCAGTTGTCCATATGAGACCACAGTCAAGTGTGGTTAATCAGTAAACAGCCACAACATTCTTCACATCAGTCCTTGATGATGGAGGTAAGGGCAGTCTCCAAAATTATCGAAATTCCCTCCATACACACATGGCTGACTGCCTGAGAAGACTACTGTAAGAACTCAGTACATCAATGAAGTGGCCAAATGAACAATAATTTGATGATTCAGAACAAAGCAAGTTACTACTTTGTTCACAGTGTTTATGGGGTTGATGTTAACAGTGACAAGGCATAACAAATGAAAAATTTACTTTGGTAAGTCCAAAGGATTTATGAAATTCTGAATGTGACTGACTATACCTAATCATCATTCACTGTGTGAATGTGAGCACTGCTGTATTACTGCATTACTGAGCTCGTCGGTTACCATCTGTTTTTTCAACATCACTGAAAAACACAGCATGCCATATTCAGTGCAAAGACAGAAATATCCTCCTCCTCCAGATATGTTTAGAAGTAATTAACTACCCCGGTGTTGAAGAGTTAACTTACTGAAATAGCTTTCCTTATGGCATAAAGCCGGATGTGAGATCTAGCAATACAACCCACAGTCCACTGTCATTTATGAAGAACACCAAAACTCCAAGCTTTAAAACCTGAATGGCATGAAAAGCAATTCCCTGGATCCTGGATGAGTGGTACAGAAAACACATAAACCGAGAAATACTTTCCCTGTGTTAATGAATGTTGTCAAACACAGTACAACACTTTATCACAGTTACACCCATACATGTGTTTGGTTTCATAACACATCCCCATATGACAGCTGAGACTCTCACAATGGTGAAAACTGAGATTACTGCTCTTCTGGAAGATGGAGGCAGCAGATTCCTTGAAAATGTTGACTTCTAGCAAGTACATTGTTATACACCAAGTGAACTGACCCGTTCCTGCAGCATTCGCGCCAACTCTTTGTCCTGAGCTTCAATGGCCATCAGTCTATCCAAATCCAACATGTCCAACTGCTGAGACCCTTCCTCTTCCTGTAGACGGCGGGCAAATTCCTGTGGGGAAACAGCATCAATTTGTGTTATCTACCTATTTTCATACGTACACTACAAAACCCTACCAATCATGGCGACAGATGCTGTGAACGTGACTCAATCGACGAGTGTCACTCTAGTCACGACTTCCAATTACAACGTGGACTAGGGCAACACCCGCTGACTGGGACAGCCCAGTTTCACTCTTTTCTCAAAAATAAATTCTAATGTCGTACCATACAACTGATAATAAAGGTACACACAAATCACCAAGTATACCAGTCATTAAAATGTGATGAATACCAACCAGTTTTCACACGCATCATAAGAAGCACAAAACCAACACCTGCAAGATATTATAAGACAGAGGAGGTACAGCTCCATACAGCCTTAACTCTTGAACTAGAAACAGGTGAACAGTCAGGTTGACACTTCCACATTGAGTGGGACATGACGATGGCAAAGACAAAAATCCACGTTCCTGTTTGAAACTGAAATCTAGGATGATCCAGTCAATAGCCAGTTAGTCTACTGAGCTACCCTAGCTCAGGCAGTACAGATTACATCAGAGGATAAACAGACACTCTCAACAAATATAAAGTTCTTCAATACAGACCAACACAGCACATAATATGGCACGGACAACAAACATGCATTTAAAACTCCTCCTACATGTTTCTGCCAGACTGGGCTATAATCAGAGACAACATGTAGGATATGAGAGAGAAATTACTAAGGGTATTACACTACAAACTGCTGTCATAAGTCCACTAACTCTTTAGAGTATAACTGTACATGAATATAGTATCAATATGCCACATACAAAGTTCCATTCTTCATAGTCTCTTACATGTTCTTCTATGCTCAATATAAGGTGAACTCTTAATTTATAATCATTGTTGATTATAATATCAAACTTCAATTACATAACAATACTTAGTGTGTTAAAGTGGTGAAATATGTGTTGCCTGTGAACAGGAATAGTGTGTGACAGGTCATGCCAATAAAGTGCTCCTGGAAAGGTTTTCTGTTCAACCATCCGTAATACACTTAGCTATTAATACATTGGACTCTCACTGAAGAATGTTATGGAAGGGGATGAAACTTCAATGAAACATGGTAAGTTGTTCCGCTTCTCTCCTGGAGATGCCTTAAGGTATTTGGGTGCTGAGGTCATGAGAATCTTTATGGTTAGGGAAGGAGAGACAAGGCTTCGTTGTGTGCTCCAGGACACTCACTACATAATACAAAGCAACACTCAAGTCATTTCTACTCTGTAGTCTATGTGCTCTCCCTGCGAAGGCTAAGCCTGGAAGAAGCATGTTTTCTGCGACACACTGTGTACTATGCTGGGCCTTAACAAAAAATCATATACACAAATGCGTACCGGAAAAAAAATGTAAAAAAAAGTTTTTATATTTATTCCACTGCAAAAGAGACATATTATGAATACCAATTCTCTTGCAAATGTTTGTGATGAATCTGTTTAAACCTCACAACAAAACCCACACACACATTTAGAAATTCACTTCTTACATCACGTAAAACACAGAGTCTCCATTACAGTGACGAAGTTACCATTGTGTCAGCACAGAGTTGCTTCCTATTCTGAGAACAAGGCACAATAATACACTCTACAGGCAAAATGCAGATTATCTAATGTTAAAGCAGGTGGAAACTAACAGCTACCATTATGCTTTATGGAGTTCATGGACTGATACATAAAGGTTCAGAAGAATTTGCTGGTAAAAGTCTTTATATCAAGGAGATGTTATTTCCTGTTATTGCCCATTTAAGACCTATTACTACGCTTGTGGAGCATGTGGTGGCGCAATTGGTTGAGGCACTGCGCTACAAGCCTGAAGGTCACAGGTTCAATTCCCTACGGTGTTATAGGAATATTTCATTGACATAATCCTTCTGGCCGCACTATGGCCCTGGGGACAATCCAGCCTCTAACAGAAATGAGTACCAGGGATATTTCCTGGGGGGTAAGGGTGGACAGTGCGTAGGGCTGACAACCATACCACCT